>Ga0307510_10001338_pt1 | contig 26886 bp, 24 predicted proteins | sample 12_EM_MG_FD_207224 | JGI IMG/M metagenome (GOLD analysis project Ga0307510, IMG submission 207224) | Populus trichocarpa ectomycorrhiza microbial communities from riparian zone in the Pacific Northwest, United States - 12_EM | ecosystem: Host-associated > Plants > Roots > Unclassified | place... | reverse complement strand
TGTGGGGCAACGACTATCCGCACGCGGAGGGCACCTTCCGTAGCAGTGCGGAGTGCATCGCGGAGAACTTCGAGGGTGTGAACGACGAGGACCGCGCGGCCATCCTGGGTGGCACCCTGGCCGACGTCGTGCACTTCGACAAGAGCCGGAAACTCGCCCCGGCCACCGAAAACGCCTGACCCGGAAAGCGGCGTTTCAGGGTACTGAAACGCGAAGGCAGCGGCGGGCGGCCCGAGGGTGCCGCCCGCCGCTTCTCTCACGGCGTGGGCAGTTCGCCGATCAGGGCGAGGCTCGCGCGGGCGTACGCGGCCCGGCGCCGCTGGCTCACCAGGAAGCTGGGCGGTGCGAAATAACCGACGTCACGAGGCAGCGAATCGGCGCGACGGGCGAGCATGTCCTTCGCGTCGGCCGTCGTCCCGCACACGGCGATCTCCGTCAGCATCTCGTCGGTGACGGCGGCGGCCATCGCGTCGGTGTCACCGGCCCGGAACGCCTTGCGCAGCTGCGCCACCGGTCCGTCCCAGCCGTGATGGGCCACGAACGGGTCGTACGTCTTCACCGTGAGGTAGAAGGCGATCATGCGCCGGGCGTCGGCCACGGCGCGTTCGGGGGCGGTGTCGTCGACCGCCGTGATGACCCAGCCGTGCTCCAGGGGCGGCTCGCTCCGGTCGGCCGCCACCGTGCCGCTCTCCACCGACGGGCGTACGACGTCGTTCCACCAGGAGCGGGTGAACAGCCCGTGCCCGATGACGCCGTCGGCGACCCGGCCCGCCGTGGCGGCCATGCGGGTGTTGAACGCGGCGAGCAGGACGGGGATGTCGAGCCGGCCGAGCACGGGGGCGCGGACGTCGGCGTCGATCGAGTGGAACTCGCCCGAGTAGTGGACCTTCTCGCCGTTCTCCGCGTGCAGCCAGGCGCGCACAGCGCCGACGGTCTCCGCGATCCGGGCCACGGGTCGGTCGGCCGGCACGTCGAGCCAGTCGCGGTTGATGCGGAACGCGGCGCTGCCCAGCCCGAGGAAGAGCCGCCCCGGCGCCTGGGCGTGCAGCTGGCGCAGCGCGGTGGCGTGCGCGTACGGGGTGCGGGAGAAGGCGTAGGCGATGGCGGGCCCCGCCAGGGCGCGCTCGGAGTTCGCGACGATCTCGGCGACGGTGAGGTAGGCGTCGTGGTCGACGAACTCGCCGGCACAGAAGGCGCCCGCACCGGCCTCCTCGGCCTCACGTGCCACCTCACGGCCCGGCCAGGGCATGCCAAAGCGCATCGGAGCCAGCCCTCCATGGAACGTCATAAAAAAGGATACTGTTTTATGGAGCGTAGGCGAGCGTCAGCGCAGTGTCCACCGCCCGCGGGGCACCGCCGCGCGGTCCACCTCCGCCTTTCCGACCGGGTTGCCGATCTGGGTGTACGACAGTCCGGTGCGCAGCGCCTGGGTGCGGGTCGCGTCCAGGGACTCCCAGATCGCGCGGACCGTGCCCTGGATCGCGGCCGGCGGTTTGGCGGCGATGACGCGGGCGATCTCGTCCGCCCGGTCCCAGAGCTGTTCGCCCGGCAACACCTCGCTGACCAGGCCGATCTGGAGAGCGCGGGCGGCCGACACGCGCTCGTCCAGACCGAGCAGCGCGATGCGCAGGGCCTCGCCGAGCGGGATGCGGCGGGCCAGCCCGATCGGTTCGAGGGCCGCGGTGAGTCCGTAGCTGACGTGCGGATCGAAGAAGGTCGCGTCCTGCGAACAGATCAGGATGTCGGCCTCGTTGAGCCAGTAGAACGCGCCGCCGGCGGCCATCCCGTGCACCGCGCAGACCAGGGGTTTCCACACCTGGTTCAGCTTCGGCGACAGGAACTCCCCGGGGTCGGTCTGCGACCACACATTGGGATGCCGGTCGATTCCCTCCTTCACGTCCATGCCGGTGCTGAACGCGCGCTCGCCCGACCCGCGCAACACGACCACGTGCACGTCGTCATCGGCCTTCACCCTGTCCCAGAGCGCGGAGAAGTCGTCCAGCATCTGCTGGTTGAAGCTGTTCATGGCCTGCGGCCGGTTCAGCGTGACCGTGGCGACATGGTCGGTCACCTCGTACAGGACGGTCTTGAGATCCATCCGGCGACTCCGTTCGTCATCTCGACGTGATCGAGGTAAGTAGTATACTTTTTTCTGGTCTTCGGGCGCCCGGAACGGAACAAGATCCGCGGAGGAACCTGCGATGAGGCCACGAGTGGGACAGATGCTCGCCAGTACGGTGGACACGACGGCGGTGATCGTCGTGCGCTGCCCTGACAGCGAGCTGGACGTCACCTGCGGCGGTGCCGCGATGATCGAGGGAACCGCGCCGGGGGCCGTCACCGGCACGGCCGACCCGGACCTGATGGGTGGTTCGCTGCTCGGCAAGCGCTACGCGGACGAGGACCTCGGCCTCGAACTGCTCTGCACGAAACAGGGACAGGGGACGCTCGCGGTGAACGGCGTGCCCCTGCCGGTGAAGAGCGCCAAGCCGCTCCCGGCGTCGGACTGAGCAACGGGAAGACTGAGAAACGGGAAGCGGGAAGTGCGCCGATGAACGTCTCGATGATCCTGGACATGGCCGCCGAGGGCTTCGGCGACCGGGTCGTGGTCGGCCGCGCACAGGACGGGCTCACCCCCGTCCGGCTGCGCGAACTGGCCGCCGGCGGGGCCCGGGCGGTCCGCGCTGCCGATGCCGACGCGATCGTGTACCTGGCGACGAACGGCCCGGCCTTCGCCGTCGCCCAGTTCGCCGCGGCCCTTGCCGGGGTCCCACTGGTCCCGGTCAACTACCGCCTGGGCGAAGAGCAGTTGGATGCCCTCCTCGCGAACCACCCGCGCGCACTGGCCATCGCCGCTCCCGGCCAGGACGTGGCACCGCGCCGGGCCGGACTGACGGTCCGCGGCCCGGCCGAATGGCTCACGGAGGCAGCCGCGAACACCGACGGCGACATCGAGCCGCGGCTGTCCGACGCTCCCGCCGTACTGATCTACACCAGCGGGACCACCTCGACTCCGAAGGGAGTGGTCCTGCGTCACCACAACCTCGTGTCGTACGTGCTCGGCACGGTGGAGTTCGCCGCGGCGGACCCGGCCGAGGCGGCGCTGATGAGTGTGCCGCCGTACCACATAGCCGCTGTCTCCAATGTGCTGACGAACCTCTACGCAGGCCGGCGCACTCTCACCCTCGACCAGTTCACCCCGGAGGGCTGGCTCGCCCTCGTCAGGGAGCAGCGGATCACCCACGCGATGGTCGTGCCGACCATGCTCGCCCGGATCATGGACACGGCGGGGCTGGACCTTTCGGTGCCCTCCATGCGTTCGCTGGCCTACGGTGGCGCCAGGATGCCGGTGCGTGTGATCGAGACGGCACTGCGCACCTGGCCGCGGGTGGACTTCGTCAACGCCTATGGCCTGACGGAGACTTCGTCCACCGTCTCGGTGCTCGGCCCGGCCGAACACCGGGCGGCGGTCGCGAGCGAGGATCCAGCGGTACGGGCCCGGCTCGGTTCGGCCGGACTGCCGGTGCCGGGGATCGAGATCGAGGTCCGGGACGGGAACGGCGAGTCCCTCGGTGCGGGGGAGACCGGGCAGATCTGGGTGCGCGGCGAGCAGGTCTCGGGGGAGTACGCGGGGCAAGGCTCCGCGGTCGACGAGCGGGGCTTCTTCCACACCCGCGACCGGGGCCACCTCGACACGGACGGCTACGTCCACATCGAGGGCAGAGCCGACGACACGATCATCCGCGGCGCGGAGAACATCGCGCCCGCCGAGATAGAGGACGTTCTTCTACGGCACCCGGACGTGCTCGACGCCGTCGTCGTCGGCGTCCCCGATGAGGAGTGGGGTCAGCGCATCGAGGCCGTCGTGGTCCCGCGCGACGGCGCGAAGGCCGACGCGGGGGCGCTGCGCGCGGCCGTACGCGGCACGCTGCGTGGTTCGAAGACCCCGGACCGCATCACGTACTGGACCGAACTCCCGCGCACGGTCACCGGCAAGCTGGTGCGCCGCGACATCGTGGCGGCACTGACCGCACCCGAGGACGGGAAGAAGGGGCAGCCATGAGCGTCGCCACCAACAGCCCTGCACTGATAAGGGAGTTGACGGATCGTACGGCCGCCGTGGTCGGCGGCTGGATACCCGGCGCCACGGTGGACGGCGTCGAACCGCTCACCGGCGGCACGTCGAGCCTGACGTACGTCGCGGCCCTGGCGGGTGTCCCGGCGGGCTACGAGCGCGTCGTCCTCAAGGTGGCGCCGCCCGGCCTGGCCCCGGTCCGCAACCGGGACGTGCTGCGCCAGGCACGGCTCATGGCGGCCCTGGCCGGACAGCCGGGCGTACGGGTACCGAAGGTGCTGTTCTGCGACGCGGGCGCGCCCCCGGAGATCCAGCCCTTCGTGGCCATGGAACTGGTGCCGGGGGAGTGCGTCGAGCCGGTGCTGGTGCCGCGCGGCACGCTGAGCCCGGGGGAAGTGCGGGGGCGTGCCCTGGACGCGGCGCGCATGCTGGCCGATCTGCACCGGGTGGATCCGGCGCGTACGGCGCTCGCGGCGGAGCCGGTGGTGACGCTCACCGGGGAGATCGACCGCTGGACGCGGGCGTTCGGCACCGTCTCCGACGACCTGCGCACCGGCCATGAGGTGGTCGCGGAGCGGTTGCGCGCGACCGTGCCCGCGGCGATGACGCCGGTGTTCACCCATGGCGACTACCGGCTCGGCAACACGTTGTGCGCGGACGGCTCGGTCACGTCGGTCATCGACTGGGAGATCTGGTCGCGCGGCGACCCCCGGGTCGACATGACCTGGCTGACCTTCTTCACCGACGAGGCCCGCCACCCCGCCTCTCTGTCGGACGAGCCCACCGGCATGCCCGGCAGGGCCGAACTGGTCGACGCCTACGAGCAGTCGCGAGGCGAACCACTTCGGGACCTGCCGTGGTTCGAGGCTCTCACCATGTACAAGGAGTCGGCCGCGACCGCGCTGCTGATCAAGCGGGGCAGAAAGACCGGGCAGTTGAACACCATGCACCGGCGGATGCTGCCCGCGCTGCCCGAACTGCTGGACGGGGCGCTGGAGTTGCTCGGCTAGTACAGCCCGCCGTCGACCCGTATCAGCGCCCCCGTCGTGTAACTGGACGCGTCGCTCGCCAGATACAGCGCGGTACCGACGATCTCCTCCGGCTGCCCGGGACGCCCGATCGCGCTGCGCGTCGTCTGCCGTTTCTCCTCCGCCCAGGCCTTGGAGATGTCCGTGAGGAACGGCCCGGCCGAGATCGTGTTGACCCGTACGGCCGGGCCGTACTCCAGGGCGAAGACCGTGGTGAGGGCGTTGAGGGCGGCCTTGGCTCCGGCGTACGGGCCGAAGCGTGGCTGGGGCATCAGGGCGCCGGAGGAGGAGACGTTGATGATCGAGCCGCCGCCCGCGTCGGCCATCCGCTGCCCGATCAGCGACGCGAGCCGGAACGGTCCCTTGAAGTTGACGCCGATCACCTTGTCGAAGAGCTCCTCGCTCGTGTCGGCGGAGGAAGGGGCGAGCGGCGACATGCCGGCGTTGTTGACGAGGACGTCGACCTTGCCGAACTCCGCGTAGGCCGCGTCGGCGAGCCGGCCGAGGTCGTCCCAGTGGCCGACGTGGGCGGCGACCGGCAGGGCACGCCGGCCCAGGTCGCGGACCTCGGCCGCCACCGTCTCGCACGCGTCGAGCTTGCGGCTGGCGATCACGACGTCGGCGCCCGCGCCGGCGAAGGCACGCACCATCGCGAGACCCAGACCGCGGCTGCCGCCCGTGACGAGCGCGACCTTTCCGGACAGGTCGAACAGGTCGGTCGGAGCAGGGGACTTGGTGTCGCGCCCGTCGCTCATGCGTCCACCCGGCCGGAGAGGCTCTCGTCGTCGAGGATGTGCGCGTACCGCTTGCGGGCGGCCTCCAGCCGGGGCGGGACGTGCTCGCTGGGGAACAGTCCCTCGGCCGGCCGGCGGTTCTTCAGCAACTGCTTGGCGATCGTGGTGCGGTGGACCTCGGTGGGGCCGTCGGCGAGGGCCAGGTTCGGTGCGGCCATCCACCATTTCGCCAGCGGGAGTTCGTTGGTGGTGCCGAGCGAACCGTGCAGGTGCAGGGCGCGCTGGATGATGTCGTGCAGCACCTTCGCCGTCTGGACCTTGCACATCGCGATCTGGGTGCGGGCGGCGCCGTGCGGTTGGGTGTCGATGATCCAGGCCGTGTGCAGCACCAGCAGCCGGAACTGCTGCAACTCCACCCAGGAGTCCGCGATGAACTGCTGCACTGCCTGCTTCTCGGCGAGAAGAGTGCCCTGAGTACGGCGGGACAGCGCACGCTCGCACATCATGTCGAAGGCGCGGGTGCACTTGCCGACGGTGCGCATCGCGTGGTGCACCCGGCCTCCGCCCAGCCGGGCCTGCGCGACCTTGAAGCCCTCGCCGGGGCCGCCGAGCATGGCGTCGAGCGGGACCCGCACCCGGTCGTAGTGGATGTAGGCGTGGATGCCCTCGTCGAGGGAGTCGCGTTCGTCCATCGTGCCGACGTTGCGCTTGATCTCGATGCCGGGTGTCTCGGCCGGGACGACGAACATCGACATCCGGGCGTGCGGCGCGGCCTCCGGGTCGGTGACGGCCATGACGATGAGGAAGGCCGCGTACCGGGCGTTGGAGGAGAACCACTTCTCCCCGTCTATCACCCACTGGTCCCCCTCGCGCCGGGCCCGGCACGTGAACTCCTTCGGATCGGCCCCCGCCTGCGGTTCCGTCATCGAGAAGGTGGAGACGATGTCCCCGTCGAGCAGGGGCTGGAGGTAGCGCGCCTTCTGCTCGTCGGTGCCGAACATGGCGAGGATCTCGGCGTTGCCGGTGTCCGGGGCGGCGGTGCCGAAGACCGTCGGGGCCCAGTAGGAGCGGCCGAGGATCTCGTTGAGGTACGCGAGCTTCACCTGGCCGTAGCCCGCGCCGCCGAGTTCGGCGCCGAGATGGCAGGCCCACAGACCCTGCGCGCGGACCTGGTCCTGGAGCGGGCGCAGGATCGCGCGCGCCTTCTCGTTGCGTGTGTCGTACGGGTCGCCGCCGTGTGGGAACAGCAGGTCGAGCGGCTCGACCTCCTCCCGTACGAAGGCCGCCGCCCAGTCCAACTTGGCCTGGAACTCGGGTTCGATCGAGAAGTCCAGCATCGGCCCTCCGGAAGGTGCGGGTTGGTCGGTGACGGCAAAACAGTATACTTTTTAGCGAGGTTCGGTCCATACTCGGAGCGCCTGACGGCAGATTGAGTATGAGGAGTTGGTCGATGCGCAGGCCGATGGAGGGCGTTCGCGTTCTCGAAGTAGCCCAGTTCACCTTCGTCCCGGCGGCGGGCGCCGTGCTCGCGGACTGGGGCGCCGATGTGATCAAGATCGAGCACGCCGAACGCGGCGACGGACAGAGGGGGTTGGTCCGGGTCCTCGGTTACGACGCCACCAGCAAGGGGTCGTCGTTCTTTCCGATCGTGGAGGGACCCAACCGGGGCAAACGCAGTGTCGGCCTCGCCCTGGAGAAGCCGTCCGCCCGTAAGGCGTTCGAGGAACTGGTCCGCCGCAGCGACGTGTTCCTCACCAACTTCCTGCCGGGGGCGCGCGCGAAACTGCGCATCGACGTCGAGGACATCCGGGCGATCAACCCGGACATCATCTACGTACGCGGCAGCGGCTTCGGCCCGCGCGGCGACGAGGCCACCAAGGGCGGCTACGACAGCACCGCCTTCTGGGCGCGCGGCGGCAGCGCCGCCGGTGTCACACCACCCGGCGCGGACCGGATGATCCGGATGCCCGCCGGTGCCTACGGCGACTCGATGGGCGGCATGACGATCGCCGGAGGCATCGCCGCCGCCCTCTACTCCCGCGCGACGACCGGCGAACCCTCCGTGGTCGACGTGTCGTTGCTCGGTGTCGGCGCGTGGGCGACCCAGTTCACGGTCAATATGGCGCTGATGAACGGCGGACCGCTGCCGGTGAACGTCCAGCCCCGGCATGGCTCGCGCACCAACCCGCTCATCGGGGCCTACCTGACCTCGGACGGACGCTGGATCGAACTGTCGATGCTCCAACCCGGCCGCTACTGGGCCGAGTTCTGCAAACTCGCCGGCCGCGGGGAACTCGCCACCGACGAACGCTTCGACAGCACCGAGAAGTTGATGGCCAACGCGGCACCGGCGGCCGACCTCGTCGCCGAACTCATCGCGTCCCGCCCCTTCGCGGAGTGGGTCGAGATCCTCTCCCGCGGTGAGGGCCAGTGGTCGGCCGTGCAGAACGCCTGGGAGGTCGGCCAGGACCCGTCGCTGCGCGCCAACGGACTCATCGCCCCGGTCGTGGACGCCGACGGCGTGGATCGCGAACTGGTCGCCAACCCCGTCCAGTTCGACGAGGCCCCGGCCGACATCACGCGGGCGCCGCAGTTCGCGGAGCACACCGACGAGGTGCTGCGCTCGCTCGGTCTCTCCGACGAGGAGCTGATCGCGCTGAAGATCGACGGCGCGGCGACATGACCGGCGTGGGTGACCTGACCGCCGTAGGAGATCCGGCCGCCGTGCGCACCCCGAACACCGTACGAGAGGAGCCGTGATGAGCGCGACACTCGAACCCGACGGGACCCACCAGGGCGTTCCGGCGTACCACTTCGACAACCGGCTCGGCGGCCCGGTCCTGAGCCATCAGGAACGCTGGGACGAGATCGCCCGCACCCACTCCGGATTCCGGAGCACCATCGCACGCGGGTACTGGGTCGTCACCCAGGGCGCGGCCGTGCAGGAGGCGTTGCAGGACTGGCGGACCTTCTCCAACCAGTCCGTGACGGCGCTCGATCCCGACCCCAGGTTCCTGTGGATCCCGGAAATGCTGGACCCGCCCCAACACACCGCGTGGCGGCGCCTGTTGGGCAGCGCCTTCTCACCCAAGACCGTCGCCGCCCGTGAGCCGGAGATCCGGGAGGCCGCCTCCGGTCTGATCGACGGACTGAAGGACAGCGGCTCCGCCGACGTCCTCGACACGTTCGCCCGCCGCTTCCCGACCCTGATCTTCATGCGTCTGATGGGACTGCCCGAGGAGGACCTCCCGCAGTTCCTCGACTGGATCCACGACCTGCTGCATCTGTCCCACGGTGAAGACCCGCACGGCGAGCGGCAGTTGAGCGCGATGAACGCCGTGTCGGACTACTTCGAGCAGCAGATCGCGCTGCGCCGTGAGGCACCCCGCGACGACCTGCTGTCCCGGGCCATGACCTGGACGATCGACGACGAACCGATCAGCGACCGGGACATGCACGCGTTCTGCATCCTGCTGTTCCAGGCCGGCTTCGACACGGTCCCGATCTCCATCGGCTGGGCCCTCTACCACTTCGCCACGCATCCGGAACAGCGCAGGGCGATCGTCGACGACCCGTCGCTGATCCCGACGGCGGTCGAGGAGATCCTCCGCGTCTACTCGTTCGTCGTCCCCGCCCGCAAGGCGACACAGGACGTCGAGATCGGCGGCTGCCCGGTCAGGGCGGGGGAGATGGTGATGCTTCCGCTCGCGGTCAGCAACCGCGACCCCGAGCGCTTCGACCGGCCCCTCGAAGTGGATCTGCGGCGCAAGGCCAGCAACCACATCGCGTTCGGCTCCGGCCCGCACCGCTGCCTCGGCTCCCACCTCGCCCGCCTCGAACTCAACGTGGCCGTCGAGGAATGGCACCGGCGCATCCCCGACTACGGGATCACCCCCGGTCAGGACCTCGAACAGCACGGCAACATGTACGGCATCAAGCAGCTCCGGCTGGAGTGGTGAGCGACGCCATGACCTCACCGCTCAACCCAACAGACCTGTACCACACGGGAATTGTGGTCACGGACGTCGAGGCGGGGAAGGCCTGGTTCACCCGGATCGCGGGTCACCGCTGGACCGAGACCCAGGCCTACGACCTCACCGTGCGCCTGGCCGACGGCGAGCGCGTGCTCCCGCTGCGCTTCGCGTACTCGCTGGACGCCCCGCACCTCGAACTCGTGCAGGAGATCCCGGGCACGCCATGGACCCCGTCCGGGCACCTGGCCACCCATCACCTCGGCTACTTCTGCGACGACCTGCCGACGACCTCCAAACGACTGGAGGATGAAGGCTTCCCGCTGGAGGCCTGCGCGATCGTCGACGGCTCCCCGTCGATCTTCGCCTACCACCTCGACCCGCACGGCGTACGCATCGAGATCGTCGACCGCACCCGCATGCCGGACTTCGACGTCTACCTCCGCTCCAAGGCGCCGACGTGGCACTGACGTTCACCGAGGAGCAGGAAGAACTCCGTACGACGCTACGGCGCTTCCTCGCCGACAAGGCGCCGAGCGCCGCCGTACGCCGTGCGATGGACTCCGACGAGGGCCACGACCCCCGGCTGTGGCGGCAGATGGCCGACCAACTCGGCCTGCACGGAGTGGCGTTGCCGGAGGCGTACGGCGGATCCGGCGGCGGGCCCGTCGAGTTGGGGATCGTACTGGAGGAGGCCGGGCGGGTGCTGCTGCCCTCCCCGTACTTCGCGACCGTCGCTCTCGCCGGCCAGGCTCTGGCGGCCTCCGGCGACGAGGCGGCGAAGGCGCGGTGGCTGCCCGCGATCGCCGACGGCTCCCTGACGGCCACGCTGGCGCTCGCCGAGGCGGGCGGATCCTGGGAGTTGGCGGACATCGAGGCGTCGGCCGCGCACGGGACGGTGTCCGGCACCAAGATGTTCGTCGTGGACGGCCACACCGCGGACCTGATCCTCGTCGTGGCCCGCACCGATGCGGGACCCGGGCTGTTCGCCGTCGACGGTGACGCGCCCGGCGTGACCCGGACGCGGCTGGAGACCCTGGACCCGACCCGGCGGCTGGCGCGCGTCGACCTCGACGGCGCGCCCGCGCGGCGGGTCGGCCCGGACGGCGACGCCTCGACGTACCTGCGTACCGTGCTCGACCTCGTGGCAGTGGCGCTCGCCGCGGAACAGGTCGGCGGAGCGCGGGCCTGTCTCGACGCGGCCGTGGCGTACGCGAAGGTCCGCGTGCAGTTCGGGCGCCCCATCGGCTCCTTCCAGGCCGTCAAGCACAAGTGCGCGGACCTGCTCGTCCAGGTCGAGGCCGCCCGGTCGGCGGCCTACCACGCGGCGGCCGTGGCCGCCGAGGGCTCGTCCGAACTGCCGGTGTCCGCGGCGCTCGCCGCGGCCTGCTGCGCGGACGCCTTCACCCGCGCGGCCAAGGACAACATCCAGATCCACGGAGGCATCGGCTACACGTGGGAGCACGACGCACACCTCCATCTCAAACGCGCCAAGTCGTCGGAGCAGTTGTTCGGGGGGCCGGCCACGCACCGGACCCGGTTGGCCGACCTGGTCGGAATCTGAGACCGACGTCCTGTCGAAAGGCTGATCACGTGGGAATTCGCGACCGCCTGTCCCGCCTGCTGGCGGAAGCGCCCGCGGCTGCCGAGGCGATCGAGTACGACCGGAGCTGGTGGACCTGGGGGCAGGTCCAGCGGACCGCGCGGGGTCTGGGCGCGGCACTCGACGCGCTGGGCCTGCCCGTCGGCGCCCGTGTCGGGGTCGTCCTGGAGAACCGGCCCGAACACGTCGCCGTGGTCGCCGCCGTGATCGCCTCCGGGCGCTGTCTGGTCATGCTCAGCCCGCTCCAGCCCGCCGCCCGGCTCGCCGCCGACATCGCCCGCTGCACACCACCCGTCGTGGTGTCCGGAGCCGAAGTCCTCGCCCGCGAGGGCGTGTTGGACGCCGTGACCGCACAGGGCGCGGCCCTTGAGCTGGACACCGACGGGTCGCTACGGCCCGCGGGCGGCACGGCACCCGCCGAGGCAGAGGCCCGCCCCGGCATCGCCGTGGAGATGCTCACCTCCGGCACCACCGGACCCCCGAAACGCGTCCATCTGCGCATCGGCCAACTCGACCAGGCCCTCGTCTCCGGCGGCCAGACACGGAAGGACGACCGGCTCCTGTCGGCGTCGGCGTCCCTCGTGGCGACCCCGCTCGTGCACATCGGCGGCCTGTGGCGAGCCCTCGCCTGCCTCGCCACCGGACGCCGCATGCTCCTGATGCCGAGGTTCGCCGTCGACCCCTGGGTGAGCGCGGTCGAGCGCCACCGACTCCGCGCGGCGAGCCTGGTCCCGGCCGCGATCCGCGCCGTACTCGACGCACACGTACCGAAGGAACGCCTTGCCACCCTCCAGGTGGTCACCTCCGGCACGGCACCCTGCCCGCCGGAACTCGCCGACGCCTTCTTCCGCACGTACGGCATCCCCGTCCTGATGACCTACGGCGCTACCGAGTTCGCCGGAGCCGTCGCCGGCTGGACCCTGCCCTTGCACGACCGCTGGTGGCAGCGCAAGGCCGGCAGCGCCGGACGCGCCTTCGCCGGCGTCGAGTTGAGGGTGACCGGCGAGGACGGCACCGAGCTGCCGGCCGGCCGGAGCGGACGGCTCGAAGTCCGCACCGAGCAGAGCACGCACGGCGGCCGGACGTGGGTGCGGACCAGCGACCTGGCCCGGATCGACGCCGACCGGTTCGTGTGGATCGAGGGCCGCGCAGACGACGCCATCATCCGCGGCGGCTTCAAAGTCCAGCCGGAGACGGTCAAGCGAGTCCTGGAGACCCATCCGGCCGTACGCGAGGCGGCGGTTGCCGGACTGCCCGACCCGCGGCTCGGTGAAGTGCCGGTCGCGGCCGTCGAGTCGGAGCCGGGGCGGACCGCACCGGACGCGGCCGAACTCACCGCCCTGTGCCGCACCCACCTCACCCCGTACGAGGTGCCCGCCCACATCGTCGTCCTCGACGCACTGCCCCGCACCCCGTCCAGCAAGGTGAGCCGCGTCGAACTGCTCGACCTCGTACGGGCCCGGCTCACCGAGCACAGCGAAGCCTGAGCGTCCCAAGGAGGAACTGCGGTGTCCAGCAAGGAGGTTGACCGGTGAGCGATACCGAGCAGAAGGCGGCCGAACGGTTCGGCGTACTGACGGACGAGGCGGTCGAACGCTCCCGGCGCCGCCTGGGCGTACCCCAGCCGCAACGCAACCCGCCGCACAACTACGAGGTCACCTGGGACGGTTCGCGCCACTTCGCCTACGGCTACGGCGACGCCAACCCCCTGTACTGCGACCCCGAATACGCGGCGAAGACCCGCTGGGCCTCCCTCGTCGCACCGCCGACCTTCCTCTACACGATGGGAGAGGACGCGGCCCCGACACCGGACCCGGAGACCAAGGCCCTGCTCAAGGGGGACCCCTTCGCGGGGCTCGGCTCCTACCAGGCTGTGATGGAGTTCGAGTGGTGGCGGCCGCTTCAACTGGCCGACCGCTGCCGGGTGTTGCAGACCCAGGTCGGGGTCCAGCTCAAGCAGAGCAGCTTCGGCGGGCGTACCGCACACGTCGTCCGCGACTACCTCTACGCCAACGGACGCGGCGAGATGCACGCCCTGCGCCGCGGCACCTGGATCAACGCCGAACGGCACACGTCGAAGAAGCGGGCCAAGGAGGCGCTCGAACAGCAGCCGTACCCGCCCGAGCGACTCGCCGAGATCGACGCGGCGTACGCCGCCGAGACCAGGCGCGGCGCCGAACCCCGCTACTGGGAGGACGTCGAGATCGGCGCGGAACTGCAACCCCGGGTGAAGGGGCCGCTGACCACCACGGACGTGGTCGTCTGGCACCTCGGCTGGGGCATGCAGCTCACCCCGCCCGGGGCCTTCGGGATCGCGGCGGCCGTACGGCGCAAGGCCCCCGGCCTCTACCCGCCCAACCGCCTGGGCGTCCCGGACACCGTGCAACGCCTGCACTGGGAGCCCGAACGGGCCCGGGAACTGGGCCTGCCGGGTTCCTACGACTACGGCGGCATGCGCGAGACCTGGCTCTGTCATCTCCTCACCGACTGGATCGGCGACGACGGCTGGCTGTGGAAACTCCGCTGCGAACACCGCAAGTTCAACTACCTCGGCGACACCACCTGGGTACGCGGCACGGTCGTCGACAAGCAGCTGGTGGACGGGCGGGGCGAGGTGCACATCGAGGTGCGCTGCGAGAACCAGCGCGGCGAAGTCACCACGCCGGGCAGGGCAGTTGTGCTTCTGCCGACCAGGGAGCGGGCGGTCGACCTTCCCTCGCCGCCCGCCCCGGACCTGGACGGCATGGTCGCCCACGAACTGGAGCGGTTCGCGGTCAAGTGATCGGCAATCGAGAACGAGCATCAGGAGGCAGGATGTCTGACGAAGTGCTGGTGGAGCGCCGGGGCGCGGTCCAGGTCATCACGATCAACCGTCCTACGGTGAAGAACGCCCTCGACGCGGGGGTGGCCGCAGGTGTCGCCGCCGCCGTGGACGAGCTGGACGAGTCGGACGAACTGCGGGTCGGCGTGCTCACCGGGGCGGGCGGTACGTTCTCGGCGGGCATGGACCTCAAGGCCTGGCTGCGCGGCGAGAGTCCCGCGATCGAGGGCCGCGGGCTGTGCGGGATCACGATCACCCCGCCGCGCAAGCCGCTGATCGCGGCCGTCGAGGGCTGGGCGCTGGCCGGCGGTTTCGAGCTGCTGCTCGCCTGCGATCTCGTCGTGGCGTCCCGCGCGGCGCGGGTCGGGGTACCGGAGGTGAAGCGGTCCCTGGTCGCCCGGGCGGGTGCGGCACTGCGACTGCCGCAGCGGATCCCGTACGCGATCGCGTTGGAGCTGCTGCTGACCGGCGAGCCGATCACCGCCGAACGCGCGGCCGAGGTCGGACTGGTCAACCGGCTCACCGACGAGGGCGGCGCGCTCGCGGGCGCGCTGGAACTCGCCACGACCATCGCGGCGAACGGCCCCCTCGCCGTCGCCGCGACCAAGCAGATCGCGCAGTCCGCCGCCGAGTGGACGCTGGAGGAGGGCTGGATCCGGCAGGCCGAGATCGCCTCGCCGGTGTTCTCGTCCGAGGACGCGCGGGAAGGGGCCGCGGCCTTCGCCGAGAAACGGCCGCCGGTCTGGAAGGGACGCTGACAGCGTCGTAGCCGAGCAAGTCTCCTCAATCGAGCCTGTCAGGGAGGGCGTTGTGAGCACAGGACCGCTGTCCGGCTGCCGAGTGGTCGAGCTCGGTGGCATCGGACCGGGCCCGTTCGCGGGCATGCTGCTCGCCGATCTCGGCGCGGAGGTTGTCCGGGTGGACCGGCCCGAGCGGGCGGACGAACCCGACGCGGGCGGCCCGGGGGACGTACTCAATCGAGGGAAGCGCTCGGTCGTCCTCGACCTGAAACACCCGGCCGGACCCGCCGCCCTCCTCCAACTCGCCGCGCGCGCCGACGTGTTGATCGAGGGATTCCGCCCGGGCGTCACCGAACGCCTGGGCATCGGACCGCACGAGTGCCTCGCCCGCAACCCCCGGCTGGTCTACGGCCGGATGACCGGCTGGGGCCAGACCGGACCCCTCGCCGCAGCCGCCGGACACGACCTCACCTACATCGCCCTCACCGGCGCCCTCGGCGCGATCGGAGACACCGGCGGACCCCCGCAGATACCGCTCAATCTCGTCGGCGACTTCGGGGGCGGCGGCTGCTACCTCGTGATCGGCGTGCTGGCCGCCCTGCACGCCGTAGGGCGCACGGGAGCCGGTCAGGTCGTCGACGCGGCCATCGTCGACGGCACCGCGCACCTCCTCGCGAGCACCTTCGGCAAACTCGGGCGCGGGGTGTGGACCGACGAGCGGGGCATCAACCAACTCGACGGCGGCTGGCCGTTCTACGCCGTCTACGGGACCAAAGACGGCCGGCATGTGGCGGTCGGCGCGCTGGAGGCCAAGTTCTACCGGTGCCTGATCGAGCTGCTGAAGCTCGACGTCGATCCCGACCTCCAGCACGACCGCGCGACCTGGCCGGAGCTGCGCCGCCGCCTGGCGGAACGCTTCGCGGAACGTACCCGCGACGAATGGGCGGCCCTGTTCGAGGGCACCGACGCCTGCGTCGCACCCGTCCTCGGCCTCACCGAGGCGGCGGCACACCCCCAACTGGCCGCGCGCGGCAGCCTGTTCGACCGGGACGGCGTCGTCCAGCCCGCCGCGGCACCCCGCTTCTCGGTGACACCGTCGAGCCCCGGCCCGGCCGCACCACCCGTAGGCGCCGACACCCGCGCCGTGTTCCGGGACTGGGAGATCGCCGGTGTCGACGAACTCGTCGACAGCGGCGCTGCCGTCCAGTTCCCCCACTGACGCCGTCCAGTTCCCCACCGACCGAGAGGACCCTTCCATGCCCGAGGCCGTCATCGTCGACGCCGTCCGCACGCCCATCGGCAAGCGCAACGGCTCCCTTGCCGCCGTGCACGCGGCCGATCTGTCGGCACATGTGCTCACCGCGCTGGTGGAACGCACCGGTGTGGACCCCGGCACCGTGGACGACGTGATGTGGGGATGCGTGACCCAGATCGGCGATCAGTCGAGCAACATCGCCCGGTTCGCCGCGCTGGCCGCGGGCTGGCCCGAGCAGGTGCCCGGCGTGACCATCAACCGGGCCTGCGGGTCCAGCCAACAGGCCGTCGACTCCGCCGCCCACGCCGTCATGGCCGGGCAGTACGACCTCGTGGTCGCGGGCGGCGTGGAGACCATGACCAGGGTCCCGCTCGGCTCGCACCGGACCACCGGCCAGCCGTACGGCCCCGCCGTCCTGGCCCGTTACGACGGGTTCCAGTTCAGCCAGGGTGTCGGCGCCGAGCTGATCTCCGAGCGCTGGGGCCTCAGCCGCACCCGGCTCGACGAGTTCGCGTCCGAGTCGCACGCCAAGGCCGCCGCGGCGATCGACTCGGGCATCTTCGACGACCACATCGTGCCCATCGAGGTCGACGGCACCAAGTTCACCGTCGACGAGGGCCTGCGGCGCGGCACCTCGGTCGAGACCCTCGCCAAGCTCAAGCCGTCGTTCAAGGACGACGGCGTGATCCACGCCGGGAACGCCTCCCAGATCTCCGACGGCGCCGCCGCCCTGCTGATCACAACTCCGGAACGGGCAAGGGAGTTGGGCCTCAAGCCGATCGCCCGCTACCACTCGGGCGCGGTGAGCGGCGCGGACCCGATCATGATGCTGACGGGTCCGATCCCGGCGACGGAGAAGGTACTGCGCAGGTCCGGCCTGTCGATCGAGGACATCGGAGCCTTCGAGGTCAACGAGGCGTTCGCACCGGTCCCGTTGGCATGGCTGGCCGAGACCGGCGCCGACCCCGATCGCCTCAACCCGCTCGGCGGAGCGATCGCGGTCGGCCATCCGCTCGGCGGCTCCGGGGCCATCCTGATGACCCGGCTGCTCGCCCGGATGCGGCAACGGAACCTGCGCTACGGGCTCCAGACGATGTGCGAAGGCGGCGGCACCGCCAACGCCACGATCATCGAACTGCTCCCGTGACAGCTCACCAGGCGACGGGCAACTCGTAGATGCCGTAGGCCTGGGAGTCCTCCTTGAACTTCAACTCCGAGACGTCCACGGCGAGTCGGAGTGTCGGGATCCGGCGGAACAACGTGCTGAAGACGACGTGGAGTTCGATGCGCGCGAGCTGCTGACCCACGCACTGGTGCGGGCCCCAGCCGAACGCGTGGTGGTGGGCCGCGCTGCGGGTGAGGTCGACCTTCTCGGGGTCGGGGAACGCCTGCGGGTCCCAGTTGGCGGCCGGCAGAGACGCGATGACGCCCTCGCCCGCGCGGATGACCTCACCGTCGATCTCGATGTCCTCCAGCACGGCCCGGCGCGCCAGCAGATGCGGGATGGTGAGGTAGCGCAGCAGTTCCTCGACCGTGCTCGTCACGTACTTCGGATCGTCCGAGTGCGCACGCAGGCCCGCGAGTTGGTCCGGGTTCTCCAGCAGCAGCGCGGTGCCCAGCGTGATCATGTTGGCGCTGGTGTCGTGCCCGGCGACCAGCAGGATGTGCCCCAGGGGAGCGGCCTCCTCCATGGACAGCTCGCCCGCCTTGATACGCGCGCCGAGGTCGGAGAGGACGTCCTCGCCGGGGTTGTCCATCTTGGCCTCGATGAGCCCGGCGATGTAGCGGCGCACGGTCGCCGTGCTCTCCGCCGCCTTCTCCGGCGTCTTGAAGCGCGCGTTGGTGACTCCCGCGTGCTCCTGGAAGAAGTCGTGGTCCTCGTACGGCACCCCGAGAAGCGCGCAGATCATCAGCGACGGCAGCGGGAGCGACAGCGCCTCGTTCAGCTCGGTCGGGTTCGGACCCGCCAGCATCTTGTCGATGAGATCGTCCGTGATCCGCTGGATCTCCGGGCGGATCTTCTCCATCCGGTGCCGGGTGAACGAACTCGTGAGCATCCGCCGCCAGCGCGTGTGTTCGGCGCCGTCGGTGTTGTTGATCGACGGCTGGATATGGGCCGCGTGCGCCTTCATCGCCTCGGTCGTGTGCGGATATCCGGGCGCCCCGATGTTCGCGCTCAGCCGGGGATCGGTCAGCAGCTGCCGCTGGGCCGCGTGGGTCGTGACGACCCATGGGGTGGTGCCGTCCCACGTCTTCGCCCGGACCAGGGCCTTGCCCGTGTCGTGCAGCTCGAGCAGACCCGGCGGCGGCGCGAACGGGCACTCGCCCGATCGGGGCGACGGGTACTCCGGCAGATCCTCGGCGACGTCGGTTCCGGCCACGCTCTCGGTCATGGTTCTGTTGTCCTCTCGTCGGCCCCGCACCTGACGAAACCATACGTCGACCGATCGGTACAATCAATCTGCCGGAAAGCTCGGGAAGGCTTTCGGGCGACCGGTGAAGGAATGTGAAGCACGCGTATTGACCGAATGGTCTATTTGGCGATGAGGGCTGGTCAGCGAGGCTCCCGCGGCATCCCGAGCCCCCGCTCGGCGACCTGTGTGCGCAGCACCTCGTTCGCCCCGCCGGCGATCGTGTACGCCCGCGAGTACAGGTGCGCGTCCTGCCACCAACCCTCCGCCACGGCATCCTCGTCGCCCTCGACCAGCAGCCCGTCCGTGCCCTGGAGGCTCAGGCCGAAGTCGACCAGGTCGTGGTTGAGCTCGCTGAAGAAGATCTTGCCGAGGAGGGCGTCGGCGGGCTGTTCCGTGTCGTGCAGCATCCGTGACTGGGCGAGGCCGATCAGCGCGGCGTTCACCTGGACCCGCGTGGCCAGTTCGCCGATCGCCTGCCGGGTCGCGGAGTCGTCGAGCGCGGGCCCGCCGTCCACCGTCGTGCGAGCGGCGAGGCGCACCAGGTCGTCGAGCGTGGCGACCAGTTCGACTCCGCGCGCGGCCACGCCGGAACGCTCGTGGCCGAGGCTGCTCATGGCCACCCGCCAGCCGTCGTTCACGCGGCCGATCACGTTCGCGGCCGGGATGCGGACCCCGTCCAGGAAGACCTCGTTGAAGTCGGTCGTTCCGGTGATCTCCCGCAACGGCCGGATGTCCACGCCCGGGCTGCGCAGGTCGAGGGCGAACGCCGTGATGCCCTTGTGCTTCGGCGCCTCGCGGTCGGTGCGCGCGAGCAGATAGCCCATGTCGGCGTGCTGGCCGTTGGTCGTCCACACCTTCTGGCCGTCCACGACGAAGACCGCGTCGTCGCCCTCGCCCTCCAGGACCGCCCGCGTCCGGAGCGCCGCCAGATCGCTGCCCGCCTCGGGCTCGCTGAACAGCTGGCACCACACGTCCTGGCAGGAGCGGATACGGGGCAGGAAACGCGCCCGCTGGTCGTCGGTGCCGAACTCCAGCAGCGCGGCAGAGGCCAGCGAGGCGGCGCCGATCGGCTGCCAGGTGCGGGCCCTGGCGATCTCCTCGGCCACGACCGACGGCTCCAGGGGGTGCGCGTCGGGCCGGCCGCCGTACTCGGCCGACCAGCCGATCCCGAGGAAGCCCGCCTCGAACAGCTTGGCGGTCCACTCCCGGATCGCCGGCATCAGCTCCGGCTCCGGTGCGCGCACCCCGGCATGGGTCTTGGTGCCCGGAGCGTGCTCCGCGACGAAGGCGCGCACCTTCCTCCGGAACGCTTCGAGCTCGGGCGTGGACTCCAGGCGCATCGCTGTCGGCTCCCTGTTTTCAGGCCGTGCTGCGAAATGAGGTTACTCTAACCATGCCGATCACCCGGTTGCTAGGGTCGTACGGTCGAAAAAGTGGCCTTATCTTGGTTCCAGGTGCCCGAACCGCGCGTCTCCGGCCCAGGTGACCAATAGACTGGGGATCCGCAATATCCGCCCCAGAGGAGTTGGCCATGGCGACTGCCGTCGACCGCGAGCCCGCCGACGGCGAGACCGGTGTCCCGGTCGGCAAGCTGGCCGCACAGACCGCCCGCCGTATCGAGGCGACCGTCATCCGCCAGGGCTGGCAGGTGGGGGAGTCGTTGGGGTCCGAGGTGGATCTGCGGGAGCGGCTCGGGGTGAGCCGGGCGGTGCTGCGCGAGGCGGTACGGCTCGTCGAGCACCACCAGGTCGCCCGGATGCGGCGCGGCCCGAACGGCGGCCTGATCGTCTGCGCACCGGACGCCGGACCGGCAACCCGCGCCATGGTGATCTACCTCGAATACGTCGGCACGAGCGTCACGGACCTCCTCCAGGCTCGCCTCCTGCTGGAGCCGATCGCCGCCGGACTGGCCGCCGACCGCATCACCGAGGAGGGCATCGCCACCCTCCGGACCACGCTCGACTCGGAACTCGATCACTGGGACGAACCCGGCGTCCACTCGCAGGACCCCCTCCACCCCGTGCTCGGCCAGTTGTCCGGGAACCCGGTGCTGCACCTGTTCGTCGACGTGCTCACCCGGCTCACCGCCCGCTACGCGCACACCTCCCGCCGTATCTCCAAGTCCGAGATGCACGCGGCGAAGGACACCTCGCACCGCGCGCACAAAGCCGTCGTCGACGCGGTGATCGCCGACGACGGGGCCCGCGCCCAGACCGAGTTGACCGCGCACCTGGAGTCGGTGGCCGGCTGGATCGAGAAGCACCGGGTGCGGCGCGGGCAGCGGATCGCCGGCAACGTCGTCGAGCCCGAACTGGTCGAGGGCCCGCGGGCCAAGCTCGCCGAAGTGGTCGCGGCCCGCATCCACGACGACATCGCCGCGCGCGGCTGGCAGACCGGCATGGTGCTGGGCTCGGAGGCGGACCTGCTCGCCCGCTACTCCATCAGCCGGGCCGTACTACGGGAAGCCGTACGGCTGTTGGAGTACCACTCGGTCGCCAGGATGCGCCGCGGTCCCGGCGGCGGGCTGATCGTCACCGAACCCGAGCCGCAGGCCAGCATCGACACCATGGCGCTGTTCCTGGAGTACCAGGGCGTCACGGCCGACGACCTGCGGATCGTCCGCAACGCCATCGAACTCGGCATCGTCGCCCGGGTCACCGCCAGAGTCGCGGAGGGCGACAAAGAGGTGACCGAACGGCTCGGCAAGGCCGTCCGCTGGAGCACGGAGGGCCCTGCCGACGACCCGCGCAAGGCCGACCTCTTCCACACCGAACTCGCCGCGCTCTCCGGCAACCCGGTGCTCGCGCTGTTCCTGTCGATCATCACCGAACTCTTCCGCCGCCACGCCTCCGGCCACGACCGGCCGCTGCCCGGCGACACGGCGGCGGACGAAGTGCAGCACGTCCACCAGCGGATCCTCGACGCCGTCGTCGAGGGCGACGCCGGGGTGGCCCGGCATCGGATGCGCCGCCACCTGGACGCGCTCATCCCTTGGTGGCACTGATCTCCTGACACTTCTCCGCTGAGCGACCGCTGACGCCCCATGCTGCCTCCTGGCTCATGGGGCGTTCTGCTGCCCCAGGTTGCACCAGGGTGTGTCGGGCGAGACTAATTAGGTATACTGAATAGGTCGAGCCGAAGGAGATCCGATGCGCCGGACCCTGTTCGAAGAGACCCACGAGGACTTTCGTCTGCTGGTCCGTGACTTCATCGCCCGCGAGGTCGTCCCGTCGTACGAGGACTGGCGGCGAGCCGGACTCGTCCCCCGCGACCTGTTCACCGCACTGGGCAAGCTCGGCATCATCGGCACGGCCATCCCGGAGGAGTACGGCGGGGGCGGCCAGGACGACTACCGCTACAACGCGGTGATCCAGGAGGAGTGCGCCCGCGCCTGCGTCACCCTCGGCGGCCTCCGTACCCATCTCGACATCGTCGTCCCGTACTTCACGGGCCTGGCCAATGCCGAGCAACGGGCGCGCTGGCTCCCGGGGTTGGCCTCCGGCGAGCTGTACACCGCGATCGCGATGAGCGAGCCCGCCACCGGCTCCGACCTCGCCGGCGTCACCACCCGGGCGGTCCGCGACGGCGACCACTTCCTGCTCAACGGTGCCAAGACCTTCATCACCGGCGGCCACCACGCCGACCTGGTGATCGTGGTCGCCCGCACCGATGTCGACCCCGACAACCGGCGCGCCGGTCTCTCCCTCCTCGTGGTGGAGAAGGGCATGCCCGGCTTCGCTGTCGGGCGCAAGCTGGAGAAGATCGGCCTGGCCGTCCAGGACACCGTGGAACTCGCCTTCGACGATGTCCGCGTGCCCGCCGCCAACCTCCTCGGCGAGGAGGGCGCCGCCTTCACTCTCCTGGGCCGCAACCTCGCCCAGGAACGCCTCGCCATCGCGGTCGGCGCGGTCGCCCAGGCCCGTACCGCGATCGACCTGACCGTCGCCTACGTCCGCGACCGGACCGTGTTCGGGAAACCCCTGGCCCAGTTCCAGAACACGAAGTTCGAACTCGCCGCCCTGGACGCCGAGGTGACGGCCGCGCAAGCCCTGCTCGACGCGGCGATCACCGCGCTCGTCGCGGGCGGACTGGACCCCGTGGACGCGGCACGGACCAAGCTGGTCTGCACCGAGACACAGGGGCGCGTGGTCGACCGCTGTCTCCAACTGCACGGTGGCTACGGCTACATCCTCGAATCCCCGATCGCCCGTCTGTACGCCGACGCCCGGGTGACCCGCATCTACGGCGGCACCAGCGAGGTCATGAAGCTCATCATCAGCAAGTCCCTGGGCCTTTAGACCGTGTAGACCATGAGGAGTTGGGTGTGAACATCGACGGTTCAGCGGCACTCGTCACCGGCGGCGCCTCCGGGCTCGGCCTGGCCACCGCGCGGCGCATCATCGAACGCGGGGGACGTGTCGTCCTCGCCGACATCTCCGAGGAACAGGGCGTCAAGGCCGTCGCCGACCTCGGCGAGGCCGCACGCTTCGTCCGCACCGACGTCACCGACGCGACCGAGGTCGCCGCCGCCCTCGACGCCGCGGAGCAACTCGGCACCCTGCGCTGCGTCGTGCACTGCGCCGGACGTGGTGGCGACCGTACCCGGATCATCGACCGCGACCGCAATCCCGGCGAACTCGACACCTTCGCCGAGGTCGTACGCGTCAACCTGATCGGCACCTACAACGTGCTGCGCCTCTCCGCCGCCCGCCTCGCCGGCAACGAGGTCGTCGACGGTGACCGGGGCGCCGTAGTGCTCACCGCGTCGGTCGCGGCCTTCGACGGCCAGATCGGGCAGACCTCCTACACCGCCGCCAAGGCCGGCGTCCACGGCATCACCCTCGTCGCCGCCCGTGACCTGGCCAGTTGGCAGATCCGCGTGAACACCATCGCCCCCGGCATCATGGACACCCCGATGCTCGGCCGCCTCCGCGCCGACATCCGCGACGGCCTCGCCGCCTCCGTGCCGCACCCCAAACGACTCGGCGACCCGGACGACTTCGCCCGCCTCGCCGTGGAGATGCTGGAGAACCCCTACCTCAACGGCCAGACCGTCCGCCTCGACGGCGCCATCCGCATGGCCCCGCGATGACGATGACGGCGGACGACGAGACCGACGAGCAGTTCCGTGACCGACTGCGAGCCTTTCTGACGGAGCAGCACCCCGGCCGCCGTCCCAAGGACCCGGTCGAGCGGGTCGCCTGGCAGAAGAAATGGCTGGCCGCGCTGTACGACGCCGGTTACGCCGGCCCGAGTTGGCCGCGCGCGCACGGCGGCATGGACCTGTCCTTCGCACGCCAGGTCATCTACCAGGAGGAGTACGCCCGCGCTCGCGTCCCCGGTCCTCTGGGCACCGGACTGGGCATCGCCGCCCCCACTCTCATCAAGTACGGCACGCCCGAGCAGAAGGAGCGCCATCTGCGTCCCATGCTGCGCGGCGACATGGTGTGGGCCCAGGGCTACTCCGAACCGGAGGCGGGCTCGGACCTCCCCGCGCTGCGCACGACGGCACGGCGCGAGGGCGCGGAGTACGTCGTCAACGGGCAGAAGGTGTGGAACAGTTCGGCCGACATCGCCGACATCGTCTTCACCCTCGTCCGCACCGGACCGCCCGACTCCCGCCAGGACGGCATCAGTTACCTCCTGATCGACGCCCACGCTCCCGGGGTGACCGTACGGCCACTGCGTGACCTGACCGGCGACGCGCACTTCTGCGAGATCTTCTTCGACGACGTCCGCGTACCGGTCGCCGAGCGCATCGGCGAGGAGAACGGCGGCTGGCCGCTGGTGCGGACGAGCCTCGGGCATGAGCGGGCGGCCGGGGCGATGAACCAGGCTGCCCTGTACCGGCGGGTGTTGGACGAGTTGATCGAACTCGCCCACGAGCGCGGCGCGACGGCCGACCCGATCGTCCGCGACCGGCTCGCGGACTTCGAGATCCGGGTGCGCGTCATGCGGCTGACCGGCATGCGGACCATCGCCGACATCATGGCCAAGGGCGAACCGGGGCCTGCCTCTTCGACGTCACGCCTGTTCATCGTGGCCTTCGAGCAGGAGCTGCACGAGTTCGCCCTCGACCTGCTGGGACCGTACGGAATCCTCGGCCGACGCGACCCGCATGCCGTCCAACGCGGGCGCTGGGTATGGGGGTTCCTGCGCACCCGGGCCTCGTCGATCGGCGCGGGCACCGCCGAGATCCAGCGCAACACGATCGCCGAGCAGGTGCTGGGCCTGCCCCGTGACCCGGCGATGCCGACGACCGTGGAAGGGACGCGATGAGAGCCGCACGCTGCACGGAGCACGGGCCGCCCGGCGGCCTCTCGGTCGTCGAACTCGACGACCTCCGGCCCGGCCCGGGCGAGGTACTGGTCCGGGTGCACGCGGCCGCGGTGAACTTCCCGGACGTACTGATCGTGGCGGACCGCTACCAGGTGTCCGCGCCGCCGCCCTTCACGCCGGGCAGTGAATTCGCCGGTGTGGTCGCGGAGTTGGGGCCTGGCGTGTCCGGCCCGCCGGTCGGCTCACCCGTCGCCGGGGCGGTGCTCACCGGCGCCTTCGCCGAACAGGTCGTGGTGCCCGTCGCGAGCCTGCGCCAGGTGCCCGAGGGACTCGACATGGTGCACGCCGCCGCGTTCCACGTCACGTACGCCACCGCCTACCACTCCCTCGTCACCGTCGGACAGGGCAGCGCGGGGGAGTGGGTCGCGGTGCTCGGCGCCGCCGGCGGGGTCGGCTCGGCGGCGGTCGACATCGCGACACGGCTCGGTATGCGGGTGGTCGCCGCCGCGTCGAGCCAGGAGCGGCTGACGGTCGCCCGCAAGCTCGGCGCCGAGGCCGGTGTCGACTACGTCCACGAGGATCTCAAGCTTCGCACAAGGGAGTTGACCGGCGGCGAGGGCGCCCACCTCGTGATCGACCCGGTCGGCGGCGACCACGCGGAGGCCGCCCTGCGGGCGCTGCGCCGGGGCGGCCGGTTCGTCACGGTCGGATACGCGGACGGGAGGATCCCGCGCATCCCGCTGAACCTGGTGCTGCTGAAGGACCTGGTGGTGCGGGGCTTCGAGATCCGTACGGTGCGGCAGTACGCCCCGGACGCCGTGGCCGCCGCCGACCGCGCCCTCGCCGCGATGGTCCGGGACGGGATGCGCCCGCTGGTCTCCCGCGTCCACAGCCTCGCCGAGGTCGCGAGCGCCCTGACCGACGTCGCCGGGCGCAGGACCACCGGCAAGGTGGTCCTGGACCTCACCTCGTAGCAAAAGCACTCAGAACGTGGGGAGTTGGGGGCGCTTGCGGACATAGCCGCCGGCGTCCACCCGCATCTGCATGCCGGTGACATAGCGGGACTCGTCGGAGACCAGGAAGAGCACCATGTCGGCGACGTCCTCCGGCTCGACGTAGGGGATGTCCATACCGGTCGTCGCGGGGAACGAGACCAAGGCGTCCTCGCGGGTCGGGTTCTCGAGGTCGGGCCGGAACGAGCGGTACATGATGTCGCTGTTGAGCATGTCCGTGTTGACGTTGGTCGGGTGCAGGCCGTTGACCCGGATCTTGCGGGACAGCAGCACCGTCGCCAAGTCGTGGACGAACGCGGCCACTTGGCGCTTGGCGAAGGAGTAGCCGAGGCCGCCGGGGCCGTTGGACGGGCTGTCGACGGTCGCCGGGGTCAGGGCCGCGATGGAACCGGTCGCCACGATCGAGGCGCCGTCCGGCAGATGGGGCAGGGCGGCCTCGACGGCGTGGACGACACCGTTGAAGTCGACGGTGACGGCGTCGATGAAGGCCTGGACGCCCTGCCGGGGACCGAGCGGGGCGATACCGGCCTGCGCGACCACGGCGTCGAGCCGCCCGAGTTCGGCCACCCCGTCGGCCACGGCCGCCTTGAGCGCCGCCGGATCGCGTACGTCCGCCTTGCGCGCCACGATGCGCCGGCCGAGCTTCTCGACCTGGCGCACGGTCTCCTCCAGGTCGTCCCCGGTGGCCAGCGGATACGCGTTGGTGGCGATGTCCTCGCACAGGTCGACCGCGATGATGTCGGCGCCCTCCGCGGCGAGCCGGAGCGCGTGGGCGCGGCCCTGTCCGCGCGCGGCCCCGGTGATGAAGACGACCTTGTCCTGTACTCGGCCCATCGTGGGGCTCCTTCCGCCGGAAATAAAAGAGTAGCCTGAATACTGTCCGATGGGGCTGTTCGTGATCCATGATCGATGTCAAGTCCCCTGACCGCTCACCGGTTTCCGTTCAGTGGGAC
>Ga0307510_10001337_pt1 | contig 26922 bp, 34 predicted proteins | sample 12_EM_MG_FD_207224 | JGI IMG/M metagenome (GOLD analysis project Ga0307510, IMG submission 207224) | Populus trichocarpa ectomycorrhiza microbial communities from riparian zone in the Pacific Northwest, United States - 12_EM | ecosystem: Host-associated > Plants > Roots > Unclassified | place... | reverse complement strand
AATTCACCAATCACACCCCCTCGGAGAAATAACACTCCATTTGGTACACTCAGTACCCAGACACCGACCCGCGCTCATGTCAGCGCTTTGAAATACCAGACATGTGGGGAGGAAACAAAAGATAGGTTTCCCGTTAAAGAAGCCAGAAGAGATGACTTCTAACCCAAAAGAACCTGTAGTCATGGAATGGCGACAGGAAGAAGGAGACGAGGGAGGTGATGAACTCTCCTCCGTCCAAGCCCCTAGTGTGAAAACCACCATTACCCACCTAGTCCGGTCACATTCGGCCGACCGAACACCTCGCTCCCCTGTCCGATTAGGCTTCCCAGACAAATATGGGAAGGGACGCTGAGGAGGCCGTCGCCGAACGCCTGAATACACCGAATCCCTCATGGCCATTCGAATCCGAAGACTAGATCAGATCCTGGGCCCATTCGACCCAAAACTTACTGTCTGTCAAGATAGACAACATCTTGCGTTCAGCTCCCTTCCGAACAATATCTGCTTAATGGCCCAAGAACTGGTAAACGTCAAAAATCAGTTGAAATCCGGGGTCCAGATAGTCGGTCAAGAATTCACCAGAATAGACGAACAAGTACAACTTTTGGACTTGGGGTCTCAAAAAGTCCAGGAAAGCTTCGCAACCCATGTCGTGGAACGGCTGGGGGAGACAGACCACAGACAAACCAGACACCAGGCTGTCACCTCCCATCTCCACGAAGCGGTGCAAGGGACTGGCGAGCAGTCCATGCACCGGGACCTACTCCTAGACCAGGAGATCGTTCGGATAAACGACCAGCACAAAGGGGGGCTAGCTAATCACGAGACAAGTATTAATCTTGTGAGAGATGAGCTATGACACCACCAGGAGTCCCGAGAAGCCCAAGATTGTGAGATCGCGGTGCTTAAGGCTCTGGTGGAACAGTTGATGGGCCAGGTGAAAGGGAAAGGCAAGGTGTCAGATCCGACACTAGAGGCTTCAGGGCCGCGTGGATGAAAACCACCACCACCACGACATGGAGCGACAGGAGCTCCAGGCGGAGGAGGGGAAGGAGACCCCGATGATCAAGGGGAATGATCTGGAAGGAAGCCAGATGAGAATAGGAAAGGAAGACGGGACGAGAGACCCGCACAGCAGCCAGAAGAAGATGACTACGACGTCGTGAGCAATGAACAGTTTAACCGGTTCTCTCAAGTCATGGCCAACGCCTTGGGACAACGAACGAGAGTCCCAGCGGAACCCCCTGCCATGTTTAGAAATGAGAAACACCAAGATATACGTATGTGGCTATTAACATGTACGGATTATTTTGGTCAAAACAGTTGGCAGTGTGAGAACCAGGCACAAGGTATTCGATACGCCATAAGCCGAATGGACGGGAAAGAAGTCGCAACGTTTGCGTTAATCTGCCGACGACAAATGACTGGAGAAATAGGTTATACGAGACAAGAAGGATAAGAGTTCTGGCACGTTTTTGGAGAACAAGCCCTAGGACGCTTCGGACCCACCCATGAAGCGGAAAAATCCCTAAAAGAAATGGGATCGGTCAAATATCGCGCTGATGTCGCAAAATTCTTGATGGAAATGGAAAATCTCAATATCCATGGAAGAGTCACCGGGATAGCCTGGAGAAAAATGATGGAAGACAAACTTCCGGTAGAAGGATTGCGACGGCTCTCACCTAGAGAATATGTTGACGATGGGGAATGGTTGGAAGCAGTCAGGACCGTAACCCGAGCGGAAGAAGATTTCAAGGAAAGAAAAGATCTTGGAGGAGGCGGTCCATCCGGCGCGACACTAGGCGAGAAAAGAAAGTTCGAGGATTCGAAGCCAACGGTCACCGCAAAGCGTGTAAAGAAGCAGTACATGGCTAAGGAAAAGGCGGAATACCAGAAGAAAAGGGGTGGAGAGAAAGGTGAAAAAGGAAGGGTCGGTGGCACTGGCGGGGGAGGTCAAACACAAGGTGTGGGCAGAAGCTCACCAGGGCGTCGATCAGAAATTTGTCGATAAACGGAAATCTGACAACGAATACACCTGGTGCGGAATGAGAAACCACACCTGGAAATAGTGTCGAAAGCCGATACAGCTGTCAGCTATATAACAAGGGCAATTGAAGCCCAAACGACAGTCCGCATTCGAACCGAAGCGACGTCCCCAGGTAGCCACTGTGGCCGTTGGTGTCCAGGGAGAAAGCTCAAGACGAGCCGCGCAAAGGCCCCCTGCTTGGGCCTTTGACAATGACAACATTTTATAAAAGTCATCCAGGTACAGACAACCAAGGTGATCGGGTAGTGAGGTTGCCGCCTCAAATCGAAAGACCTGCGGCGTAGTCTGTGCCAATATCCCACCGGAAGGCAAAAGACCAAAGGATAGTGATTGCCATGTTACGTCCAAAAATCGGTAGACTGTGCTCACGGCGGGAGCCATAAAAAATTACAAGTGAAGAAAGCAGTCGACGAGACTAAAATGGAAAAAGAGTACTACTATTCGTCGGAACGGAACTTGAGTTGCACCACACGCGAAGGAGGGTCGAAATCCAGGGCAACCTGACTTTCTCTCGGGGTAAAATAGCCTGGCAAAGAGAAGCTGGGGGCCCCTCTATTGGGCACAAGGTTCATGCCCGACAAATGGGGTCCGAGGGGGTCTCGGGAGTCAGACCGAACTCGAAGGCCGAGCTAGGCTGGATTCATCACAGGGGACAGCCTCACATGAGGGCTAAGTCGACGATAAAGGGCCGGGCACCCTAGTCGCGAACTCGAGTGGTACTCTAGTGAACCACCACTCCTGTATTATGGGAACTCCTCGGCAGGAGGTAAAGACCCCTAGTAGTGGGCTGCCTGATATTCAAAAATTAGACGCTTATTGAAAAAGGTTTGTCTGAGGAGGCTTTAAGAGCCGAAACTGCGCAGGCAAGGTACCAAACCCCCACGCTACTTGTAACTGCAACGATGAAAAGATTTCATCAAGAACCGAGCGAAAGCTCTAGATCCATTAAAAAGCCTAAGCCTTACGCCTGCCCTGAGAAGAAGGCATTTTTTGAATTAAAAGGAGGAAAACACGCGATAAGCGTACTCTTAGATTCCGGTTCAAATATATTTCTCATGAACCAAAACACCGCACGAGCCCTCGAAATCCCGGCCGAAGCTCCAGATTCACAGTTAAAAATCACAACCCTCGATGTCGAAACGGCGCCTACCAGAGGAATTTTCTATACCCATCCTATTCTCCTTGAAATCAGTGCCAACCGTCACCGAAGTATGATATCCTGCGAAATTGCGAATGCAGGAAGGCATTTACTTAATCATATCCTTTGGGTGGTGGCATGATGAGCACCCGAGTAAAAATATCGCCGACCCACGTAAAAGGGCCTTTGAAGAAGCAAAGTGCCACGCTCATATAGAAGATGAGGCGGTGGCGGATATGTTTGAATGGGATGAAACTGTGGCTTACGATGAGGAAGCACAGTACGTAGGAAAGATAGAACGAGAAGAAGAAGGAGGAGTACAGTTGGAGGCGCTGCCGAAACCATAGTGGCAGTATAAGGAGCTTTTTGAAGAGAAAAAAGCTAGGATGTTGGCACGTCGAAGAACCTTCGACCACGCCATCAACCTTAAAGAAGGGGCCAAGCCCCCGTCGGGTCCGATTTACCCAATGTCAGCACACCAGTTGAACGAACTGGATAAATACCTCAAGAAAATGATGGTAGGGGGCAAGATCACTGATTGCAAATCCCCTTCCGGCGCTCTGATCCATTTCCTTCCGAAACCAGATGGAAGTCTCCGATTGTGCATAGATTATAGGAACCACAACAAATTGAGCATCCTGAATAAATACGCTCTACCGCTCATGTATGAACTACGAGACCGCGTTGCAGGAGCAAAAGTATTTACGAAGCTTAACCTAAAAGATGGATACGATCTTATTCGAATGAGAAAAGGCGATGAAGATAAAACAGCTTTTCGTACAGGATATGGACAGTATGATTACAAGGTCATGCCTTTCGTGCTCGTCAATGCTCCAGCAACGTTCAAGACAATGATGAACAAAATCCCCAGGGAATTCTTCGACCACGGAGTAGTCGTATACTCAGACGATATCCTAATATACTCCGAGAATATAAACGACCATATCAAATTAGTCCGAAAAGTCCTTGACCGGGTCGAACAGCACGACTTAGCTGGTTCATTCAAGAAGTCGGTATTCCACCAAGATGAGGTCGAGTTCCTAGGATACATTGTCAAGACAAGCGGAGTCACCAGCCGTGATAGAAAAGTGAAAAGCGTTCAAAATTGCGCACACCCGAGATCGGTTAAAGAAGTTCAGATATTCATTGAATTCGCAAACTTTTACCAACCATTTATCAAGGATTTCTCGAAGGTCCGGAAACCAATAACCGAAACATTGAAGGGAAACCCAAAGGATTTTCATTGGGGAAGTGAGCAGGAAAAGGCCTTTGAGGAGTTGAAGAAGAGGTTTACCACGGCACCAATTTTATCGCATTTCTACCCAGGACGAAGAACGGTGGTCGAGACGGACCCAAGCAGCTTTGCGCTAGGATGAGTGGTGTAACAGTATCAAGGGAGACGGCTTCACCCAGTGGCTTTTCATTCTCGAAAGTGTAACAGCTCGGAAAGAAATTACAAGATACATGACAAGGCATGACTCTCAATAATGGAAGCGTTCAAGGAATGGAAAACATACCTCTGGGGGGAAGGAGAGCCCGTAACGGTATACACAGACCACCAAAACCTACAGTCCTTCGTGACCAAAACAGTCTGGAACCAACGGCAAATTCGATACGCACAGGAGTTAACCAACTATAACTTCAAAATAGTCTACAGTCCGGGAAGCCGTGGCGGGAAGCCCGACGCGTTAAGTAGACGGCTGGAGTACCTTGCGAAGGAGGGAGCTCGTCACAGTGAACTGTCAATTCTGAAATCTGAACATTTTCAAATTTCCATAATTCATCAAAAACGAAGTACGGAAACAGCTCTCATCCTAGAAACACGCGCACCTGGAAATCTCAGAATTATGAACCTCTCGGACAAGGGTATAATCCCGACGAAAGGATCATGGTTGGCGGCCGGTCATGACATCTATGGAGGTAGAAAGAATAGTCAAGAGTGATATCATTTCCTACACGCGAAGGTATCGAGGAAGGAATAAACCGATGAAAGAGCTTCGGTATTTTGTAAAATAGAAAGGCTGCGCGGAGGAGGAGAATACTTGGGAGCCACCGGGAGGAATGAGGAACGCGCAGGAAGATGTGAAAAGGTTTCATAGAGAGAACCCGGAGATGCCGGGCCCCCGAGAGGTCGAGTAACATAAGAAAGGTTTTCCATTGGTGGACAGGAAAACGCCGATGGTTTTTACCCCTACTATGTAGAACTCGAAATGGATGAAAAAATTGTATAATAGAAACAGAGTATTCGGGACGAACAGTTCGAAGAGGGGAGCTCGTGTTAGGCGCACGGACTCCGCGTAAGGATGTACAGGGCAAAGCTACCCTGCCTTGATGCAAACCAACTTTGAAGGAAAAAGATAACACCCTCCTCCTGCCCCGGTGTTGGGAAGGCGCGTCCTCACTGGCCGCCTGGGTAGTTGCGTCCCAACACCAAAGACGACTATCAGCGAAACACATCTTATAACACCGTATACGTCGCGGCCGTCCGACCGACCGGATTCTGTTCGCAGGATATATGAGGGGAGCTGTCCGGGCACCTTATGCAAGTGGAAGCAGGTGAATCGGACGATTGCGCATAAAGCTACAGACACTTGAAGACAGACAGTCGGAAGAGTGGGTCGCAGGTCACAGGACGTTACCCACGAAAGTTAGTCCTCTCATAACTACAAAGTCTTCAAGAGTATGAAGGAGGTAACTATGCCCAGTAAGTGGATCGGGTGCCTCCACAGAGGACAAGTTGGTAAAAGATGGAGTCCGAAGGAAAAAGCCTATAGGTACGATCCCGAGGACAAGTCGTGTAATGCCGAAAGACCAGAATACGATATGCAGTTGCATGCCGAATTCTTGAAGGAACCAACCAAAGAAGATTGACCATCCTCTGTCCAGCGAGTTAAACTATTTTCGACAAGCACGAGGGCAAGATAATTCGTAACCATCCTTGTCAACGGATAAACGGATGAGCTGACACCTGATGTGGCTTCCACACCATCAGGAATAATGAAAGCAGAGACCGATAAGCTGGCCATGGGAGCAACAGGTGTGGTAGAGAGTTTTCAGGGTCTAGGAGTGTTCGCACTCAAGTGAAGTTCGCAGAGATGCGGGCAAGGTACTTAGTTAGTATAGAGTTAGCATGGGTACCGTGATTGCTCAGACGCGGAATATAAATACCATCGATGCATCTTCGTTGCTATTAGACACAACAAGCACGGAGAACAGATCTTATCAATATAATAAGTTTTCTACACTTTTATATCGTTACCAATACTTCGACCACCTATACCAAAGTGAACATTATATCTAGGCTACATTACTCGTGTCTTCTTAACCAGTTCTCCGATATAATTACGATTAAGGTCCTAGCTATCAGAATACCTCACGCAGAAGCTACCACCTAACAAAAGCGTCAGATCCGACAGTAGAGGCCCCAGGGGCGGGTGGAGGGAACCCACCAGCATCACCGAGGTGAGGGGCAGTGATGGCACCCGGAGAAGGAGATCCGGATGACCAAGGAGAACGGTCTGGAATGAAGCCAGACGAGACCAGGAAAGGAAGATGCGACGAGAGACACGCACCTCAGGCAGAAGCCAACCAAGATGGTAACAACGACGAACAGTTGGTGCAACTATCTCGAATCATGGTCAACGCCATGGGACGACGAACAAGAGTCCCAGTGGAACCCCCTGCCCAGTTCAAAAACGAAAAAGATGACGAATTACGCATATGGTTGTTAAGAGGCACGGATCCTTTGGGCCAAACAATTGGCAGTCAGAAGACGAGCCGCAACGAATCTGATACGCTATAAGCTGAATGGATGGGACGGAAGTTTCACCGTTTATGGAAATCTCCCGCCAACAAATAACCGAAGAATTGGCTTATACCAAGCAAGCAGGATACGAGTTCTGGCATGTCTTTGCAGAACAAGGGCTGCGACGTTTCATTCCTACCCACGAGAGGGAAAAGGCCCGGCAAGAAATGGGCGTTGTCAGATACCTGGGGGACATTACTAAGTTCTTGCCAGAAATGGAAAGTCTAAACATCTGTGCAAGAATCACCGGGATAGCCAGGAGAAAGATGATTCAAGATGAAATTCCCGAGGATCCACTAAGACGACTCTCATTAAGAGAGTATGTCGACGATGGGGAATGGTTGGAAGCAGTGAGGACCTTTACCCGCATGTAAGAAGACTTCAGGGAACGGAAAGGTCTTTGAGGAGGCGGTCCTTCCAGCGTCACAAGTGGCGAAAAAAGGAACTTCGAGGATTCGAAGACAACTGTAATCGCCAAGCTAGTAAAAAAGCAATACGCGGCTAAAGCAATGCGGGATTAGAAGGCAAAATAGGCACAATAGGCAGGGGAGTGAGAGGTGACAAAGACAGTGTCAGTGGAACCAATGAGGGAGGTTAAACACAGAGTGTGGGTAGCAGTTCACGAGGGTGTCGATCAGAAGGTTGTCAACAAATGAAAGGAATATAACAAATGCACACGCTGCGGGATGAACAACCATACTTGGAAATTCTGTAGCAAGCCGCGACAAGTATCGGCTGTAGATTGAGTGGCAGCAAAACCCAAACGACAGGCCTTATTCGGAACGAGGCTACGCCCCCAGGTAGCGACTGTGGTATTAGATGGCCAGGAAGAAAGCTCAAGACGAGCGGCGCAAAGGCCCCCCGGCTTGGGCCTTGGTAGATGATATATTGTAAAAAGTGATCTCTGTACCAACAACGACAGAGATTGGGTAGTGAGGTTGCCGCCGCCAACCGAAAGACCTGCGTCGTAGTCGGTGATAGTACCCCATTGGCTGGCTAATCAACCAAAAAAGGATACCTGTTATCATTTTAAACTGAAAAGAGGGGTTGTCTGTGCTGACCACGGGAATCTTATTTAGTCACAACCTAAGGAAGTGGTGGACGGGACTACAGAGAAAGAGAAGACAATCATACTTCAGAATAGGGCTTTAGTTGCAGGACACGCGAAGGGGGGTCAAAATCCAGTGTAATCTGACCTTCCTCCCAGGTACAACAGCCAGGTAAATAGAAGCCAGGGGCATCTCTCTGTGGTAGTAGGTTTCTGTCGTGATGAATGGTGTTGGTGGAGGTCCCTCTGAGGGAGTTGGACCAAGTCGAAGGTGAAGGTACTGTGGATTCCATGCAGGGGACAGCTTTATATGAGGAATAAGTCAACAATAAAGGGCGGCGCATCCTAGTCACAAACTCAAGGGATACTCTAGTGAACCACACCTGTAATATGGGACCTCCTCGGCAGAAGGTACAGACCACTTGTAGTGGGCTACCCGATATTCAAAAATTAGACACTGATAGCAAAAGGTTTGTCTGAGGAGGCTTGAGAAGCCGAAACTGTGCAGGCGCGGTAACAAACCCCCAGGCTACCTGAAGCCACCATGATGAAAAGATTTTACCCAGATCCGAGCGAAAGCTCAAGACCTATTAAAAAGCTTAGACATTATGCCTGCCCAGAGGGGAAGGCATTTATCGAAATTATGGGACAAAAACATGCGATAAACGGCCTTCTAGATTCTCATTCAAACCTCTCTCTGATGAACAAGGATCCAACACGAGGGCTAGAAATCGCGACGGAAGATAGGGACTCACTGTTAAAAATCAGGACCTTCGATGGCGAAACCGCGCCTACCGGAGGAACCTTCTACCCACATCCCATCCTGGTAGAAATTGGTACCAACCGTCACCGAAGCATGATATCCTGCGAAATTGCAAATGTAGGAATATATGATTTAATCATCCCATTCTGGTTGTGGCATAATGAACACCGCCTAAAAAATATTGCAAACCCAAGCAAATGGGTCTTTGAGGGTACGAAATGCTAGGCTCATATAGAAGATGAAGCAGTAACAGATTTATTTGAGTGGTATGAAAGTGTGGCTTACGACGAACAAGCACAGTACATAGAAAGGATAAGATGGAAAGATGAAGGAGGAGTACAGTTGGAGACCCTGCCAAAACCATACTAGCAGTATAAGGAGCTTTTTGAAAGGAAAAACGCGGAGATGTTGGCACCTTGAAGGAGCTTCAACCACACCAGCAATCTTAAGGATGGAGCAGAGCCCCTGTGGGGCCCAATATACCCAATGTTGGCACACCAGCCGAACGAGTTGTACAAAAACATCAAGAAAATGCTGGCACAGGGCAAAATAGTGGATAGCAAATCCCCATATTGAGCACCAATTCTCTTCGTTCCAAAACCTGATGGTAGTCTACAGCTACGCGTAGACTATAGGAACCTCAGCAAGCTGACGATCCTGATTAAATACTGACTACCACTCATGGACGAACTCAGAGACGGTGTTGCTGGAGCAAAAGTGTTTACCAAGCTTGACCTGAAAGAGAGATATCATGTTATTCGAATGAGGAAAGGCGATGAACATAAGACAGCTTTGGTACCAGATACGGACAGTACAAATATTATGTCATGCCTTTGGGGCTCGTAAACACTCCCACAACAATTCAAACAATGATGAATGAAATCCGAAGGGAATTCTTGTGCTATGAAGTAGTCGTCTACTTAGATGATATCCTGCTATACTCGGAAAATATGGAAGACCATATCAAACTGGTTCAACAGGTACTGGACAACCTCGATCAATATGCACTAGCGGTCTCGCTCAAAAGGTTAGTGTTCCACCAGGAACAAGGCAAATTGTTAGGATACATTGTCAAGACAAGCGGAGTCACCACGAGTGATAGGAAAGTGAAAAGCGTTCAAAATTGGGCACATCCCAGATTGGGTAAAGAAGTACAAATCTTCAGTGGATTCCCAAATTTCTATCGACGATTTATGAAAGATTTGTCAACAGTTTGTAAGTAAATCACCGAGACAGTCAAAGTGGACCCACAAAGGTTTCAATGGGGAAGAGAGCAGGAGGAGGCGTTTGAGAAGTTGAAGAGAAGGTTTAGAACGGCACAAATTTTATCGTATTGTTACCCAGAAACGTAGATGGTGGTGGAGAAGGAGGCCAGTGATTTTGCACTCGGATGGGTCTTGGCTCAATATCAAAGAATACAACTTCATCCGATGGCATTCTGTTCTCAGAAATTGAATCTTACCAAATGAAATTACAAGATACAAGATAAAGAGTTACTCGCAGTAATGGAACTGTTCAGAGAATTGAGGCGATAGCTCATGGGTGCACAAGAGCTGGTGACAGTAGACACCGATCACCAAATCCTACCATCCTTTTTGACCAAAACGATCTGGAACCAGCGTCAAATTCCATGGGCACAGGAGTTGACCAACTAATACCTCAAAATGGTCTACCGACCACGGAGCACGGGCGGAAAACCCGACCGACTAAGCAGACCACCGGAGTGTCCTGAGGATAGAGCTTGTCACAGTGAACAGTTAATTTAAACACTGAATATTTTCAAATCTCAGGTATTCATCAAAAACGAACATCAGAGGCAGCCCTCTCCCTGGAAACACACGAATCCAAAAATCTCAGGATAATGAAACTCTTGGTTAAGGCAATAATTCCAACAAAGGGATCACAATTCGCCGCTGGACATGACATTTAGGCCCTGACGGACAGACTTGTATCAGCAAAGAGAAAAGTAATGGTGGACACAGGTATTGCGATAGCATTGCCAGAAGGAACCTATGGAATGCTCACTGTAAGAAGTGGTATGACTAGCAAGATCGAAATAGCAGTTGGAGGTGGTATAATAGATGTACATTACACCTGAGAGGTTAAGGTCATACTTCAATATCATGATCAGGTGGACTGCGTGTATAAAGCACGGGATCAGATAGCCCAACTCATAGTAGAAAGAATTGCCAATGCTGGTGCCATGCAAGTAGACGACCTAAGAACACCCGAGAGGGGAAAAGGGGGTTATGGGTCAAGGGATCTAGATCTCAAGCAATCCATTACGGCTAAAGAAGGAGTCAACCTATGTTTCCTTCACAGAGAAAGAAGCAACCATGAATTCTTTAGTGCGACTGATATCGGCTATGACCCTTGGTTACTGAGCGAAAGAGAAATATTATCTACCGATCATGTCAACGCAGCCCTGATGCGAACAATGAATAATTGATTTCTAGACAAGATCAAAGTGGATTGAAAGCAGGATGAAAAGTGGCAGGAACAAGGCAACTGGTAAGGTTAAGAGAAACAGGAGAGATGATGCCAAACGAGTGGATAGAAAAGGGTGGGTAACTATATTATAAAAATCAAGTATATATCCACGAAGACAAATCCCTACAGAGGGAGATAGCCCAAGGCTGTTACGACTCCATGGTGGCGGGACACTTTGGGTAGGAAAAGACAAGCAAGATAGTAACAAGGGACGTTTATGTTAGGTGGTAGCTTCAGTGTGAGGTATTCCGAGAGCTAGGACCCAGATCGTCTTGTATAGGGGAACTCGTTAAGAAGACACGAGCAATGTAGACTGGATACAGAAGAGGAACTTTGGTGTAGATCGTCAAAGTATTGGTAGCAATCAAGTAAAAACCTATTATATTCATAAGATCTCTTCTCCCTGCTTCTTGTATCTAATAGTAGCAAAAATGCTTCGATATTTATATCCCGCGTCTGAGCAACGCGGTATACATGCTCTTTCTATACTAACTAGGTACTTCACTAGTCTCTCTGCGAACACTTTCCGAGTGTGAACCCTGGTAGACCCCCAAAACTTCATGCCACAGCTTCTTGCTCCCATGGTCAACTTATCGGTCTGTGCTCCCGTTATTCCTAATGGTGTGGAGACTACGTCAGGTGTCAGCTCATCCGTTTATCCGTTGACATCAATGGCTACAAATTATCTTGCCCCCATGGTCACAGAGGTAGTCTAACTCGCTAGACAGAAGATGGCCATGCTTCTTTGGTTGGTTTCGTAGAGAATTTGGTATCCAACTGCATAACTTATTCTTGTCATCTGGCATTACAGAAGTTGTCCTGGGGATCGCACCTCTCGGTTTTTTCACTCAGGCTCCATCTTTTTTCCCAACCTGCCCTTTGTGGATTCACCCGATCCACTTACCGGGCATAGTAACCTCCTTGGTACTCTACGCGTCTTTGTTCATTACAGGGGCCTAACATGAAGGCAAACATCAGTCACCTTCGACCCATTCTGTGGACTGCTTGTCTTTAAGCGTCGGTAACCTTATGTGCCGTTGTCTGATTGACCTGCTTCTACTTGCATAAGGTCCCCGGAGTTCTCCACCCATATAGCGAACAGGACGCCGTCGGACTGAGGGCTGAGAGGTATACAGTGTTATACGATGTGTTCCAATAATAGTAGTCTTTGGTATTGGGACGCCACTGCCCAGGTGGCCAGTGCCAGTGATGACACGCTGTTCCAACGCCGGGGCTGGAGGGGGGTGTTATCCTTTATCTTCCAAGTCTGTGTGCGCCAAGGTAAGCTAACCTTGGCCCAGAAATCCTTACGGGGAGTCCATACACGTAACACTTGAGTGGAAAAGGCTCGTGGAATGGATCAGAAACTTCATACCATCCTACGCCCAATGCCAATACAGTAAATCCCCATGGCATGTAGAACATGGACTACTTCAACATTTGGGGAAACCCTCTGCCCCCTGGGGCTCCATTTCAACAAACTTCCCCACACAACTAGCGGAATCGCGGGTAAGACCCAGATAATGGTAGTGGTAGACCGGCTCACAGAGATGGCTTATCTTATCGGCCTCCACACAAATGCCAGTGCAAAAGATGTTGCGGACACCTTCCATCAGGAAGTTAGGAAACTTCACGGATTGCCAGCCGAAATCATATTGGACATGGACGCGAGGTTTTCCCGCGAATTTTGGAATTATTGTGCAAGATGCGAGTCAAACGACGCATGTCAATAGCTTACCACCCTCAAACTGACAGACAAACCGAAAGAACCAACCAAGTGCTGGGAGGTTACTTACCAACCTTTATCAACTACAATCAGAACTCCGTGTACCAACTATTGCTATTAGCAAAACATTGATACAATAACTGAGGAACCAACACGCATGAGATGACCCCATTCTTGCCAATCGCAGCTTTGACTCACAGCCAGAGTGGATGAAAGAGACGGAAGCTGATAATAGGGGGCGACAATGTATGCTCACTGCATGCCGGACATACATCAACAAGCGAAACAAGCCCTAGCGAAGACAGGTGAATCAAGGAAGAAATATTAGCAAAGCAAAGCGACGGAACAACCCAGCATCAATATCGGCTACTTCGGAATGTTGAATGCAAAGAACATACGTACCATACGACCATTGAGGAAGTTGAGTCCGAAACTGTATGCCCTTTTTAAAGTCTTAGAAAACAGGTGAAGCCAGGTGTACCAATTGGAAATATCGTCACGGTGGCACATTTATCCTGTATTTCGTGTTTCCTTGTTTGAACTTTATTGATTCGCCAACCAATCGAATCGTGACCAACCACAACAAGACCCTGAAGACATTGTGGGAGACTTAGAGTGGGAGGTACAAAGGATCTTCAAAAGTGATGTCATTTCGCACAAGTGACAGGTTCGAGGAGGGAATAAACTGATGAAAGAGCTTTGGTACTTTGTAAACTGGAAAGGCTGCATGGAGCATGAGAATACTTGGGAACCACACCAAGGTATGAAGAACCCACAGGAATAGGTGCAAAGGTTTCATGAAGGAAACCCGGAGATGCCAGGCCCAGGAGAGGTGGAGTAACATAGGAATGTTTTCCACCAGTGGACAAGCAAATGGCAGTGGTTTTACCTCTACTATGTGGAGCTTGAGAAGGAAGTTAGATTGTATAATAGACAAAGAGTATTCGGCACGAATACTTCAAAGAGGCGAGCGGGTTTTAAGCGCACTGAATCCCCGTAACGATTTTCCGGGCAGAGTTACCCTACCTTCATGCGCACAATCTTCGAGGAATAAATCTGACACCCTCCTCTACCCCCGGGGCTGGAACGGCATGTCATAACCGGCCGCTATGGTAGTTGCGTCCCAACACCAAATAACACTATCATTGGAACACATCCTATAACACCATATATGCACTAACCATCCCTCCTACACCTCCGGTGATTGAAATCTCAACACCATGAGAAATCATCGTCTGGTGGTATCCCTCTCCCCTTTTCTGATAGCCTCGTGGCCTAGAAGGGTGAAGCTCCTCCCATCCGCCTCTCCCCGGTGGCCCCTCCTGATGGCACTGTTTACAGGCAGCCTTTGTCTAGGGAGTTACGGTTACCTCTTCATCCTCTTCCCCGCACTTGCTTCATGGCCCCTCGCTTAGCACTTAGAACGGTCGGTTACGGTCGCAACTCGTCAGTGCATGGCTGTTAGTTTCAGGTTATCAGTGAAGTAGTTGCCCTGCTGGCTCTGCTCCCTGGTATTGCACCTCCTCCGGGGAAACGTTGCGGTACGGTCGGCATTTGAAAAATCGTGATCCGGTCTCAGTTGGTCGCCTCCGCACTTCTCGTCGTTACTGTCCCTTCTACCCTTCCACCTCGGGGTTCCGTCGGCTATCATCCTACTCCCTCAATACTGCGCCTACGCCTCCTGCCGCCCCCCCTCCTGGCCTGTCTCCTGCTGATCAGCTGGCTTGATGATCGTGGCTGCGTGTGCGGTTGTTTCTGCTTGTGTGTAGGGAGTTCATGCTTACTGCCTCTGTCCTTTCAGGGACACGCAACACCCCCCCCGCCATTTTTCTGGTGGACTCGGGGATCTACTTCATCCTGCCACACACTCTCATTAGTGCTGGCTCGGTTACCGATCTCCCTCTGTGGATTGCGCTTGCCTCAGCTTCCCGGTCGTATATGACCCAGGTAGATCTACCTCTCATCAGTGGTGCAGTCCTGCGTCTTTGTCTTGCTGGCTCCTGGATCCCTCCCCCTTCACAAAGGAATGGGGTTCGTCGCTGGGCTGTTGGTGGGTTGACTACATATTTGGGGTTAAGTGTATTTCCTTTCCTGATTGGCCTGAGGTTTTCCATGTTTCGCGAGTTTGATTGTTCACTGTCGCGGGTTTCTTTCCTTCGAATTACACGTCTGTGGAGGTTATTGATTCGTGTTATTCAGGCCTGTGGTTTCCTCGTAGTTTCTACCTATAGTACTAAGCATTGTTTCCACCTCTACTCAAAATGGTTAACGGGTTGGGTAGGGTCAGAGAGTTTTAGCGGGAAGAAGCGGGATGGACTGTGGTTAGAGGTTTTTTGTCTACATAGCGCGAGCTGACATGATAGTTGTACCTTAAAACAAATATAAAAACAAATAAAACAATATAACACAGTAGATGTCGCGGCCATCCGACTGACCGGATCCTGTTCGCAGGATATATGAGGAGCGACCTCCGTTCACCATTTGCAACTGGAGGCAGGTGAATTGGACGACGGCGCATATGGTTACAGACACTTGAAGACAGTCAGTCGGAAGAGTTGGTCGAAGGTAACGAGACGTCTTGCATACATGTTAGACCCTTCCTACCTACAAAGACATGTATGTAAGATATGAAAGAGGTAACCATACCCAGTAAGTGGAGTGGGTGAATTCACAAAGGACAGGTTGGTATAAGATGGAGTCCGAGGGAACAAACCCATAGGTGTGATACCGAGGACTCCTGTAATGCCTGAAGAGAAGAATACAATATGTAGTCGCCTACCAAATTCTTTACGGAACCAACCAAAGAGGAATGGCCATCTTCTGTCCTCCGAGTTAAACTCACTCCGTGAAGCATGGGGGCTGCCACCTGTGGTGGTCTTCAGGCTATCAGGAATAACGCGAGCGTAGACCGATAAGTTGACCGTTGGAGTCTATGAGTGTTCTCACTCGGAAAGTGTTCCCAAAATTATTAGCGTGATACTTAGTTAGTATACCGATAGCATGTATACTGTGATTGCTCAGACACAGAATATTAATATTGAAGCCTCTTCTCTGCTATTACACACAACATGGACGGAGAAGAGATCTTATTAATATAATAAGTTTTTCCAATTGATTGTTACCAATACCTTGACTATCTACACCAAAGTCCCCCATTGTATCTAGCCTATATTACTTGCCTCTTCTTAACAAGTTCTCCGATACAAGACGATCCATGTCCTAGCTGTTAGAATACCTTACGATGAAGCTACCACCTAACACCCAAGCCCAAGGGATCAGACAGTTTCATTTTTGCTGATGTAGGATTCAGGATACCTATGGGATAAGGTTCAGTGTAATGGTTAATGTCCTGAGTGTCCTGACAGTCCACTTTGAATACACAGGATGGACCTAATAATTTCTTGTCAATTTATAGGACCTATACAAGATGCCGAAGCTACACCCCCTCATAAGATTGTCCAGAAAGCACTCCAAAGAATATTTGTTCTCACACGCTACTAGCGACATGCAAGTAAGATCAGATTCTTATTCCCCTCAATTTGTACCATTCGCAGAAATAAGCTTCCGTGATCTCTAGATAAGATGCGGCCAGCAGAAGTGCTTATACATATTTGTTCAAAGTTTCCACTCCCTGAATATGCATTACGGTCAACGTGGCCCACTTTGTTAATCTCATAAAGCTTCTATCTTTACTCTAAAGCTACTGAAGGTCCTTCTGTCACACTGTATTAGTAATACTGATATTAGGATAAAGCTGCATTGCCTGATGCATTTCCTTAGGCACTGTCTTCCTTGTAATTGCAAGAATTTTAGGAACAGCTTCAGGCCGCCAAATCAACTGTATAAAGCACAAAGCATGGGGACTGCTCCAAGACCTGTAGTCTGTATCGGATTCAAAGTCGTAATAACAACTTGTTACTCTCCCAGATTCCCGGTTGCATGAACATGAATTGGGCAATGAGCTGCCGATCAACATTTGATAACACATCCTGAACCCTCAGATTTCTCAATTTTTATGGCAAAGCCCTCAGAGCAAACCCGTTGGTGAAGTTGCGCTCTCAGGTCTAAGCATGTTTCAAAAGATTAGTTGTGTCAAAAAGACAATGGTGGGGCCGCGGGGTGAAAAAATGATGGCCATTAACGGTAGACACGCAGTGCCGATTGTTGATGAGTTCTGGAGATGGAACACGGCCGGCATGCTCATGTTCAAGATAGTGATTACTTTGCACAAACATCTATGTAAGAGGGTCAGCCCCCTTATTTCCTTTCTTGGCTTATATCTCGGCACATAGAAGGGCATTCTATCAAACGTTTTTTTCACAGGGGCATTCCGTTAAATCCACCGCGACCGAGGGGCATCCTATCAAATAACCGTTTTTTAATTCCACTTCGCTATTTCAGGGCGGTTCCATGCAAAGGTTCCACTTTTTTCGTGGTCGATGGTATCAGGATGGGTTGACCGCCAATCTAAAGGTTTGCCCGTTCCAAATTTGGCCTTCTGCTGCCTCGGCCTAACCTTTTTCCACTTCCAATTTACCCTCCCTTTAGCTCCCCACCGCTAGTCTCGCACCCTGACCCAGCCCAGCCCACCTCAGCCTCCTCCCCATTCCACCGGGCGAGGTAATTCACACTCCACCAAGGGACCCTGAAAATGCTAAAAACGAAACCTCTCAACGACCTGCTTTCGCAGAGTATCTCTGCAAATGTCTCATCTGCCTTGTGCGAATACCCCTTTTTTCTTTCCCCGCACCCCATTCGCTAAACCTGAGACCGAACTAGGCTGTTCACACCCTCCGGCTCCCTCCTCGCAACTGGGACATCGCCGACCGCGCCCTCGGCAAAGAAGTCTAGAACATACGCTGCACTCGCTGCCAACATCTGGAGCCTTTATTCTCGAGTTGCCTCCACGGGCGTGATTGAAGCTTCGCTTCCGACAACTCCGTCAACAAACGTGGCGGAACCGCCATCTCCGCCTGAAACGGCCGCTGATGGCCCTGCTGAAGCGCTCAAATCACTTACTCTTGAGCTCTCGGATTACAATCTCCACATACAAATCGTCGCAGAGAGAGTCCTGTTGTGTCTTATTGGGCCGAAGGTTACAAGTAGCAGTAGCAGAAGCAGCCTACATAGCGAAGGGGAAAGTAAGTCTACAAAGAGCGGGGGTGGAGGGGGCAGCGGGGGCGGTAGCGGGGTTGTTCTAGGCGGAGGGCTAGGGATACTGAAGACTCAAGCTGTTGCGTTAGTAGACTATCTCGAGGGGGAGCTCCGCGGATTTGAGTTGCCGGAAGGGATATAACACGCTATTTCTCTAGATGAAGGCTGGGAGAGCCGGAAGTTTACCATTGTGCTCAATTTTTTCCCTTCACGCTTTTCCTACTTAATTCTCTCACTAGGTTATTTTCTACCCTAATGCTCGAATTCAGTCGACATAGACAGCAGGTAATTGTTAGAAATTTTGGGTGGCTCTGCGTGTGCCTTTTGTTTCTTCCCTTTTTTCTTGCATCTTGTCCTACTATGTTTTGCTTCAGCCTTTCCGGGTTTCTGGTCTTCCGGGACTTTCACCCTTCATCTTCTCACACTTTTGGACCTTTCCTTCTTCATCCTGGGAATAACTTGGCTGTCGAGCTCCCGATTTGCTACCGCTCTCCGACCCTAGCACTTGTATCGCCAGCCTCTATGATTGTGTAATCCTCGGAATTATTCGTGGCTTAATTCACTTAGTTGGGAAGTAATGCGGGCCAAAAGCGAAGGGGTACTCAGACATATATGTAGGGGCACATATTTGCCGGCGCCCTTTTGGCGTTGAGCCGGAGTGGTAGTTCTAGCATGATTAACACCTTGTGGCGACTGCCACCTGAGCATCACATGGTCTTAACGGAAAGGGAAACGCTTTGTCGGTTCCTATGAACAGGACTTGCTCCCCAAGAGGATCAAGTGTTTGCTCCCTAGTACTCCAGACTGTCCTCGAATAGTTTAACCAGCTCACCTTTTTGCCTCCAGATCCTCGTCAAGCTTGGGGGCTAGCATCAGCACCCTACGTTGAGGGATAGTGCCCTCGACCAGCCCTTCAATATCACTGCTGGTGTACCCAAGGTCTTTGATGCCCTTTGGTTGATCCCCAAGCTTGCGCAAAAATTCCTTCAAGGCGTCACTTAATAGCTGCCCAGCATTCTCAGCATGGGCGCTAGATATATCAATCCCGAAGACCTCCGCCGCAGCTAGATGTCGTTCTGGGTTGGAGGCTGCTGTGAACTTGAAACTGCAGGTGCAGTTACGGCAACACTTACCTGAACTTGCGGTCAATAGCCCGAGCATGCATTGCGGGATAGAAACAGGGACCCATACCCCATGTGGAATAATTGGATCAACTTGATACCCATTATGCTTATACCCCTTATTTCCGCCGGATATTGGATAGCTCATACCATGGCAAAGGTGAACGCCCGCATTCCCAAATCCTATACCCGCTAATGTGGCAGCGAGCAACATCTGGCTCTGCGCTTCCTGATCCTCTGGATCACGAACTGCCCGAAGTAGGTACTTCACTGTCATCTGCAACGCTTTGAAGGGAAACACATCGCTAATAGGGTTCGCGCCCTGGTATGCCGGGCGCAGAATCGGGTTTGTTGGACAGGGAGTACGCTGGTTGTATGGGATGGCCGTATAGGATTCAAGAGCATGGCAGAGCACATCCAAGCCAGAGGAGGCGCGGACGGCAGGAGGCATGGATCGTGTATTGAGCGGGTCACAGATTCCAAGGGTTGGCTTGAGCGCCCGGTGGGCGATGCCCGTTTTAGCCCTCTTGTCGGTAAGGTCACTGGCTCGTCAGAAATGATTCAATGGTGGGAGCAATGGAACGTACAAGATAGCGGTACTAGTGGTTTCACTTCCTGTCCCGGCAGTGGTGGGAATGCATATCAAAGGGCTCAGGGGTTTGGTGACTGGTAGCCCCTTCCCTAATAGTGTGTTCACCTACCCAGGTCAACCTGAAGGCCTCGAGTAAGGATGCTCGAGAAGATGCCACTAACGAAGTCGAGGAAATCCGCCTCAGGGAAATTGGTATACAGATTTACCATCTTTGCAGTATCCACCTCTCTCTGACATTCCCACCTGACAACCTCTCAGAATTCAAGTTACAATTCACGGCTCAAGGGCTCAGAGGGGCACATTCCGCCACATCTCTCCCGATTCAGCTAATTTTCCAGTGTCAACAACTCTGGTCCTCCCGAAATTTGTCCTTACAGCTAAGTTCCGGTCCGCTTTACAATCAATGTATCTCCTGCTCCAGCCTGATCTCATCTTCTCTATCTCACCAATCCTGCTTCAAGTTCATCGGCAAAAAATGTTTTGCCTCATCTATATCACACTTTGATTCATGTAGCAGGTGGCATTACGAGGGAGCACTATGCCTCCCATGCCTCATAAGACATTAGGTATAGATTGGAATGTCTAGTGCCTTCATGGGACAAATATAGTTTACTTATCATTCAGGACCTTACTACTTGGGTCAAGATATACATGGTAAATGCATGGGGTATTGGACTAACTACATAATTCAGGGGTGACTGATGGGTGGTCTGGCACTGGCTGGAGTCCCACGGTGCCTCCAGTAAAACCACTTTTCCACATGAGTTTTTCCGTTATACACTGGCTACTCCTGAGTTTTTCTGTTGTGGACAGTAGCCCTAAGGAGTTCCCTGCAGTCCCCTGGGGGACTTTGGTCATCCTAGAATACCTGTGTGTGGGACTACAATAGTGGCGAGATTTTTTGGCCCTTACTTAAATCACATTTTACTCTTGCGCTTGGGCCTTGTTACAAGGTGGCTGCCACACAAGTTAGAAAAAGACTGTGGAAGGCTCAAATGCCAGTGGGACTCTGAGAGGCTCGCTTGATTTGTAAGTAGTGCCGAGATTTTCAAACACACCACCCATTCCCCAATCTATTTATGCCTCTGAAAGGCCCCTTTAACTCTTTATTTCACCGTAGGTTTCTTTCAAGGCATTTACTTGGATCCCACCAGATATCTCAGGCTAGATCCCTCCAATCAAGACAGGGATACCAGCATTGGATTCCCCTCAGCAAGAGCATTCATGAGAGCCATTGAACTTACTATTGGCACTATTTTCAAGGTTACTTCTTTACACTTGTACACTTGGGCGGAATTTTGTACCTATCTCTAACTCATATGTTTACTTAGTGTACAGGCATGCTATTGGTAAATGGATACCTGGGGTGTATTCCCCTCATCGAGGGAGTTCATCTGAGCTGTTAAATGTCACTTATGCACCATTTTCAAGGTCTGTTCTTCATACGTTTACTGTTAGGCGCACAGACATCCCGTACGGATTCCTGGGACAGAGTTACCCTACCTTGACGTAGATGAACTTTGAAGAATAAAGATAACACTTCCCTCGAGCCCCGGCGTTGGGACGGCGCGTCATCACCGGCTGCCTGGGTAGTTGCGTCCCAACACCAAAGATCAGAATAATTGGAACACATCTTATAATACCGTATATGTCGCGGACGTCTGTCCGACGGGATCCTGTTCGCAGGGTAGATGGTGGGACACCTCCAAGCACCATATGCCAGTAGGGGCGAGTGTATCGGCCCACGGCGCATAAGGTTACAGACACTTGAAGACAGATAGTGGGAAGAGTGGGTCGAACGTGAGGTGATGTTTTGCATTCAAGTTAGACCACTCTTACCTACAAAAGACGCGTAGGGTATGAAAGAGGTAACTATGACGAGTAACTGGATCGGGCAAATCCAGAAAAGATGGGTCAGCCAAGGATGGAGTCCGAGGGAAAAAACCAATAGGCACAATCCCGAGGGCATGTCATGTAATGCCGGATCACAAGAATACGACACGCAGTTGCATGACAAATTCTCTACGCAGCCAACCAAAGAAGACTAGCCATCTTCTGTCCGGTAAGTTAGACTACCTTCGTAAAGCACGGGGGCAACATAATTCGTAATCATTGTTGTCAACACATAAGCAGATGAGCTGACATCTAACGTGGTCTCCACACCATCCGGAATAACAGGAGCCCAGACCGATAAGTTGACCATGGGATCAAGAAGATGAGGTAGAGAGTTTTGAGGGTCTACAAGTGTGCGCAATTGAGAAGTGTTGGCAGAAAGATTAGCGAGATACATGGTTAGTATAGAGATAGCATGGATACTGCGATTGCTCAAACGCGGGATATAAATATTGAAGCATCTTCACTGCTATTAGACACGACAGGCATGCACAAGAGATCTTATCAATATAATAAGTTTTGACTTGATCGCTACCCCTACTTTCACGATCTATACCAAAGTTCCTCTATTGTATCCGGCCTACATTGCTCGTCTCTTCTTAACGAGTTCTCTGATACAAAACGATCCAGGTCCTCGCTGTGGGAATACCTCACCCCGCAGCTACCACCTACCAGCCGCGGCCATGACGCAGACAATCACAACATTGGTACGGCACATCATCCTATAGTCAGTCAGCAAGCTGTGTCCGATGTAGGAGATTTCACTATGAATTTGGGGTTTGAGATTGGGAAGATGCAAGTTGGGCTTTCGAGCTGAACTTCATGACTTCCACATGACCCAGGACCCAGGGGTCGGGCGTCACAAAACAAGCTGAAATCATAGTGCTGTCACTATTGCTGGGGGAAAGCTAGCTAGAAACAGCATACGCTGACCATGTTGTTGTCCGGGAAACCCACTGTGGCAAAAGTGAATCATCTGGAGTATCTACTCTGATCTGAGAATGGAAGATCTGCTCCACTGAGCTTCTGGACAACTTGTTGAGAGGTAGAAAGCCTTGTGAATAAGGTGACACATGCTGTTCATGCCAGACATGATATACCCATGCACCGAGTATCACTTGATATGAGAGTGAAAGAATTGCTTACAATCTGAATTGCAATCATTGCCATCGTAGCAGGGACTGTGACACAGACTATTGTAACATTCATAGGACACATCATACAGTCGTCGGAAGAATTACCAGTAGGGCAGAGTCCAAAGCTTGAGATTTTCCCTACAAAATGGAGGTTTGAGATCGTGATGGTTCAAGTTGGGCTGTGGAGCTGGAATTCAAGACCTCCAAAGGTCGGACAGGCACGTTTCAGGAGTTGCAAAACATAAGCCAAAGGTTCATGGCGCAAATGTCGCCGGGGGGACGAAAGCTAGCTGCCATCAGCATTGCTTGACGACAAGATTCCAAGGAAATCACGCAGTATGCCTAAGGAGGATTAGGAGTATCTGCTCTCATCTTAGAACAGCGAATCAGCACAACTCAGTACTTTGAATTCTGTATGCAACCAATTCCACCTTGTGAATAATCTGATGCAGGCGGATTATGTCTACTAACGCCATGTGCATTAATAACTAGCAACAAGATTCTAAAAGTAGCGAATACCTGACCCTTGAGTAAGTGGGTAGAAGGAAGTGTTGACTATTGTACAAGTACGAAGACCAAAATGTAAAGAATATCAGAGGTCTAGAAACGGTATAGCTGACACCAAAAGGTAAGAGAATACAGCACACCTTAGAGGCCAGTTGATGTAATCTGAAATTCTTTGTATGGAGTCAAAAAACAAGTGAAGTGGGGAGAACATTGATGTCCAATGATGCCATGGACGACTTCTAGAACGTCAGGGAGATATGTGCGTTGTGGGTTTAGGTTTGTTGTTGCTAGTAGCACGGACTCACGGTAAGGATTTAGGGGGCAGAGTTACCCTACCTTGACGTGCACGAACTTCGAAGAATAAAGATAACACACTCCTCCAGCCCCGGCGTTGGAAGGGTGTGCTATCACAGGGGCCTGGGTACTTGCATCCGAACACCAAAGACCATGCCCATTGGAACACATCTTATAAGATGGTATATGTCGCGGCTGTCCCTCCAACCAGAGCCTGCTCGCTGGGTATATAAGGGGAAACTTCCGGGCACCTTATGCAGGTAGGGGCACGGGAATGGGACCCCATCGCACAAGGTTACAGACACTTGAAGACACGCGGGCGGACAGGTCGGTCAAACCTAACCGGATGCTTTGCCTACAAGTTAGGCCCCTCTTACCTACAAAGACAGGTAGGGTATGGAGGAAGTATCTATGCCCAGTAAGTGGATCGGGTGAATCCACAAAGGACATGTTGGTAAAAGCTGGAGTGTGAGGGAAAAAACCCATCGGTGTGATCCCCAGGACAAGTCATATCAGGCCGGAAGATGCGAATACAACATGGGGTGGTATACCAAATTCTCTACAGAATCAACTACAGAACACTGGGCATCTTCTATCTAGTGAGTTATACTACCTCCGAGAAGTACGGGACAAGATCATTCGTAACCACTGCTGCATCAGCAAAAATTAATCCTGCGTCTGAGGCGCGGGCGCCGGCTCCGGACGCATCCGAGGTCGTTTTTCCGTCCTCTGCATCCCCAGTGTCAGGACACCATTTCCAACGCCGATTGCGTCCTGACGTGACATCGGACCTTACCGACATCTGGCCGCCACCCCACATCTACTGTTCTTCTCCCACCCGTTATCTCACGTCCTGACCTCTCTTTTCCGGCCTCACATCTCGGCAGCATCCGGACGCCTCCCCCAGGTACCTACTTGGCCTTCTGCTTCCGGGCGTGCCCATAACAACTTGCCGCCGATATCACCCTAGTCATTCCTGCCCGTTTGCCTCCTACTACTAGTACTACTATCGTGCATAAATTGTTTGTTTCTAGATGTTTCTATTCCTCATTATCTCTATCTCTACTATATACTTGTCTATTATACACGTTTATCGTCTAGTCGTGATCGTGGCGCTACATCTCAGCCGGGGAGCGATGTAGCCCACATCTAGGTTTTAGGAGGTAGCTTCGGCATGAGGAATTCCGACAGCTAGGACCTGGATCGTAATTATATCGGAGAACTCGTTAAGAAGACACAAGTAATGTAGGCTAGATATAATATTCACTTCGGTGTAGATAGTCGAAGTATTGGTAACGATATAAAAGTGTAGATAACTTATTATATTGATAAGATCTCTTCTCTGTGCTTGTTGTGTCTAATAGCAGCGAAGATGCTTCGATATTTATATTCCGTGTCTGAGCAATCGCGGTATACATGCTAACTCTATACTAACTAAGTACCTTGCCAGCAACTCTGCGAACTTCACCTGAGTGCGAACACTCATAGACCCTGAAAACTCTCTATCACACTTTTTGCTCCCATGGTCAACTTATGGGTCTGCACGTCAGTTATCCCTGATGGTGTGCAGACCACGTCAGGTGTCAGCTCATCCGTTTATCTGTTGACAACAATGGTTACGAATTATCTTGCCCCCCGTGCTCACCTGGGGTAGTCTAACTCGCTGGACCGAAGATGGGCATTCTTCGTTGGTTGGTTCCGTGGAGAATTCGACACGTGACTGCATGTCGTATTCTGGTCTTCCGGCATTGCACAACTTGTCCTCGGGATCCTGCCTATGGGCTTCTTTCCTCGGACTCAATCTTTTACCAACTTGTCCTTTGTGGATGCACTCGATCCACTTACTGGGCACAGGTACCTCCTTCATACTCTACACGACTTAGTAGGTATGAGGGGACTAACTTTTTTGCGAAACATCCCATTACCTTCGACCCACCTTTCCGACTGTCTGTCTTCAAGTGTCTGTACCTTTATGCGCCGTGGTCCGATACACCTGCTTCCACCTGCATATGGTGCCCGGAGGTCTCACCTCATATATCCTGCGAACGGGGTCCGGTCGGTCGGACGGCTGCGACGTATCCGGTGTTATAGGATGTGTTCCGTTGATAGTGGTCTTTGGTGTTGGGACGCAACTACCCCGGCGGCCAGTGATAACGCGCCGTCCCAACGCCGGCGCTGGAGGGGTGGGTGATCTTTTTCCTTCGAAGTTGGTCTGCGTCAAGGTAGGTTAACCTTGCCCTGTAAATTCTTACGGGGAGTCTGTGCGCCTAACACTAGGCTCCGTCGCTCCCCGAGTCTATTTTATCATACATGTCCCCTCTGTGTTCCTAATAGATCTCGTCAAACATGCGTAAATCGATACGACTGTGGACAAGCAAGCACCGCTCTATCTCCGGTATCAGATGCGTCAGGCGTAAGATCGTCCCGATGTCCACAATTGTAAGCTCTCGGGTAACGTCTTTGAGCTGACCGGTTACCAGAATGTGTTCGTCCGACGGTCGTCGGGTGTCTACCAGGCTCATGAATTAAACCCCGGCGAGGTGCATCAGCAAAAATTATTATATGCGTCCTGAGCGTTCCATGCATCAGACGCTGAGGACGCTCCGAACGTTAACCGTTACTCTGGAGGCGACGTGGGCCGGACGTCACGTCCGGACGCCATTCCCTATCTACCCCTGCGTCCTCGACGTCCTGATGACGTCCACCACGAAGCGCATGCGTCCAGATGCCCACAGACCCTCAGCTTTCCCGCATCCCGACGATCTCCTTCCTGTGCCTCCCTCGTCATGGCGGAATCCAACTCCACTCTAGCATCCGGAAGACTATCCGGATGCTTAGTCTTCCGGAGGCTACAAAGCGATATTTGAACCCCCTCTGGTTCAATTGCCATGTCTGGCTATAGGCTCCCAATGCCTTCCAAATAGCTCACATGTTCGTCGCGACGGGATCGTGATGGCTCACTTGCATACTCTCGACAGCGTGGTGATAGCACATATATTCCAGACGCCGTCTTGACGATGACGTGATAGCTCACATGCATACTCTCGATGGCTTCATGATAGCACACATATTCCAGACGCGGTCTTGACGACGTCGTGATAGCTCACATGCATACTCTCGACGGCGTCATGATAGCACACATATTCCAGACGCCGTCTCGATCGCTCCACTATTCATTTGTATTACTGAGTGCCATTCACAAAAGCTT
>Ga0307510_10001336_pt1 | contig 26936 bp, 27 predicted proteins | sample 12_EM_MG_FD_207224 | JGI IMG/M metagenome (GOLD analysis project Ga0307510, IMG submission 207224) | Populus trichocarpa ectomycorrhiza microbial communities from riparian zone in the Pacific Northwest, United States - 12_EM | ecosystem: Host-associated > Plants > Roots > Unclassified | place... | reverse complement strand
GTGCCTACGGTCCAGGCCCGATATGGCCATCAGCCATCAGATTTTTACGTTTCAATATCATCATGTCACGTGTTGCGGGTCTATCTTCAGATGGTTCTTTGACTTGTGCGAGTGATAAAAAGCGTATGTTAAAAGGTTAGAAAATGCACATAAAAGGGTGGGTGATTGCAAAGTGGAATAAAAGTCAAAAAAGTCAAAAAAAAGGTGTAAGGAAAAAGCAATAGTCAATAGCGAACGTGTCCCAAGTTGAGACCAGCTAGGCCACTTTTAACGTGCAGCAAGACAACAAAGCAATCAACGAATCGACAACGAAGTCGCCATCGCTGGGGTCCATCGGCAGCCGGTGTGGATTCAATGTTTATCCCATCCACTCGCACCTATACCGCTTATCCATTCCTATTTACTAAGCAGTTGGCCTGGTATATATACACGCATGCTTCATCCACTATACTATAGTCCCTGTACAAAGGAATAGCTAGATCATGGCGCGCAATACGGCTAAACTAGGTGGCGCAGCCTCTGACGTCGTCGTCGCGAAAATCGCGGTAAGTCGTGGAAACCCGTTGACGCGCCCCGCCCTCCCTCCATTCTGTTTCTCTCGACATTCTACTCACGGTGGCTCGTTCGGCGCGCGCAGCATGGGCTTATGAAGATGACCTGGAAGCCGACGCCCACCCCGGACGAAGAGGCTTTCGCGTCGATCAAGGCGGGCATCGACGCGCTGCCTCCGGGCGTGAAGATGTTTCTCAACAGCGGTGAGTTGTGCCCTCGGCGCTTCATCATATTAACAATCGCGGGTCCCGAGCTCGCGCGCCTTTGCTTACTCACTGCCACTACGGCTTATTTTAGCCGAGTTCTACGGACCAGGCTTGAGCACGGCTAACCTTGAGCTGGTACCTCCGACTCTCGCCGGCCCGCAGCGCCTTCTGGTGCTGGCGCCCCATCTTGGCGCTGATCCGCGGCTTCCCTGGCCCGCAATGCGGCTACCCCTTGCAGGTGTTGCTCCCCTTTATTTGACCCTGCCGCCTCATCCGGACTATTTCAGGCGTAGTTGGGCAGCAACTGGTCATGCATACTGGGTACAGAGTGCCCAACAGGACTCAGGTAGATGCAGTGTTCACTCCTTCCGCTAATTATGTTCCGTATTTATAGGGGCTTAGGACCCCCCTATGGGTTGGCGTTAACCCACACCTTCCCACCTTATGTTCATTACCCACCTCTTACCCCGTTTTCCCCCCTTCCGTTTTCTCAGTACGCGGGTCTTCCGGGCTTTCCCCACCTGACTCTGGAGTCGGGTGCCTGTTTGTTTTCTCACCTAGGGGCTTTGCGCTCTTTGTTTTACTTACTCACGTTTTGCTGGACATTCCGTATTCTGAAATCATGGGTTACTAAATGGTACATACGATTGGTTATTGATGGTAGCTAGTTGTATTGTACTATCATGTCTTGTTGCTAGTCGCAGTGGACAATAAACTTCTAATTCAAAAAAAAAAAAAAAAACCTTGAGCTGGTCGCGCGCTTCTTCCAGAAGTACCCCGAGTATGCCGACCGCACGTTCCTCTCCGTCAAGGGTGGGACAGTCCCCGGCCAGTTCGCATCAGACGGGAGCAGGGAGAACCTACGCCAGAGCGTCGATGCCATCCTCAAGGCTCTGCGCGGCACCAAGAAGCTTGATCTGTTCGTACCCGCGAGGCGCGAACCCAATTACGAGATCGAACACTACGCCGAGGTGCTCAACGAAATGGTGAAGGAAGGAAAGTTTGACCACATCGGATTGTCAGAAGTTCGCGCGGAGACTGTACGTCGCGCACATAAGGCACGTATCATGACGCGTTCTTCCGTTGGTCGTATGAGCGCTTCATGTGGCGAGTTAGATTGCACCCGTTGCGGCGGTCGAGATCGAAGTGAGCCTTCAGGCCTACGAGCAGCAAACGAAAGACGGTAAGCATTTGGCGCGCTTTTCCTCTTTTCACTATCAGGAAGCTCATGCATATTCTTAGTGATTGCCACCTGTAAGGAATTTGGCATAGCTGTCATCGCCTACTCGTATGCATTTCTTCTCACCACCATCGCCTCCTTCTAACCGCAAACAGCCCACTCGGCCATGGATTGCTCACCGGTCATATCAAAAGCCGTAATGACCTTGCCGAAGACGATGCCAGACGCACTTTCGGCCGTTTCCACGAAGATGTAAGCCTCAAAGCTATTCGTTCCCCAGCCTGCACCTGGCTGACATAGATACTGGTCCCCAGAACATCGGGCATAACCTCCAGCTCGTGGACCACCTGTCGACCATAGCAAGCCGCAAGGGGATCACAGTCCCCCAGCTGTGTCTCGCATGGGTTGGTGCGCTTGGCGACCACGTCGTCCCGCTTCCTGGATCCTCGTGAGTTGTTTTTTTTATCCACGCCACATCTCGTTCGCCGATCCCCTAACTCGTAAACTCTCGTTGCGGGTGCCACAGGAACGCGAAGCGTACCCTGGAAAATCTGGCTGCAGGAGAAATGGAACTGTCGACGGAAGATCTTGCAGAGATTGCGCAGCTGTTGGAGAAGTACCCGAGGAAAGGCGCGCGATATATAGATAGTACCATGGATCAGCAGTTGCATCTTTGGGCCTGAACGTTGAGCTTAGGCGGAAATGAAAAATGAAAAAGGGAGGGGGTACGTCGTACGAATTGTTGATTCAAAGTATCTTTTGTAGCATTTTGTTATCTGCTGTGAGCCGGGCTGTAATCCGAAAATGACTGGTTTTCACCTTCCACGACCGCTAGTTCCATATTCTCCCTCTTCCCCTCAATTTCTGTTTCTGAAGTTCGCGTCAACGTTCCGAGTACAGGACCGTTGATGATTATGCTCCGATTTATCCGTATTTCCGCAATGACCAGCCGAGGACGAGGACTACCAAAATATGATGTCCGTTGCACATTGCACGTATAGTCTGAGTACCAGACCTCTCTCAATGACCCCGAGTTCGGTGTCTCGGTCTTCTGCTGGGGTTAGACGTGACCTGTCTGGTGACAGTGCACCATAATACTATACTGCCAATGTCTCATGGACTATGCGCAAATAACAGATAATGTCATTGGAAAGCGCCCAGGAACAGGCTCGTAAATCTCATCAACAAGGGCCATCTCTGGCGGGCACCGCCTCGTCTGCTTCTCCCCGAATCGTGGCGGCCAATTGAAGCACCGCGCAACCTCTCCTGGAAGGCCCGCCTGTACAACATTGCAATACGCATCCGTTGCCAGTACGGCGTATAGATGGCGTGCCAGAGCGTCTAAGGACATGAATTCTCGATGCGCGCGAGATGACATGCTTCGGAGCACGCAGCACGTCCACCGGTGGCTGTGCCAGAGGCTAGGTCTGCGCACCGCGCCGTATACGGTATACGGTCGTATATCGACGGCTGTGATACGGTATGAAATGACCACGACCTGTATCATAAACCAAAAACCAAGATGGTCAAAGGTACGCCGGTACCGGTGGCAATACGGCCGTAATCCTGAAAGATTGACAACACACGATGAGTCTTGAACGTAAAGTGAGGGTTGAGGCGAGAATTACAAGAGGATCGCGAATCAGCAGCGATCAGACTTGAGGCAGCGGTGAGTTGTAGAATGCTTGATGAGAATGAAAGTGACAGCAAAAGAGAGAAAGCCGCAGGGGATTTATATACACGAGAGAGAGAGAGACTGTACACAAGTACGCTAAGGAAGTCAGTATGTGCAGAGAGGGGCAATGAAAGGAGAAAAACACGAAGTCGTTCTACCAGCGACAAGAGTCAAGACCCACACAGTAAGGGTGAAGGAGATGTCAGCCGACCAACATATAACCTAAGATTGCAAGGGCGACAGGGCATAAAGGGAACTTGTGTTGCACGATGCCGCGCTCGCTGTCCTGTGGCGTCGGTCCTATCGGGCGTTCCAAGCCCGGCGCGCGCAGGTACCCTATATTATATTGGGTTGCTGGTCTGTGTCTCAGCATATGGTGGGTCGACGGCGTGCTGGTGCTGGATGAGGAACCGTGCGAGTTCTGTGTGACCCCTTTCCGATGCCAAATTCAAGGGAGTTGACCCGTTCTTGTCCTGGGCTTTTGCGTCGGCACCGCACTTGACAAGGAACTGGGCGAGCCCTATATGGCCCGATAGTGATGCCAAATGCAGCGGAGTCGACCCATCCTTCGTCTGGGCTGTCGTGTCGGCACCATGCTCGACAAGGGTCTGGGAAAGCTCTATATGACCCCATCCTGATGCCAAGTGCAGTGGAGTCCCCCCGTACTTGTCCTGAGCTGTCGCGTCAGCGCCATGCTCAATCAGGAACTGGGCAAGTTCGGGATTCCCCCCCGGTGATACCGACACCAAATGCAGCGGAGTCACCCCATCCTTCTTCTCGGCACTCGTATCAGCACCATGCTCGATAAGGATCTGGGCGAGCTCCATAAGTCCCCTTTGCGATGCCAGATGCAGGGGAGTCAACCCGTCCTTGTCCTGGGCTACTGTGTCGGCGCCGCACTTGACAAGGAACTGGGCGAGCTCTCTATGCCCCGATCGCGATGCCAAATGCAGCGGAGTCAACCCATCCGACTTCTGGGCTGTCGTGTCAGCGCCATGCTCGACGAGGATCTGGGCGAGCTCCATATAACCCCTTTCCGATGCCAAGTGCAGTGGAGTCAACCCGTCCTCGTCCTGAGCTGTCACGTCAGCGCCATGCTCAATCAGGAATTGGGCAAGTTCGGGGAATATTCGCGATGCTGATGATACCGACACCAAATGCAGCGGAGTCATTCCATCCTTCTTTTGTGCCGTCGTGTCAGCACCATGCTCGACAAAGATTCGGGCGAGCTCCCTACGACCCCTTTCCGATGCCAAGTGCAGTGGAGTACATCCGTGCTCGTCCTGGGCTGTCGCGTCAGCGCCATGCTCAATCAGGAACTGGGCGAGTTCGGGATCTCCCCCTGGTGATACCGACACCCGATGAAGCGGAGTCGACCCATCCTTCGCCTGAGCTGTCGTGTCAGCACCATGCTCGATAAGGATCTGGGAAAGCTCCATATGACCCCCTTCCGATGCAAAGTGAAGTGGAGTCAACCCGTCCTCGTCCTGGTCTGTCGCGTCAGCGCCATGCTCAATCAGGAACTGGGCAAGTTCGGGATTTCCCTCTGGTGATGTCGACACCCCATACAGCGGAGTTGACCCATCCTTCGTCTGGGCTGTCGCGTCAGCACCACGCCCGACAAGGATCTGGGCGAGCTCCATATGACCCCCTCCCGATGCAAAGTGGAGCGGGGTAAATCCGTCCTCGTCCTGTGCTGTCGCGTCAGCGCCATGCTCAATCAGGAACTGGGCAAGTTCGGGATTTCCCTCTGGTGATGCCGACACCTTATGCAGCGGAGTCGACCCATCCTTCGCCTGAGCTGTCGTGTCAGCACCATGATCGACAAGGATCTGGGCGAGTTCCATATAGCCCCAGCTTGATGCCAAGTGCAGTGGGGTCAACCCGTGCTCGTCCTGGGCTGTCGAGTCAGCGCCATGCTCGATTAGGAACTGGGCAAGTTCGGGATTTCCCTCTGGTGAAGTCGACACCCAATGCAGCGGAGTCGACCCATCCTTCTTCTGGGCTGTTGCATCGGCACCGTGCCCGACGAGGAACCGGGAAAGCTCCATATGACCCCTTTCCGATGCCAAATGCAGCGGAGTCGACCAGTGCTCGTCCTGGGCTGTCGCATTGGCACCACGCTCGACCAGGAACCTGGCAAGCTCTGTATGACCCAATACTGATGCCGGATGCAGTGGAGTCAAACCATGCTCATCCCTGGCTGTCACGTCAGCGCCACTCTCGACGAGGAACCGGGTAATCTCCATACGACCGTATATTGATGCCTGATGCAGCGCAGTCGACCCGTCCTTGTCTTGGGATGTCACGTCGGCGCCGCTCTCGACGAGGAACTGGGCAATCTCCATATAACCCCGTTTTGAGGCCTGATGAAGCGGAGTAGAACCGTCCTTATCCTGGGCCGTCACGTCGGCACCATGCTCGACGAGGAACTGAGCAATCTTCATCTGACCTGGTACCAACGCCGCCCGATGCAGTGGAGTCATCCCGGCCTTGTCCTGGGCTGTCACATCAGCTCCGCGCTCGACGAGGAGTTGAGCGAGCTTCATATGACCCACTGCGAACACCTGATGCAGTGGAGTTGACCCGTAATTATCCCGGGATGTTGCATCGGCACCACGCTCGAGGAGGAACTGGGCAAGCTCTGTATGGCACCGTCCCAATGCCAAATGCAGCGGAGTCGACCCATCCTTGTCTCGGATTGCCATGTCAGCGCCGCGCTCGACGAGGAACTGGGCAAGCTCCATATGGCCCCTTTCTGACGCTAAATGCAACGGAGTCGACTTGTGTGTGTCCTGGGCTGCGATGTTGGCACCGCGATCGATGAGGAACCGGGCTACTTGCGCATGTCCTTCCCCTGAAGCCAGATGCAAAGGTGTTGAGTTGTTTACGACGTCCCGTGTGTGAATGCCCTTTGGGTACTCAATGACCAGAAGCCTCACGATATGGTGTAAGCCACAAAAAGCGGCATAATGTAAGGCGTTTGCCTTGGGTAGTGCCCATGGAGTGAATAACTTTATATGCCAGGGGTGAATTGGGTCATATAACCGGAGCCAACCCGCGAGATGAGGTCTACTCGCATCAAAGAGCTGTTTCATCCCTTCTTCTACACTTGGGGACACTCCCTCAGATCGGGCATGCATAAACCAGTGCTGGGCAGCATACCAAGAAAGAGGAAGTTTCTCCAGGCTGCCTCTGCCTAGCTGCAATATAATACCCAAACATGCCCCCGCGACGAGTGTATGAGCGCGTGTAAGGGACAAATGAAAACAGTGGGAAATAGCATCTTGTTTTTCGGCAAAGCGAGTAGACGTCAAGTACTCTTTTACCGAGAAGTGCGAAAATTGTACCAGGGAATCGCAGTATTCATTGGCTTTGACAACGGCGAGCAATGTAGAACACGTAGACAACACCGCGTCAAGAGGATCTTCCATGCGCCAATCCTCATGAAATTTCGGAACGGGTCTCGCCGTGAAATCAAATGCGAGGAAGTCTGCCAGTTCCTCGACCCGGAGAGGACGGAAGGCCACAGCGACACATAGGAGGAGACGCCTGGCGAATTCACCGTTTGTGTCCCCGATCTCTCGCAGCGTGCGCTCATATGTATCATCGAGCGTCGCAGGTAATTCATCCAGTGCACGACGGATACGCCCTGGGAGGCATTTGCCGAGGTAGTCCAGTTGGCAATACACCCATCGGAACCTGCCAGGGGGATAAGTGTGAGTCATGAAGAAATAAAATCACTTACATTCCATCCGCTCGTTCTGTCAGCACATCAATCACAAGTTGTTTGTGCTCCGATTTCCATCTTCGCATGTTTGGGTTAGTGTACACGGCTGACTTGATATAATTCTCGATATCCTCGATTTGACCAGGCTCATCATGCAACGAAACAGAAAGGAAAGATAAGGGTTCGAGGACAGCCTTGATGTCAGCCTCTGAGCGGCTAGTTATGCAAATGCGCAAGTTCGGGAGTTGTGAGTCGATGAGGTCCTTCAAAAGCATTAGGACCTTCTGGCGGGGGGACGACAGAGCTGATGTGTCTGGACATTCGTCCAACCCGTCCACAATAAGGAAAATCGGTGCTTGTTGCGGGAGTACTGCCATATCCTTCAAACACCGCACAAGTGCGTCATCGCTGGCATAATAAGAATCGTGGGCCTGTTCCGGGTAGATTTTGGAAAGAATCTCATAGTAGAGATCGGATTGTCGACAAAGCTGGCCTAGCACAGACCAGAGAAACCCACGCAGGTCCTTATTTTGATCGTCGCGGAAGTCATAGAAGTACATAGTGAGTGATGCAAGCCCAGATTTCTGCATGGCCTCGATCTCCTCAATGATTGCGGAGCTGGCCGAAATCGTAAGTTCTCAAGTCGGAAATATAGAGGAATCAACATACCAAAGCACGGTCTTGCCAGCACCCGCTACGAAAGGTTTTAACTATCAGCGTCTGTGAATGATTAAGTACTGGGCGGTAACTTACGTTTCCCGTGGACCCATAGCAGGGCACTTGGTCTAGATGCCTTCCATTTCGGGAGCGTGTCCCCTTGAACAAACCATGCCCCGGTTCCACTCTGCCGTGATCCGCGGGCGATGTGGTAAAATTTCCAAGGATCAGGGAGACAGAACGAGCGGCAAATCTGTTGATACAAATTGTCACCTGCCAGACAACGTCAGTGATACAGGTAGCAACAGTAGCGTCAGGGAATAACTAACGTTTCAACTGGTTCATGTCGCTCGCAATTTGATGAAGGAGTTCTAGCGCTCAGTCAGACATGGAACTAGTTCGTTGTCACTAACAAAACACACTGAGATCTTTCCGGACACCTTCAAAGGATGCTTTGCCGTCTAGAAGAAAGGGCATTCAACTGACGGAGAATTTCGAGCTGAGCACAATTGCTCACCGTCCATGACCTCCCTCATACCCTGGACAAGACCGTGAACGACCTTCAGAGTCTCGGCTGCAGTAGTCCGAGCCTCGTCTTGAGTCAGGCGGTCAAGCCTCTGAAGGGTCGCCTCGATTTCCTTCTCTCCGAAAACCTTCTTCACAAATTTGACTACATTGTGCTCAGTGAGGCAAACAACCAGCGAGAGCAGACCCACTTGATCGTCCCTGCTTTAGCTCCTTGGTCGCCAGCGCGAGTGTTGTGAGCACCTCCACGATTATTTTGACCACTATCTCGTCCATTGTTGTCGTAGATGGGATCCGCGTATATATATCGAGACGGTCGAGAAAATGCTCGATTGATTCGAGCAAGTCGACAAGTGCGTCATAGCTGTCTACTACTCCGTTGGCAGCCTGGTTGATTTAGACGTCACAAGGGGTTCCTACAAAGGTATTGGAGCACGGCACGTACACCGAGGAGGATAGCAAGACCAGCGTGTATAGCCCTTGCAGGTGAGAATGGCTGAAAAAGGATATCAGAGCTGTGGACCAGGCATCCCTGCCTTCAGACGTACCAGGCCAATCGAGTCACCGATGGCGGTGTCAGAAAGTGTGGTCAATATTGATAGGGTATTCTTGATTGCATTTATCACTTTATCACTTCCTCGAGATTTAATGAAGGCCTGTGCTTGGCCTTGCAAAACGGCACTGATAGACTCGACCGAGTGGCAGCTCTGGATTTGGATGGCGAGCGGATGTACGGCCAATGTTATGCCGGTCTTCTTTTCGTAGGCTTGTAAGCCAGCCTCGAAAAGGGCGCGGAAACGGGTGGATGCCGACTGGTCAGTCATATCACGAGTAGGAGTTGGAAAGAAATGGGGATTCGGGGAAGGGAGATGGTTCGTTGTGAGGAAATGATGGAGGGACAATGGGATGACGTGGCCCTGGATGCATTCTACATTCGGACGCAGACGCAGGGTGAATGCCTGGAAAAGATGGACACATATTGCAATTGAGCGCTCTGCTTGACTGTAGTGGGATACACCTATCTGAGCGTCTCACAAGTGTTCTATGCTGGGACACGGGGCCCGGGACTCACTGGCACTACGCGATGCGCTTACGAAGGCTAATGTCTAGGGTAAATTATTGTTCAACTTGGGTGTAACCGAACGTTGGTATCATCCATAATCATCATAACTGTACTCTCCATCAGCGAAACAAGTAGTAATCATAAAAAGTGTGGTGTGGCAAGAGTCCACTCGACCTGCGTTAGTGTGAAACAAATAACTGTAAATAAATAAATTGCGCCTCGCCTCACGTGGCGAGATGTCACTCTGGTGTGAACCCACTCATCAAACATCAAAGAATCCACTCGGCCCCGCTACCCACACACGATACAGTGGTCCCATGATTCGCCGGCGTGCCGAGTCGACACGAACAGTATGGCTCGACTAAGGGTCCGAATAAGGACTGTAAGGTATGGACGTGTGCTAGCCTCAGAATCGACCATTCTCGACCTCTGTGCATATAACTGACGCATCAGTCTCACCCTCTTCGTCCTTCGCCTCCATCACCCCTTGTCCCCCTTCTCGTCCTCTGCCCTTCAATTCCCCGTGCACCTCGCCTCAAGCTCTGCTGCCGGCGTCGCGCGGATCGCCCGCCTTCGCTGGCTGACGCCACAAGTACATGCCATCTCGACACCTGTCAGCACACGTCACGCACGTCGTGCTCGACGCCTCGCAAGTCGGCCCTTGTTTGAGACCATACTGCCACCGGAGACGCGTCTTACCGCATACAGCCCCATTAGATCCTTGTTTCGTACGTTCCTTTGTGGCCTTCTCGTTCCTCTCGTTCCCTCTCTACTGCTGCGCATAGCATACTTGTCACATATACAGTCCCCTTTGCCTAGCCTCGGCCAAGCACCGAATCAGAGATCGCTCTTTCCCCCCGTTCCGCTCGCGTGCCTGCCACCTCAAGCCTTACGCTCGTTACGATTCCCTTCCGCGCGTTCTCATTCTTTCGGGAACGTCGCCCCCAACCTTACTCCATCGCGCGTTCTCGGATCCTTGGAACGCAGCCTTGCTTTTATCATTTATCATTATCCTTCCGTATTCTTGAACTCACGCGGAGAGTTTCTGTCTTCGTCTCAGCACCTTTCCGAGCCCGCGCGTCTTCCAGACCAGACAGATATCCTCGGAGCCGTTGACTGGTGCCCTAAAGTCCGACGGCATCGGGGAGATATGAGACGAGAGATCGCTTGAGCGTAGTCCACCTGCCAATTCATCCACATGCATCAACGCTGCTCATACTTCTCTGTTTCTGAGCAGTTTGGCCTACTATATATTAGCCTATTTTTCAGCTCCACCTTCGCCCCTGTACAACAAGAAGCAGTAATCAGACCCTCAAGCATACCATGATACGCAACACAACTAAACTAGGTGATGTCGTCGTGGGGAAAGTCGCGGTACGTCATGCGATTCAATTATTGGTCTCCCTCCCGTCTCAACAGTTCTACATACGTCGACTCGCTCGGCACAGCATGGCCCCATGATGATAACTTGGGAGCCGACGCCCATCCCAGACGAAGATGCCTTCGCAACGATCAGGGCAGGCATCGACGCCCTACCTCGGGGCGTCATGATGAACCTCAACAGCGGTGGATGTACCTTCCATTTTGACTGGGCGCCGGCTCCGGGCTCCGATTCCCTGTTCTTTACTTACCTTCCTTTTTTTTTCAGGCGGGTTCTACGGGCAGGCGCGACCATAGCGAATCTCGAGGTGGTGACCAACCCTCACCGGCCTGAGCCTGGCCGTTGATAGTTGCAGAGCTGAAACCCGCTCGCTGCAGCGGCCTCAGGCCTGACTCAGAATAGCGATGCTTTTGGTCTCGGCTTCTCGGGGGTCCCAGTGGGACCTTGAACTTCCATTCTTTGGTACTGAGCAGCGAGAGGTTATTTAGGGGCAAATATCGAAGGCGGGTGTTTTGGAATGGTCGCCTGCTATGAGCTCTGAAACGTGGACTTGAGCTGGTCAAACGCGTAAAATCTGAGTGAATAAAGATTTCAGTATCTTATCATCTCATACAGCAACTCTCAAAATTACCATGTCTTCGTGTTCTCCTACCTATCTTCTAACACCCAGTGGTCCTATGCTTATCATAGGTTAGCTCGCTTCCCTTGGAGACGACTTCTCGCCAGCTACTATCGGAATATGTCAAGAGCTTTCCTCAAGACCCAAGATAGCATACTCTGAGAGTGGTGGATTCTAGGGAGACCTATCCAACAGCATGGGCCAAAATGGTTGAACTTTTTAGTCGCGGGGTTCATGCCCCATAGGTGCACAAGATACTACAGTATTGTATCGTAAAATATGATATTCATGTTATGTTGGGCTATTTTTTTTGAATTAGTATTTATTGTCCAGGCCAAGGCGATAAGACATGGCCAATTCTACTCTGTATGTGGCACTCTACCCTACATAGCCACGCAAGCCCTACTACCCGGCTCGACAGAGGGAGGCTCTCTGGCGCCCACCACGTGGTGGCCTTCGTCAACGTGGGTGCCATAGCCAAGCAGCTCTCGTCACAGCCATGCACCAAGGGGGTTCGCCATCTCTGCTCCTGTTGCCATATGGGGAGAGCGAAAAGAAATGAAGTAATTAGCATAGGAAAGGGGGTCTTGAGGGGGGAAATTACCACCGGATTGGATACCATTAGATGCAGTTTAGATGGTAGTGGGGTAAAGGGCAATAGAGGGAATCGTGTGTGGGCGGCGCACTCGCCATATTTCGATTAGGAAATGGGGGTTGAAGTATTATGTTGGGCTGCTGGATCTGTGTCTCAGCATAGGTCGCTGCGTCGGCACCGTGCTGGTGCTGGATAAGGAACTCGGCGAGTTTGTGTATGACCCCTTTCCGATGCCAAATGCAGGGGAGTTGACCCATGCTCGTCCAGGGCTATTGTGTCGGCGCCGCACTTGACAAGGAACTTGGCGAGCTCTGTATGACCTGATCGCGATGCCAAATGCAGCGGAGTCAACCCATCCTTCGCCTTGGCTGTGGTGTCAGCACCAAGCTCGACAAGGATCTGGACGAGCTCCATATGACCACTTCCCGATACCAAGTGCAGTGGAGTCAAACCGCCCTCGTCCTGGGCTGTCGCGTCAGCGCCATGCTCAATCAAGAACTGGGCGAGTTCGGGAACTACCCCTGATGATACCGACGCCCGATGCAGCGGAGTCGACCCATCCTTCTTCTGGGCTGTTGCATCGGCACCGTGTTCGACGAGGAGGTGGGCGATCCCCAGATGACCCCTTTCCGATGCCAAATGCAATGGAGTTGACCCGTCGTTGTCCTGGGCGGCTGTGTCAGCACCATGCTTTATGAGGAACTGGACAAGTTCCATATTTCCCCGTCGTGATACCGACACCAGATGCAGCGGAGTAGACCCATGCTTGTTCTGGGCCGTTATCTCGGCACCGTGCTCGAAAAGTAACTGAGCGAGCTCTATATGGCCCCAGTTTGACATCAGATGCAGCGGTGTCGACCCGTGCTCGTCCTGGGCTGTCACATCGGCACCACGCTCGATCAGGAACCGGGCAAGCTCTGTGTGACCCCAATCTGATGCCAAATGCAGTGGAGTCAACCCGTGCTCATCCTGGGCTGTCACGTTGGCGCCGCGCTCGACAAGGAACTGGGCATGCTCCGGGTTCCCCCCTGGTGATCCCGATACCCAGTGCAGCAGAGTTGACCCATCCTTTCTCTGGGCTGTCGCGTTGGCGCCGCACTGGACCAGGAACCGGACAAGCTCCGTATGACCCGATATGGATGCCTGATACAACGGAGTCGACCCATCCTTGTCCTGGACTGTAATCTTGGCGCCGTGCTCGACGAGAAACTGGGCGAGCTCCATATTTCCCGATTCTGACACTGCCACTAAATGCAGCGCAGTAGACCCGTCCTTGTCCTGGGCTGTCACGTCGGCGCCGCGCTCAACGAGGAGCTGGGCAAATTCCAAATGACCTGTCGTCGACACCTTATGCAGCGGAGTCGACCCGTCCTTGTCCTTGGCTGTCACATCGGCACCGCGCTCGATGAGGAACCGTGCAAGCTCTATATGATCCCATCTCGATGCCTCGTGCAACGGGGTCGACCCATCCTTGTCCTGGGCTGCCACGTCGGCACCGCGCTCGATGAGGAACTGTGCAAGCTCTATGAAACCCCCTCCTGACACCAGATGCAGCGGAGTCGACCCCTTCTCATTCTTGACTGTCACGTCGGCGCCGGACTCGACGAGGAACCAGCAAACCTCAATGAGGCCCCAGCTTGATGCATGATGCAGTACAGTAGAACCGTCTTTTGCCTGGGTTGTCACGTCAGCACCAAGCTTGACCAGTAACTGGGTGTATGCCAGATTTCCTCCGGATAATTGTAACGCCATATGTAGCGCAGTTGACCCGGCCTTGGTCTGAGCTGTTACGTCGGCGCCACTCTCGACGAGAAACCGGGTAATCTCCATATGACAATTTATTGATGCCTGATGCAACGCAGTCAACCCGTACGTGTCTTGGGATGTGATGTCGGCGCCGCTCTCGACGATGAACCGGGCAATCTCCATATGGCCAGATCGTGATGCCTGATGCAGCGGAATTGAACCGTCCTTATCCTGGGCTGTCACGTCGGCACCATGGTCGACCAGAAACTGGATGAATTCCAGATTCATGATGTGCCCGGGTAATCCTAGTGCCAGATGTAGCACAGTCAACGCGTCCTTCCTCCGGGCTTTCACGTCGGCACCGCGCTCGATGAGGAACTGAGCAATCTCCATATGACCTCGTTCCAACGCTCGATGCAGAGGGGTCATTCCGGCCTTGTCCTGGGCTGTCATGTCAGCTCCATGCTCGACGAGGAGCCGAGTGAACTTCATGTGGCCCTCTACGGACACCTGATGCAGTGGAGTTGACCCGTAAAGGTCCTGGGCTGATGCGTCGGCACCACGCTCGAGGAGGAACTGGGCAAGCTCCGTATGATGCCATCCCAATGCCAAATGCAGCGGAGTCGACCCATCCTTGTCTCGGACCGTCATGTCAGCGCCGCGCTCGACGAGGAGCCGGGAGAGCTCCATACGGCCCCCTTTCGACGCTAAATGCAACGGAGTCGACTTGTCCTTGTCCTGGGCCGTCATGTCGGCACCGACATCGATAAGGAACCGGGCTATTTCCGTATGTCCTTCCCATGAAGCGAGATGCAAAGGTGTTGACTTGTTTCTGGCGTCCCGTGTGTGCACGTCCTCTGAGTACTCGATGACAAGAAGCCTCACGATATGGTGTAAGCCACAAGAAGCGGCATAATGTAAGGCGTTTGCCTTGGGTAGTGCCCATGGAGTGAAGGTTTCTCTTATACCCCAGGGGCGAATTGGGTCATATACCCAGACCCAAACCGCAAGATGTGGTTTACTCGCATCAAAGAGCTGTTTCATCCCTTCTTCTACATTTTGAGACACTCCCTCGAATCGGGCATGCATAAACCAGTACTTGGCAGCATATTGGGAAAGAGGAAGTTTCTTCAGGCTGTCACTGGTGACGCTTTTGTCTAGCTGCAATAGGATACCCAGACATGCCTCCGCGACGAGTGTATGAGCGGGTGTAAGAGAAAAATGGAAACAGTGGGAAATAGCGTCATGTTTTTCGGCAAAGCGAGTAGACGTCAAGTACTCTTTTACCGAGAAGTGCGAAAATTGCACCACTTGCCTACTGTCGTATTCGCTGGCTCGGCAAGCAATGTGGAGCACGTAGACAGCACCGCGTCAAGAGGATCTTCCATGCGCCAATCCTCATGAAATTTCGGAACGGGTCCAGCCGTGAAATCAAATGCGAGGAAGTCTGCCAGTTCCTCGACCTGGAGAGGACGGAAAGCCACAGCGACACATAGGAGCAGCCGCCTGGCGAATTCACCGTTTGTGTCCCCGATCTCTCGCAGCGTGCGCTCATATGTCTCATCGAGCGTCGCAGGTAATTCATCTAGAGCACGACGGATACGGCCTGGGAGGCATTTGCCGAGGTAGTCCAGTTGACAATACACCCACCGGAACCTGTCAGAGGGATAAGTGTGAGAGTCATGAAGAAATAAGATCCCTTACATTCCATCCGCTCGTTCTGTCAGCACATCAATCACAAGCTGTTTGTTCTCCAATTTCCATCTTCGCATGTTTGGATTAGTGTACACGACTGACTTGATATAGGTTCTTGATATCCTCGATTTGGCCGGGCTCATCGTGCAACGAAACAGAAAGGAAAGATAAGGGTGCGAGGACAGTCTTGATGTCAGCCTCTGGGCGGCTAGTTATGCACATGCGCAAATTCGGGAGTTGTGAGTCGATGAGGTCCTTCAAAAGCATTAGGACCTTCTGGCGGGGGGACGACAGAGCTGATGTGTCTGGACATTCGTCCAACCCGTCCACAATAAGGAAAATCGGTGCTTGTTCTGGGAGCACTGCCATATCCTTCAAACAACGCACAAGTGCGTCATCGCTGGCATATTGGGAACCGCGGACATGTTCCGAGTAGAATTTGGAAAGAATCTCATAGTAGAGATCGGATTGACGGCAAAGTTGGACTAGCACAGATGAAAGCAACCCACGCAGGTCCTTCTTTTGATCGTCGCGGAAGTCATAGAAGTACATAGTGAGTATGCAAGCCCAGATTTCTGCATGGCTTCGATCTCCTCGATGATTGCGGAACTGGCCGAAATCGTAAGTTCTCAAGCCGAAGATATAGAGGAGTTAACATACCAAAGCACACTCTTGCCAGCACCCGCTACGAAAGGTTTTAACTATCAGCGCCTGCGACTGATTAAGTACTGGGTGGGTAACTCACGTTTCCCGTGGACCCATAGCAGAGCACTTGGTCTAGATGCCTTCCAATTTGGGAGCGTGTCGCCTTGTATGAACCATGCCCCGGTTCCACTCTGCCGTGATCCGCGGGCGATGTGGTAATTTTTCCAAGGATCGGGGGGAGAGAGCCAGCGGCAAATTTCTTGATATAAATTGTCACCTACCAGACAATATCAGTGATTAGAGGTAGCAACGGTGACGTTAGGGAATAGCTAACGTTTCAACTGGTTCATGTCGCTCGCAATTTGATGAAGGAGTTCTGGCGCTCAGTCAGCACGGAACTAATTCGTTGTCACTAACAAAACATACTGAGGTCTTTCCGGACACCTTCAAAGGATGCTTTGCCGTCTAGAAGGAAGGGCATTCAACTGACGGAGAATTGCGAGTTGAGCACAATTGCTCACCGTCCATGACCTCCCTCATACCCTGGACAAGACTATGAACGACCTTCAGAGTCTCAGCTGCGGTAGTCCGAGCCTCGTCTTGAGTAAGTCGGTCAAGCCTCTGCAGGGTCGCCTCGATTTCCTTCTCTCCAAAAACCTTCTTCACAAATTTGACTACATTGTGCTCAGTGAGGCAATATACTAGCGAGAGCAGACCCACTTGATCGACCCTGCTTCAGCTCCTTAGTTGCCAGCGCGAGTGTTGTGAGCACCTCCACGATTATTTTGACCACTATCTCGTCCATTGTGGCCGTGGCTGGGATCCGCGTATATATATCGAGACGATTGAGAAAATGCTCGATTGATTCGAGCAAGTCGACAAGTGCGTCATAGCTGTCCACTACTCCGTTGGCAGCCTGATTGATTTGGATGTCACAAGGGATTTGTACAAAGGTACTGGAGCACGGCACGTACATCGAGGAGGATAGCAAGACCAGCGTGTATGGCCCTTGCGGGTGAGAATGGCTGAAAAAGTATATCAGAGCTGTAGAACAGGCATTAGCGCCTTCAGACTTACCAGGCCAATTGAGTCGCCAAGGGTGGCGGTGTCAGAAAGTGCGGTCAGTATTGATAGGGTATTCTTGATCACATTTATCACTTTATCACTTCCTCGAAATTTAGTGAAGGCCTGTCCTTGGCCTTGCAAAACGGCACTGATAGACTCGACCGAGTGGCAGCTCTGGATTTGGATGGCGAGCGGATGTACGGCCAATGTTATGCCGGTCTTCTTTTCGTAGGCTTGTAAGCCAGCCTCGAAAAGGGCGCGGAAACGGGTGGATGCCGACTGGTCAGTCATATCACGAGTAGGAGTTGGAAAGAAATGGGGATTCGGGGAAGGGAGATGGTTCGCTGTGAGGAAATGATGGAGGGACAATGGGATGACGTGGCCCTCGATACATTCTACATTCGGACGCAGACGCAGGGTGATTGCCTGGAAAAGATGGACACATATTGCAATTGAGCGCTCGGCTTGATTGTAGTGGGATACACGTATCTGAGCATCTCACAAGGGTTTTATGGGACTCACACCGGGACACGGGGACTCACGATGGGATGCCTTGTGCTTACGAAGGCTAATGTCTAGGGGTAAATTATTGTTCAACTTGGGTGTAACCGAACGTTGGTATCCTTCATTATCATCAGCGAAACAAGTAGTAACATAAAAGTGTGGCAGGAGCAGGAGTTCACTCGGCCTCCGTTGGTGTAATAAACAAATAACCGCAAATAAATCAATGCCGCCTCCTCACGTGGCGAGATGTCACTCTGGTGAGAACCCACTCATCAAAGAATCCACTCGGCCCCGTTACCCACACCCACGATACAGTGGTCCCATGATTCGCCGGCGTGCCGAGTCGACACGAACAGTATGGCTCGACTAAGGGTCCGAATAAGGACTTATCCGAGCCCACGCGTCGTCCAGACCAGACAGATATCTTCGGAGCCGTTGACTGATGCCGGGAGATATGAGATGAGATCTCTTGAGCGTAGTCCACCTGCCAATTCATCCACACGCACACGCACCAACGCTGCTTATACATCTCTATTTCAAAGCAGTTTGGCCTACTATATATTAGCCCATATTTCAGCTCCACCTTCGCACCTGCACAACAAGACGCAGCAATCAGACTCTCAAACATATCATGACACGCAACACAACTAAACTAGGTGATGTCGTCGTCGGGAAAGTCGCGGTACGTCGTGCGATTACAATTTTGGTCCCGCTCCCCTCTTAACAGTTCTACACACGTCGACTCGCTCGGCACCCATAGCATGGCCTCATGATGATGACCTGGAAACCGACGCCCGTCCCAGACGAAGATGCTTTCGCAGCAATCAAGGCAGGCATCGACGCCCTACCTCCGGGCGTCAAGATGAACCTCAACAGCGGTGGGTATACCTTCCGCGCTCCATCATTTTGACGTCGCGCCGGCTCCAGGCTCCGATGCCCTGTTCTTTACTTACCTTCCTTTTTTCAGGTGAGTTCTACGGGCAAGGCGCGACCATAGCGAATATCGAGCTGGTCGCACGCTTCTTCGAGAAGTATCCCGAGTACGCCGACCGCACGTTCCTTTCTGTCAAGGGCGGTACTCTCCCCGGCAAACTAGATGTCGAGGGGAGCAAGGAGAACCTGCGCAGGAGCGTCGATGCTATCCTCAAAGCCTTGCGTGGGACAAAGAAACTTGATCTATTCGAGCCCGCGAGGCGCGACCCGAATTACGAGATCGAGCACTACGCAGAAGTGCTCAATGAATTTGTGAAGGAAGGAAAGTTCGATTACATCGGTCTGTCGGAAGTTGGCGCAGAGACTATCCGTCGCGCACACAAGGCACGTACCAATCATCCGTCCAGAAACGTATGGGTGCTTACACGTGCGAGTTAGGTTATGCCCGTCGCAGCGGTCGAGATCGAAGTAAGCCTTCAAGCCTATGAGCAGCAGACGAAAGATGGTAAGCCTTAACATCCTTTTCTCCGTTTCCGGGAAGCTCATATGATATCCATGGGTCAGTGATAGCCACCTGCAAAGAACTTGGGATTGCCGTCGTCGCCTACTCGTGAGCCCTTCTCGTTCTGCCATCACCCCTTTCTGACCACGAACAGCCCACTCGGTCGTGGATTGCTCACCGGTCAGATCAAGAGCCGTAACGACTTTGAAGAAGGCGATTTCAGGCGCGCACACGGCCGTTTCCAAGATGATGTACGGGGATCCTCCTTCGCTTTCCTGTGTCCCTGCCTGCTAACATCGCTACCGGACCCCAGAACATCGGACATAACCTTCAGCTCGTGGACAGCTTGTCGGCCATAGCGAAGCGTAAGGATATCACAGTCGCCCAGTTGTGCATCGCATGGGTCGGTGCGCTCGGTGACCGTGTCATCCCACTTCCCGGATCCTCGTGAGTTTTCTTCTTCCTACCCACCCCGCACCTCCGTTCGTCGATCTCCCTGTCCCTAATTGTGAACACCCGTCGCGGGTGTCTCAGGAACGCAAAGCGTACCTTGGAGAACTTGTCCGCTGGGGACGTGGAGCTGTCAACGGAAGACTTGGCAGAGATTGCGCAGCTGTTGGAGAAGTATCCGCGGAAAGGCGCGCGATATGTAGATGGTGTCTCGGAGCAGCAGTTGAATCTCTGGGGTTGAGTGTTGAGATTCAGCGGAAATGAAGGGTTTACGGTACGTTGTACGAATTGTCGACTCTTTCAGAGTCCCTCTCCTGTTGTCGGGATTGTGTTCCGAACGTGACTGATCCGCACTCCACGAAACCCGTTCGATACTGTATGCCCTGCCTCATGTGTACCTGTTAGTTCTGATATCTGAGGGTTCGATCACTTGTCCACCACTGGTATGCATTATCAAGTTCAGCAACATGAACAATCACGTCCTGACTCGGCAACACCAGGCCAGGACTAGCACAAAATGGCGCTCGCTTGCACACACATTTATAGTCCAGTCAGTTGCGCAGCAGTACCTAACTCTATTGTTCACCGTGCATGCGGACAGAAGTCATTGTTGGAACAACCTCGAACCAGGCCTCATCACCAATCCCGCGTTCGATATCTTGGTCTTTGGCTAGGGATTCAGGGCCAGTCTAGTGGCAGTGCATCTGCGATGTTGTGGGGCCACTACTCCCGGGTTCGGGTGGCGATATAAAGTTGAACACCCTTGCCTCTGCCAACAAAACACTGCATGTAGGATGCGTTGAATCTACACCTCCGTCCCCCTCAAGTCCAACAAGCGTGATCTGGTCTAAGTCGTACCTTATGATTCCAGCAGACGGATGAGATCGAGAGTGATTGGGGTGTGGTTGTAAGGGGAGTCTCTGTAGTGAGGAGAACGGGCGGCTTTCTCAATCACATGGCTGATCAAGTAAATCGGGACATATCTATATAGGGAAGATATGTCAAGCCCTTTGGTATATACAGTATAGATTTCGAACGTGATGCATGATGCATGATGCATGATGCCTCGATGATGCGGGAGCGCCCAATGTCGTCACAATACTCAAGTCAGCAAAGAACCGTACTCGGAACTTCACGGCTTCCCCTTCCCCGCTTCCTCAAAGACCATTACATTCGGTGTTGAATCTGGGTAAGATGTCCTCTCCTCAGCAGCCGTCCGACATGACTGAAAGGTAAAGTACCATATCCACTGCAATCAGCCTCGGGAGTCCGATGATCTGATCGAGGTTCCTCGGTCCGTAGCACAGTGCCAGTGGTCCCCACCACCCCATCCGACCCGTTCGTCCAGCTCCTTCAGCATCCCTTCCGCCATACTCACTGACCTGGACCCTAGTGCCAACACCTCTGTTCCCGAGTCGTACGTCAACCAAACTCCTCATGCTCGCTGTCCACCTTATATGTCATCCAGCCCATCACATTTCTCCCCCAAGGGCCCACCTACTAGGCCCGTTGTTGGTTCCAGTAACAAACCCCGTCCCATGCCTGCTTCGAATCCCCCCAATCCCCCCAAGAAGTAGTTATCTGGCGTCGGGGTGTCTTTCCGAGTCGGTATGCATTCCCCTCTGAAGATATCCGCTTTGCACTTGGATAACCTTCAGCCAGAGTGTTATCCCTGTCGTCGTACGAAAGATACTGTAGAGCGTGGTGTTCTTTTGTACTTGCCCCCTACAAGTGAACAGTTTTCTGTGGTATGGGCTAGTGGGCTATTCTGTGATGCAGGAATGCTATCCTATAACTGTCACCGACTTGTGCAGCACATAACCACAGAAACCACAGAACGATTTACGGATATGTGTTGTGAACGTGTGTGAATGCAGTCCCCCGCACCCTCGTCAAGTAATGACCGCACAACCTCAACATTCCCCTCTGTATACGCATCATGCAACCAAGTCTTCCCGAGACCACCAAAGATATTTGGTGTTTGGCAATGCCGACCGATGGCAATCTGGCGTCGTGACCCAGGTCATGTGGGCTTCGTCCAGTGGGGTCACATCCATGCAAATCCCAAAGATCCATGGCTACGATGTGACGGGCTAGGTACCTCGCGACTTCGCGGTTCCTGCTGACAGGCCCCATGTCCAAGAGTGTCTGGTTCCTGCCATTTTGCGCGTCGTGAAGTGCGCCGGACTCGAGTGACAGTTCCAAGATGCCTATTATTCTCTGTTGTGTGTAAGGGAGTAGAACCATCACTATCTTGAGTGTTGGGGCTTGACTCGGCGGATTTGACGAGTAAACTTGAATGTGCAATGTCCAGCCGCCCCTGCGCGGTTGCCCGGTCTAAGGTGTCTACTGATCAATTAGCTCTTGTGCAATATGGGGGTATTTACATCGTGGGGCCAACACTGGAATCGATGCAGTCTCGCCCTCGTGGTTGCTGCCTCTCGCATTGATGTCGCCCAGGTGGTTGGCAGTAAGGTGTTCGACAAGGGGGCGGGATTCACGAAGTGTGGCGTACATTTATGAGTCAGCCTCCGGTCGTGGTGGACAATCCTCGAACATGCGTTGTCGGAAAGGATAATTGGTGTCAAATATCCAAATCCAGATCGCAAAAGACGGCTCATCCAGATCAAACAGACGTCCCATCCCATCCTGGATACTCGATGATACATCCTCGAACCGGCCAGACCAGCATGTATAGCTCTTGCAGATGAGAATGGCTGAAAAAGGATGTCAGAGCTGTGGAACAGGCACCAGCGCCTTCAGACGGACTACAGGCCAATCGAGTCGCCGAGGGTGACGGTGTCAGAAAGTGTGGTCACTATTGATACGGTATTTTGATCAAGTTCATCACTTTATCATTTCCCCCAAATTTAGCCAAGGTTCGTGCTGCAAAACGGCACTGGTAGCTTTGGATATTTGGACGGCGAGCGGGAGTTCAGCCAACGTAATACCCATCTTCTTCCCGGAGGGTTGTTAAGCCGGCGTTGAACAGGCGGAGAAACGAGGGTGTACTGATGACGTCAGTCAGCGAACAAATAACTGCAAATCAACCAATGCCCACTCATCGATCGAGGAATCCACTCGGCCCCCGTCACCCACCCACGATACAGCAATCCCACCATTCGCCGGCGTGCCGAATCCACACGTACATGTTGGAATGTCCGAACTCGCACGTCTTCCAGGCCAGACAGATATCTTCGGCGCCGTTGATTGATCAGGCCTAAAGTCTGATGGTATCAGTGGGATATGATGAGAGATACACAGTTCTCTTGGGCGTAGTCCACCTTCCAATTCATCCACACTCACCGACACTCACGGACGCTGCTTATACATCTCTATCGCTATTTCCAAGGCTATTTCTACACGATTTGGCCTACTATATATCCCTATATCTCAGCTCCACCTTCGCCCTTGTACAACAAGAAGCCGTAATTAGACCCCCAAGCACACCATGACCCGCAACACAACTAAACTAGGTGATGTCGTCGTCGGGAAAGTTGCGGTACGTCATTCGATTCAATTATTGGTCCATCACCCCCCTCTCAATAATTCTACATACGTCGACTCGCTCTGCGCCAATAGCATGGCCTCATGATGATGACCTGGAAGCCGACGCCAGTCCCAGATGAACACGCCTTCACAGCCATCAAGGCAGGTATCGACGCTCTACCTCCGGGCGTCAAGATGATCCTCAACAGCGGTGGGTGTGCCTTCCCGCTCCATCATTTTCACAGTCGCTAGTCCCAAGCTCGCGCGCCTCTGTTTACTTACTACTACATCTTATTTCAGCCGAGTTCTACGGACCAGGTATGGGCACGGCTAACCTTGATCTCGTCGCGCGCTTCTTCGAGAAGTATCCCGAGTACGCCGACCGCACGTTCCTCTCCGTCAAGGGTGGTACTCTCCCCGGAAAGCTAGATTCCGACGGGAGCAAGGAGAACCTGCGCAGGAGCGTCGATGCTATCCTCAAGGCCCTCCGCGGGACAAAGAAGCTCGACCTATTCGAGCCCGCGAGGCGCGACCCGAATTACGAGATCGAGCACTACGCAGAAGTGCTCAATGAATTGGTGAAGGAAGGAAAGTTCGATTACATCGGTCTGTCGGAAGTTGGCGCAGAGACTATCCGCCGCGCACACAAGGTACGTACTAATCATCCATCCAGAATTGTATGAGGGCTTATACAGGCGAGTTAGGTTATGCCTGTCGCAGCGGTCGAGATCGAAGTAAGCCTTCAAGCATATGAGCAGCAGACGAAAGATGGTAAGCCTTAACATTCTTTTTTTTTTTTTCTCTCTATTTCCGGGAAGCTCATATGATATCTATGGCTCAGTGATCGCTACCTGCAAAGAACTTGGAATCGCCGTCGTCGCCTACTCGTGAGCCCTTCTCGTTCTGCCATCACCCCCTTCTGACCACGAACAGCCCACTCGGTCGTGGATTGCTCACCGGTCAGATCAGGAGCCTGAACGACTTTGAAGAAGGAGATGTCAGGCGTTCACACAGCCGTTTCCACGATGATGTACGGGGGATCCTCCTTCGCTTTCCTAGGTCCCTGCTAACATCGCTGCCGGACTCCAGAACATCGGACATAATCTTCAGCTCGTGGACAGCTTGTCAGCCATAGCAAACCGTAAGGGAATCACAGTCGCCCAATTGTGCATCGCGTGGGTCGGTGCGCTCGGTGACCGCATCATCCCACTCCCCGGATCCTCGTGAGTTTTCTTCTTTTTACCCCACTCCGCACCTCCATCGGTCTCCGTGTCCCTAATCGTGAACGCCCCTCGCGGATGTCTCAGGAACGCAAAGCGTACATTGGAGAACTTGTCCGCTGGGGACGTGGAGCTGTCGACGGAAGACTTGGCAGAAATTGCACAGCTGTTGGAGAAGTACCCACGGAAGGGCGCGCGATATATAGATGGTCTCACGGAGCAGCAGTTGCTTCTCTGGGGTTGAGTGTTGAGAATCAGCAAAAATGATGGGGTTTTTGGTACGTTGTACGAATTGTCGACTCATTCGGAGTCCGTCTCTTGTTGTTGGGATCTGTGTTTCCGAACATGACTGATTTGCGCCCTCCACGAACCCCGTTCCAAATGCCCCACCTCATCCGCAAAGGGTCTGAGATTTGAGGTTTCAATCACCTGTCCACCATGCTGCATTATCAAGTTCAGGAACATAACAATTACATCCTGGTTTGGCAACATCCAGGCAACGACTGGCAAAAAATGTCACTCGCTGACACGTACATTTTCAGTCCAGTCCGTTGCGTGACAGTACCTAACTCTATTGTTCACCGTGTATGTGGGCAGAAGTCCTTGCTGGAACAAACTCGAACCTCGTCACCAATCTCGCGTTCGATATCTTGGTCTTTGTCAGGGCAAGTCTAGTGGCAGTGCATCTGTGATGCTGCGTGCCACTACTCCCGGATCCGGGTACAGATATAAGGTTGAGCACCTCCGTCCACACAACACTGCGTGTAGGACGGGTTAAATCTACACCTCCGTCCTCTTCAAGTCCAACAAGTGTGACCTGGTCCAAGTCGTGCCTCATGGTTCTAGTAAACGGGTGAGACCGGGAGTGACTAGGGTGTGGTTGTAAGGGAGTCTCTGTAGTGAGGAGAACGGGCGACTTTCTCAATCACACGGCCGATCCAGCAAATCGGGACATATCTATATGGGGAAGATATGCCGTTTTTTGGTACACTGTATATGGATTTCGGATGTGACTCGATGATGCCAGTCGGAGCGCCCAATGCCTTCACAAAACTCGAGTCAGCATGGCATTGTACTCGAACTGTAACTGCTTCCTCCCCTTCTCCACTTCCTCAAAAACCATTGTTTTCGGTGTCGTTGAATCCAGGAAAGATGTCCTCTCCTCAACATCCATCCGACATGACTGAAAGGTACAGTATCCACTGCAATCGGCCTCCGGAGCCCGAAGATTTGATCTCGCTTCGTCGGTCCGCAGCACAGTGCCAGTGGTCGCCCTCATTACCCCGTCCGACCCGTTCGTCCAGCCCCTTCACCTTCTGTCATACTCACTGACCTGGACCTTAGTGCTACCGCCCCTGTTCCCGTGTCGTACGTCAACCGGACTCCCCATGCCGACTGACCACCTTATGCGTCTTCCAGCCCATCACATTTCTCCCCCAAGGGCCCACCTAATAGGCCTGTCGCTGGTTCCAGTGTCAAACCTCCTTCCAAGCCTTCCTCGAATCCCCCCAAGCCCCCCAAGAAGTAGTTATCCTGGTGTCGGAGTGCCTTTCCGAGCTGGTATGCATTCCCCCTCTGAAGATACCCGTTTTGGACCCGAATACCCTTCAGCCAGGGTGCTATCCTTGTCGTTGAGTTTGTACGAAAAATACTGCAGAGAGTGTTGTCCTTTCATACTGCGCCCCTACACTGAACGGTTTTCTGTATCATGGGCTAGTGGGCTACTATGTGATTCAGGAATGTAACCGGTCAAAGTTGATTTCCAAAAGGTTACCCATACCCATCACCGACTTGTGACTTGCCTGCTGACGGACCCCAAGTCCAAAAGAGTCTGGTTCCTGCCATTTTTCGCGTCATCATCTGCGCAGGACTCGAGGTTTGAGATGTCCATTATTCTCTACTGTGTGTAAGGGAGTAGAGTCAACACTATCTTGAGTGTTGGGGCTTGACCCGGCGGATTTGGCGTAAATGTGCACGTCGAGTTGCCCATTTAAGGGTGTCTCTCGCGTCAATGTCGCCCAGATGATTGGTAGTGAAGTGGCCGGCAAAGGGGCGGGATTCACAGAGTGTGGCATAATTTTGTGGGTCAACCTCTGATCGTGGTGGGCGATCCTCGAACATGCGTTGTCGGAAAGGATAATCAATGTCGAATATCCAAATACAGGTAGGAAAGGGTGGCTCATCCAGATCAAACAGACGTTCCATCCCGTCCTGGATGGATGCTAGATGATACACTCTCGACTCGGCCATGTCCGCCCAGTGTTGAACAGCGTACAGAGCAAATGGTACCTTTTGGTGTTATTTTTGTCGTCACGGTTGCCGAGATGGAGGACACTTAGGGAAGCCTGACTAAAAATGTTGTGGGCGAAATGGGGGAGGACATGAAAGCTGAAAGCACGAAAGGTTTTTCGTTGAGCCAGCCAGTCGAACCGACATCAAGAATCCCTCGACAGAGGAATGGGAAGACCTGAGCCGGACAACTTGTGACCTCCCGACATTGACCA
>Ga0307510_10001335_pt1 | contig 26940 bp, 33 predicted proteins | sample 12_EM_MG_FD_207224 | JGI IMG/M metagenome (GOLD analysis project Ga0307510, IMG submission 207224) | Populus trichocarpa ectomycorrhiza microbial communities from riparian zone in the Pacific Northwest, United States - 12_EM | ecosystem: Host-associated > Plants > Roots > Unclassified | place... | reverse complement strand
GCACCGCTTCCTATCGCAACCGCTGGGTGCGCACGCGCTGCTTCGAGGCCGAGCAGGAGGCGGGCGCATCCTTATGGGGCGGCCTGGCCGATCGCACCGGCACGTCGAAGCGGCCGGGGTTCGGGGCGCATGGCGCGCTCAAGGATTCGTCGAGCACCGACATCATCGTCCATGCCGGCAAGGCGATCTCGACCTTCTATCAATGCGGCGAAGGCTATGTGCTCGACCCCGAGACGCTGGAGCCTTTGGGGGTCGCGCCCTGGGTGCCGCTCGATGGCCTGTCGGCGCATCCCAAGGTCGATGAGCGCACCGGCGAATTGCTGTTCTTCAATTATTCGAAGCACGCGCCGTACATGCATTATGGCGTGGTCGATCGGGCGGGAACGCTGACACATTATATACCCGTGCCGCTGCCGGGCCCGCGGCTGCCGCACGACATGACGTTCAGCGAGCATTGGTCGATCGTCAACGACCTGCCGGTGTTCTGGGATGCGGAGCTGCTCCAGCGCGACGTGCATGCCGCGCGGTTGCATGAGGGCGTGCCGGCACGTTTCGCGCTGATCCCGCGTCATGGCGGGCCGGAGGAGATCCGCTGGTTCGAGGCCGCGCCGACCTATGTGCTGCATTTCCTCAACGCCTATGAGGAAGGCGACGAGGTGGTGATGGACGGCTATTTCCAGGAGAATCCGACGCCCGCGCCGCTCGAGAACCCCGACGGCTATGGCCATCTGATGGCCTATGTCGACGAGCACAGCTTCCGCTCCAAACTGCACCGCTGGCGCTTCAACCTGGCCGACGGCACGACGCGCGAGGAGCGGCTCGACGAGCGCGTGCTGGAGTTCGGCATGATCAACCAGCGCGTTGCCGGGCGGAAGCATCGTTACGTCTATTCGACCACCAGCAAGCCGGGCTGGTTCCTGTTCAACGGTTTCGTCAAGCACGACCTCGAGACGGGCGAGTCGTGGGACGTGATGCTGCCCGAGGGCCGCTATGCCAGCGAGGCACCGTTTGCGCCGCGGATCGGCGCGGTCGATGAGGATGATGGCTATCTGGTGAGCTTCATCATCGATGAGTTGCAGGGCACGAGCGAGTGCGTGCTGATCGATTGCAAGCGGTTTGCCGAGGGGCCGGTGTGCCGGATCGCGCTGCCGCACAAGATTTGCAGCGGGACCCACGCGCATTGGTGGGGGCGGGGCGCTTAATCCTTCTCCCTTTGGGAGAAGGTGGCGCGTTAGCGCCGGATGAGGGCAGGGTCGCCGTGACCGCTAAACTCTGTTGTTGCCCTCACCCTTCCCATCGCTACGCGATGGGCCCCTTCCCTCTCTCAAAGGGAGAGGGAACCACGGCACGAACCCGCTGGTCCGCCGCATATATTCCTCATAACCCGGCTTCTTGCGCTTGAGCCGCCCCTCGATCGTCGGCGCGCCGGACCATTTCATCAGCGTCCAGGTCAGCAGCAGCGGCCCGGGCAATGCCCATAACCCGGCGCTGGTCTCGGCGGCGATCAGGTACAGGCCCCACCAGCAACAGGCGTCACCGAAATAATTGGGGTGGCGCGTATAACGCCACAAGCCGCGGTCCATCACCTGCCCGGCATTTTCGGGCTTGCGGCGGAAGGCGACGAGTTGCGCGTCGCCGATGCTCTCGAAGGCGATGCCGATGATGGCGAGCCCCGCGCCGATCCAGCCGATCACGCCGACCGCTGGCCCTGCATCGATCTGGCCGAGCTGCACCGGCAGGCAAACGATGAACAGCAGCGGCGCCTGCAGTGCGAACACCATCAGCAAGGACGCCTTGGCGAAGCCCCAGCCCTTATGTTCCTGCGCCTTGGCGAACATCGTCTGATAACGTCGGTCCGGCCCATGGTCGCGCCAGCGCCACAGCAGATAGCCGCCGAGCCGCACGCCCCACAATGCGCACAGCCCGAATAGCAGCGCCTTGCGCGTCGCATCGCCGCCGGTCTGGGCGAAGGTCGATGCGGCCATCGCCACCATGCCGAACGCCCACAGGCTGTCGACCGGGGTCACGTCGCGCATCTTCAGGCAGACCAGCCATGAGACGACGTACAGCGCCACCAGCACCGCCGCATTGATCGCCAGCAGTGTGCCCACGCTCATGCCGCACGCTCGACGATGAAGCTGACCGTGGTGGTCGTCGACCCGCCGATATTGAGCGTTTGTACCCGCCGCGCATCCTCGACCTGATACTCGCCGGCCTGTCCGGTGACCTGTTTGTAGCCGTCGAGCAGCATGCGCACGCCGGTCGCGCCGACCGGATGGCCGGCGCCGATCAGCCCACCCGAAGGATTGATCGGCAGGCGCCCACCATGCTCGATCGAGCCGTCCTCGATCGCCTGCCACGACTGGCCGGGCGGGGTCAGGCCGAGATGGTCGATCGCCATATATTCGGTGGCGGTGAAACAGTCATGCGTCTCGACCGCGTCGAGCTGGGCCGGGCCGACGACGCCGCCGCGCCGCCGCGCATCGTCAATCGCGCGGTGCACCTGAGGGAAGACATAGGATCCGTCGGCACTCGCCTTGATCTTGGCGGCATAGGAGATCGGCGCGGTGCGATGCCCCCAGCCGCTGATCCGCGCCAGCCGCTCGACCGGGATATTGCGCTTCGCGGCGTACTCGGCGGCGCGCTTGGGCGAGGCGAGGAACACCACCGCCGTGCCATCGGTTACCTGACCGCAATCCATTTTCCGCGTGCGCCCCTCGACCACCGGATTGGCCGTGTCATCGGCGGTGAAGCTCTCCGGCGAGAAACGATGGTTCCGTGTCTGGGCGTTCGGGTTGCGCCGCGCATTGCCGAAATTGATCTCGGCGATGCGCATCAGATGTTCGTAGCTGAGGCCGTAGCGCCGGTCATATTCCGCGGCGAGATCGGAGAAGGCGGCCGGCCAGACGAACGCCGCGTCGTCATATTCATGGCCGCGCCACGCCGCCGCGCCGAGATGCTCGGCCGCCGTCTTGCCCGGCACGTTGCGCATCTGCTCGATGCCGATCACACAGGCGAGATCGTAGCGCCCCGCCTCGATCTCAGCCGTGGCGGCGAGCAAGGCCACGCTGCCCGAGGCGCAAGCCGCCTCATGGCGCGCGGTCGGCAGGCCGTCGAACGCGGCATCGGCCTGGGCAAAGAACCCGCCGAGCAGGCCCTGGCCCGCGAACAGCTCGGCGGCGAAATTGCCGACATGGCCGGTGTCGATCTCGCTTGCATCGAGCGCGGTGGCGGCGAGGCCCTGGTTGATCCCTTCGGCAAAGGCGTCGGCCAGATCCATGCCCTGGCGGCTCCACACCTGTGCGAAGTCGCTCTGCCATCCGCCCAGCACATAGACCATCGACTGGCTCCTCCCCGCTTTGCGAGCGAGTGTCGCAAGTCATGCCGGGCTTGGCAAATGGCGCGGCGCGTCAGGGTGCGTCGCGGCCATGCGCCAGCTGCAAGGCGACCAGGCGGGCCAGCAGGGTCGCGGGGAACAGCTGGCCGAACACGCCCTCGAAATTTGCCATGCTGCGTGCCAGGGGATGGACCGGCACGAAATCGCCGAAGCCGCTGGTGGTCAGCGTCGACAGGCTGAAATAGGTCAGCGCCGCATTGCGTGCGCCCGGCGCCGCCAGCACCGCGCTGCCTGTCGCGACGATCGCGCCGGGCGCATGCGTCTCGACCACGCCATAGGCGATGGCGAACAGCGCGGCGACATCGAGATAGAGCAGGATCGCGCCGCGCACGCGGTGCACCGTCACCCGCCCGGGGGCGAAGACGTGGCGCGCGACCAGCGCGGTGAGCATCGCGTTGAACGCGAAGGCGGCACAGGCGATCGTCTCGTGCAGGCCTCGGCGTCGAGCCCCAGCCGTGCCGAGGCGGTAGCGCCGGCGATCGGCCCGACGGCGAGCAGCGCCAGCGCGGCGAGCAGCGCGCCCTGCACCAGCCGGTGCCGCGTCAGCACCGTGACGCAGACGCCGGCGAAGATCAGATGGCCGGCATCGAGCAGCATGCGAAAGGCGGGATGCGCCGCGCCGAGCGGGATGGCGACGAACAGGGTCAATGCCTGCACGACGAGCAAGGTGCTGAGCGCGGCGTCGACGCGCTGATCGGTGGTGCTGGGCGGTGGCGGAGAAAGTGGCGTGGCATTCATGTCATGTCCTCGCGCCGCGCCATAACGCAGCGTGCGCGTCGGATTATGTCGGAATGTATCGCGGGGGCTTGATCTCAGCCTTGGTTGAGGTTGCATGAGTCGGCGGGTCGACCCTCTTGCCGATCGGATGGACTCATGATCAGCCCCGTTGCCGCACCCGCCAGCCTTGCCGCTAATGTCGACATGAAAGCGCGGCTTGTCGCTTTCGGTGCGATGGCGGGCGCGGGCGGTGGCGGATTGCGGATCGCCGCAGCCTTCATTCCCTATCTGCCCGATCGACCATGGCTGGAGGCGCTCTATGCGGCGATCGACATCGGCCTGATGTTCGGTCTGCTTGCCGCCTGGTTGTTCGCCGCCGAGGCGGCGGGGATGATCGGCCTGGGCGGCTTTGTGGTGGCGCTGATCGGGCTGGCGAGCATCGTCGGCCCGGACAGTCACGCCTTCGGGATCGATTTCTACCTGCTCGGCGCGGGCGTGTTCATGCTCGGCTTGACGGTGCTGGCGATCCGGCTCGTGCGCTGCCGCATGCTTGTCGGCGCGGCGCGGCTATGGCTGGTTGCGGCGCTGGCGGGGGTGATTTTCGCCCTCTCCGGCGCCGTGCCGGCATTACTCGCCTCGGGCGTGTCGCTCGGGCTCGGCTATATCGCCGCCGCCCGAGCGATCCGTCGCGGCTAGGCTTCGCCGGCCAGCAGCGCCGCCAGCCGGTCGAAGCTGCCGCCCCAGCCGCCATGCATCGACGGGATGTTGCCGATGAAATTGGCGCGCTCATCGGCCTCGGCGTTGAGCGGCGTCCAGACCAGGGTGACGCGGGTACCGGCGCCGTCTTCCTCGAAAGTCACCTCGGTGAGCATCTCCATCGGCCAGCGTCCCTCGAAGAACGGCGCGCGGGCGATGCCGCCGGCCTCGTCGGAGAAGGACTGGACATAGGCCAGCCGCGCCGGCGGGGTGACCTCGCGGTACACAGCGCGGCCCCACATGGTCATGCCTTCCGCGGTTTCCATGCGCCAGTGAAGCAAGCCACCGGTGCGTACGTCGGCGGCGAGCGTGGTGCCGGTGGTGCCCTTGGGTCCGTTCCACGCAGCGAGCTGCGCCGGGTCGGTCCAGGCTTCCCACATCCGCGCGCGACTGGCGTTGAAGGTGCGGGTGATGACGAAGCGGGCTTCGGTATCGGTGTCGGTGCTGTTCATGGTCATCCTTCCTTGATGGTCGTGGTATCGGGGTTGGCGGCGAGAAATTCCTCGAGCCGGTCGAAACTGTCGCGCCACAGATTGTCGACCCAGGCGATCCAGTCGGTCGTTTCTTTCAGCGCCGCGGCATTGAGCCGGCGCGGGCGTGATTGCGCCGCCTGGCCCTTGTCGATCAGCCCGGCCTTTTCGAGCACCTTGAGATGCTTCGAAATGGCCGGCTGGCTGATCGCGAACGGTGCGCGCAGTTCGTTGACCGTCGCCTCACCCAAAGCGAGCCGGGCGAGGATCGCCCGGCGCGTCGGGTCGGCAAGGGCGGCGAATTTGCTGTCGAGTGATTCGTACATAACCATATAGATATATAACTGACTGGATTTGGCAAGGGCAATTGACGAGCCGCGCGCCACGGCTCAAGCGGGGCGATGGCCAAAGCCGATCGTCTCGAACGCCTCGATGCCCGCCGTGTCGAGTTGGAAGCGGAATATGAAGAGGCGCTGATCGCCGCGCTGCGCAAGACGGCGGGCGGGGCTTGGGGGCTGTTCGGACACCGCAAGGATCGCCAGGCGGAGGCGAAGTTCGCGCCTGTCATCGCCGAACTGACCGAGACGGGCGCGGCGATCGACGCGATGCGCGCGCAACTCGGCATCGAACCCTTCGCGCTGCACCGCGACTTCCTCGCCTCGCGCGGCCCGGTTGCGTCGAGCGCCGCGGGCGAACCGAAACAGGCGCAGGCGTGGCTGGAGCGGCTGGGTGCGGCGGGTGGCGGCTAACCTCGGCCCTTCGTCAGTGGGCCGCGGCCGATAGCCGGGCGCGGGCAAAGCCGCCGGGCGCGCAGCCGACATGGCGGCGGAACGCGGTGCTGAAGGCGCTGGCGGATTCATAGCCCGTCTGCTCGGCCAGCCGGTCCAGCGACACGCCGCCCCGACCGAGCGCATCCTTGGCCAGCGCCATGCGCCAGCGGGCGAGATATTCGATCGGCGCGCAGCCCATCGTCGCCATGAACCGCGCCGCAAAAGCCGATCGCGATAGCCCGGCGACGCGCGCCAGCGCGGCAACCGTCCATCCGGCGCGGATGTCTTCATGGATCGCGCGCAACGCCCCGGCCAGAGCGCGATCGTGCATGCCGGCCAGCAGGCCGGGCAGCGCGTCGCCCCCGATCGGCTGTCCGCGCAGCGCCTCGACCAGCAATATCTCGACCAGGCGATCGAGGATCATCGTGCCGCCCGGTCGTTCGGCGCCGCATTCGTCGATGATCAGATCGACAAGGCGCGAGATGCGCGTCGTGTCGCTGACCGCCGCGCGGATATGGATCATCCGCGGCAGCAGCGCGACGAGCAACGGCGCATTGGCGGTTTCGATCTGGAAGCTTCCGCCGAGCATGCGGAAATCGGCCGGCCCGTCCGGTTCGCCATAGCGCACAGCTTGTGCCGATGGCGCACCCGCAACGCAGGCGACCCCCGGCGTGCTCGACATGGTGAAGGCCGGGGTCGACGGGAGGAGCAGGAAATCGCCGCGCTCGAGCCGCACCGCCGCGCCGCCATCAAGCGCGAGCCAGCAGCCGCCTTCGAGCACCAGCGCAAAACCCGGCATCTCATAGGCCGCGTAGCTTACGCCCCAATCGCCCCGCGCGGTGATCGGCTTCGACAGCGCAGTGTGCGGACGCAGCAGGGTGATGATGTCGCTAAGTGGATCCATTCTGGACGATCTATAATGAAATATGGACTTTACATTATAGATCATCCTGCAGATTTGTCTATCCCGGCTCCAGCAACAAGGAGCGACCCCATGACCAGCACCGTTCTCATCACCGGCACCTCGTCCGGCTATGGCAATGCCATTGCCGCCCATTTCCTCGCCCAAGGCTGGAACGTGCTCGCCACGATGCGCCGGCCGGACCCGCAAGCCTTTTGCGCGGCGGATGATCGCCTGAAGCTGTTGCGGCTCGACGTGTCCGACGCCGCCAGCATCGACCGCGCCATCGCCGATGGCGTGGCGGCGTTCGGCGCGATCGACGTGCTCGTGAACAACGCCGGGATCGGCCTGGCCTCGGCGTTCGAGGCGACGCCCGATGCCGTTATCCGCGACGTTTTCGAGACCAACACCTTCGGCGTGTTCGCCACCTGCCGCGCGATCATTCCGCAGATGCGGCGGCAGGGGCACGGCACGATCGTCAACCTGACATCGAGCGCCACGATCGGCCCGATGCCGCTCGTCGCGGCCTATACGGCGAGCAAATCCGCGGTCGAGGGGTTCACCGAATCGCTGTCCTATGAACTGCGCCCGTTCGGCATCACGGCGCGGCTGGTCGAGCCCGGCTATGCCCCGACCACGCGCTTCACGGCCAATGGCGGCGCGCGGATGGCGGGGTTGATCCCGCCGGACTATGCCGCCTTCGCGCAAGGCGCCTTCGCGAAGATGGCCGATTATCCCACCGCCTATTGCACCGAGGAAGAGGTCGCGCAGGCGACCTTCGCCGCCGCTACCGACGCGGGGCCGTCGATCCGCTATCCCGCCGGCGCCGACAGCAAGATGCTCGCCGCGCTGCGCTGGTCGACCTCGGAGGAGCATTATCTCGCCCGGATGCGGGAGATGTTCGCGCCGCGTTAGTCGGCCAGCGGCCGCGCCGTCGCGATCAGCCAGTCGGCAAAGGCGCGCATCGCGGCGGTTTCGCGGCGCGACTTCAGCCGCGTCAGCCAATAGCCGCCGGCCGTCAGCATCGTCGGGAAGGGGCGGACCAGCGCCTCGGTGGTGAGTTCGTGCGCGAACATCGCCGGCGGGGCGAGCGCCACCCCGTGGCCCGCGGTCGCCGCGGCGACGATCAGCACCGCGCTGTCGAACATCGGGCCGTGCAGCGGCGGGCAGGGCGCCTCGGCGAGCGCGAACCAGCGCGGCCATTCGTCGGCGCGGTAGGAGCGCAGCAGGGTCTCGCGGGCCAGCGCGGTAACGTCGCCACCAAGCCGCTGCGCGATCGCCGGGGTGCAGAGCGGCGTCAGCGGTGCCTCCAGCACGGCTTGCGCATGGGTGCCGTGCCACGCGCCATCGCCGAAACGGATGGCGAGATCGAGCCCCTCCCCGGCGAGATCGACGCGGTTGTTGTTGGTCATGATGCGCAGGTCGACATGCGGATGGTCGCGGGTGAAATCGGCGACGCGCGGCAGCAGCCAGCCGGTCGCGAAGGTGCCGACCACGCCCAGGGTCAGCACCTCGCGCAGTCGCCCGCCGGCGTAGCGGTCGAGCATCGCGCCGACCCGGTCGAACGCATCGGCGACCACCGGCACCAGCGCCTGCCCCTCATCGGTCAGCGCCAGACCGCGCGGCAGGCGTCGGAACAGCGGTGCCCCGAGCCGCTCCTCCAGCGCCGCGACCTGATGGCTCACCGCGCCCTGCGTCACGCGCAGCTCCAGCGCGGCGCGGGTGAAGTTGAGTTGCCGCGCCGAGGCCTCGAAGGCGCGCAGCGCATTGAGCGGAAGGTGGGCGCGATCCATCGCCAAGCCATCAACTGAATTCATGGCTGTGTCGAGATTTGATGCTTTGTGCCGCCGCCGTCTTGGCGGCATTCAAGCCCTGCGACACGATTGAAGGGAATGAACATGCGACGCGGGACAATCATCGGCATGAGCCTGGCTGCGGTCTTGATCGGCACGGCGGCGACGTCGCAGGGCAGGGAAGACCCGTTGCTGCGTCCGATCGCGCCAGATTATGCCGCGCGCTGGCTGACCCCGCAGGCGCCGGTGCGAGTCTACGGCAACAGCTATCTGGTCGGCTTTGGCGGCCTGAGCGTCGGGCTCATCAGGACCGATGCCGGTCTGATCCTGATCGACGGCGCGCTGCCCCAGTCGGTCGGCGCGCTCGAGGCCAATATCCGCACGCTCGGTTTCGACCCGAAGCAGATCCGCTACATCCTCAGCACCGAGCCGCATTACGACCATGCCAGCGGCATCGCCGCGCTCGCGCGTGACAGCGGCGCAACGGTCATCGCCAGCGTGCCAGCGGCGAAGGCGCTGCGCCAGGGGCATAGCGATAGCGACGACCCGCAGGCCGCAATCCTCGAATCCTATCCGGGCATCGCCAATGCTCGCGGCGTGCGCGACGGCGAGCGGATCCGGCTCGGTGGCACTGTGGTGACGGCGCACGCCACGCCGGGCCACACCTTCGGCAGCATGAGCTGGACCTGGACCTCGTGCGAAGGCCGGCGCTGCCTCAACATGGTGTTCGCCTCCAGCCTCAACCCGGTCTCGGCCGACGACTGGCGCTTCTCCGACCCGGCACACCGCCCGCTGCTCACCGCGTTTCGCCACAGCTTCGACGTGGTACGCAAACTGCCCTGCGACGTGCTGCTGACGGCCCATCCCGACCAGTCGGGCGGCGATGTGAAATATGCGCAGTTCCAGCGCCAGCCGCTGCCCAACCCCTATATCGATCCGGGTGCGTGCCGCGCTTATGCCGACAAGTTCGCGACGCTGCTCGCGGCGCGCCTGGCGAAGGAGGCGAAGTAGCGGCCGGCATGGTCACTTTCGTGCGTTGGCGGCGCGCGGACGATGCGGCAGGTGACGGTGATGGGAGACCGGCCGTGATCAAGATTCTCTTCTGCCTTCGCCGCCTGCCGCGGCTGACGCCCGCGGCGTTCCAGCTCTATTGGCGCGAGCAGCATGCGCCATTGGTGCACCGGCATGCCGCGCTGCTCGGCATCCGGCGCTATGTGCAGAGCCACAGCATCGCCGATTCCCGCCTCGCCGGCCTCGCGGTCGCGCGCGGCACCGCGGTGGCGGCTTATGACGGCGTGGCCGAATTGTGGTTCGACAGTCTCGCCTTTCTCACCGCCGATCCGGCTTCGCTGCCTGAGGCGTCACGCCTTGCCGCGCGCGCATTGCTCGACGACGAACGCCGCTTCATCGACCTGCCGGCCTCGCCCATCTTCGTCGTCGAGGAGCAGGAGATCATCGACTATATCCCGCGGACGGGCGGGGAGGTTGTGCCGAAACGCCGCGATAGATGAGCGCCTCGCGCAAATCCCTTTCGACGCATTGCTCGAACGCTTCGGGCCCGTTGCTTTGCGATCGTGCTGTACCTGCTACGCTAGGCGTGCGTGGCCACCTCTGATCGGATAAGTGTCAGGATACGCCCGAGGTAATTCGTCCCGCGCCATTGTTTCGGGTCGCCAATGCCGGGGTCGTCCATCCCAAGTCCCACGCCCCATATCCAATCGCGGACATTGGCTTCGACAAGCATGGCGTCGCCGGTTGCATGCAACTGGCGTGCAGCACCCTGATTTTGGGAGAATTTGGCCTTGTTGCCCTTGTAGACGATGGCGACTTTCCACCGATCCCACACGTCCTGGTCGAACGGCGTGACAAGCGAGCCCAGTCGCTTCTGGGCGGCTGGATCATCGGTTCCGAGTATCTGCGCAGCGCGGACGGAATCCGCGAACAAGTCCGCTTTGGCGAACATCATCCACTGTTCCGCCGTCACAAACCTGCGCCCGTCAAGCTCGAACGGCGTCATATGCCACTGACTGAAGACTCCCTTTATGAAGGGATGGAAGGTTCGGAAGTCAGCCGCGTGGGGAAGGTCTGCAACGGTCAGATCAGGGGGCTGGTCGTTCGCTTGCATGCGAGCTTATTGTCCCACGCGGTGTCCGCTTGCCACCAGTTTTCGCGGTTTATGCGTTCGCCGCCTATCCCCGCCGCCCCAGCGCCTTCTTCAACCGCCCATGCGCCGCCGCCTTGATCTGGCACACGCGCGCGGCACCGACGCCCAGCACCAGGCCGATCTCCTCGAGGTTCAACTCCTCGACATAATAGAGCTGCACCACCTGCGCCTCGCGTTCGGGCAGCGCGGCGATCGCCTCGATCAGCGTGTCGCGCAGCTCGCTTTCGGCGAGTTGCTCGAACGCGTCGGGTTCGTCGCTGGCGAACCAGGGCAGGTCGTCGGCATAGACCTCGTCCAGCGTCTCGAACTTCACCGCCTCGGCGGTGGCATAGTCCTGGCGCAGCTTTTCGATGGTGACCCCCAGTTTCTCGGCCAAAGCGCCCTCGCCCGGTGCTTCGCCGGTGGCGGCGGTCAGCGCGGCGATGGCGTCGTGATAGGCGCGGCGGCGGCGCATCGCGCCGCGTGTCATGGTGGCGTGGCGGCGCAGAGCGTCGATCATCGATCCGCGCACCCGCGTGGCGAGATATTGCTGGAAGGTGACGAGCCCGCGATCCTCGAAACTGCCGGCCGCCTCGACCAGGGCGACAAGGCCGGTCTGCACCAGATCCTCGATATCGATCGCCGTCGACATGCCGCCATGGACATGCCAGGCGATGCGCCGCACCAGCTGGCTGTGCTTCTTGACCAGCGCGTTCATGTCCGGCGTCTGCTGGCCGGGCTTGTAGGTCAGCGGCAGCGCGTCTTCGAACGCCTGATGATTGGGCAGCGCGCTCATGCCGGCAATGCTCCGGGTGCGCCGATTACCGCGACGACCTCGACGGCCTTCTCCTCGGGTACCTCGAAGAAGCTCATCACCGGCGTGTCGGGCAGGCAGGTCTTGACCAGCTTGCGGATCGCGACGCGGATCGCCGGCTGCACCACAAGGGCGAAGGGCTTGGCGTCGTTGATCAGCGGTTGCGCTGCGCGTTGCAGCGCGTCGACGATGCGGCGGCCGAGATCGGGCTCGATCGTGTGACGACGCGACGGATCGCTGCGCACCGCCTGGCCAAGCAACCCTTCGAGTTGCCCCTCCAGCGTCATCACGCGCAGCGGCTCGCGCACGCCGCACAGTTTCTGGATGATCAGCCCGCCAAGCTCGGGACGGATCGTCTCGATGATGTCGTCGGCGTCGAGCGTCTTCTGCGCGGCGACCGAGATGGCGGCGGCGATGCGACGGAATTCCTTGAGCGGCACATTCTCCGCCAGCAGGCCCTTCAATACCTGGGTCAGCGTCGTCAGCGGCAACGGGCTCGGCGACAGCGCGGCGACGAGTTGCGGGCTGCGCTCCTTGAGGCCATCGAGCAGCGCCTGAACCTCGTCCGCGCCGAGCAGCTCGCTGGCATGCTGGCCGAGCTGGTGGTTGAGATGCGTCGCGACCACCGTACCCGGATCGACCACGAGATAACCCGCGCCGGTCGCGGCATCGGCATCGCCCTGCTGGATCCACACCGCGTCGAGGCCGAAGGTCGGGTCCTTGGCGCGCTTGCCGTTCAGATGGCCGACCGCCTGGCCGGTGTCGAGCGCGAGCATCTCGTCGGGCGCGACCTGATCCTCGCCCACGGTCACGCCGCCGACGACGATGCGGTAATGGAACGGCGCGAGGTTGATGTCGTCGCGCACGCGGACCTGCGGCACGACGAAGCCGAGCTCCTTGGACAGCTGGCGGCGCACGCCGGTGATGCGGCCCATCAGCGGCGCACCGCGGCGCTCGTCGACCAGCGGCACCAGGCCGTAACCGATGTCGAGATTGATCTGCATCGAATCGCTGACCTCGTCCCAGCCAATCTTCGACAGGTCGACCGGGACCTGCTCGACGATCTCGACCGGCGCCGGGTGGCGGGCGATCTGGCGCATTTTCCAGGCAGCGAATCCGGCGAGTGCGGCGGCCGACAGGATGACGAGATGCGGCATGCCCGGCATCAGGCCGAGCAGGCAGAGGATGATCGCGACCGGCGTCCAGGTGCGCGCCGAGCCGAACTGGCTGCCGATCTGGCCGGCAAGGTCGAGGCTCGAGGTAACGCGGGTGACGATCGCGGCGGCGGCGATCGACAGCATCAGCGACGGGATCTGCGCGACCAGCGCGTCGCCGATCGCCAGCAGCACATAATTATGCGCCGCGGCCGAGATGGTCATGCCGTGGCTGACGGGGCCGAGGATCAGCCCGCCGATGATGTTGGCGGCGAGGATCAGCAGGCCGGCGACCGCGTCGCCCTTCACGAATTTCGACGAACCGTCCATCGAACCGTAGAAATCGGCCTCGGTGGCGACCTCGATACGGCGCGCGCGGGCTTCGTCGGGGGTGATCAGGCCGGCGTTCAAATCGGCGTCGATCGCCATCTGCTTGCCCGGCAGGGCGTCGAGGGTGAAGCGCGCGGAAACTTCCGACACGCGGCCCGCGCCCTTGGTGACGACGATCAGGTTGATGATCACCAGGATCGAGAAGACGAAGATACCGACGACATAGTCGCCGCCGATCAGGAAGGTGCCGAACGCCTCGATCACGTGACCGGCGGCGCTCTCGCCCTCATGGCCGTGGACCAGCACGACGCGGGTCGAGGCGACGTTGAGGCTCAGGCGGAACAGGGTGGCGAACAGCAAAACGGTCGGGAAGGCCGAGAAGTCGAGCGGCTTCTGCGCGTTCAGCGAGACCATCAGCACGGCGAGGCTGATGGTGATGTTCATGATGAAGAACATGTCGAGCAGGGCGGCCGGGATCGGCACGACCATCAGCACGACGAGCAGCAGGATCGCTACCGGCAGCGCGGCCGAGCGCACCAGCGACGGGCTTTTGGGGAGCAGGGTGGCCATGACTTAGCCTCCCAGGCTGGCGAGCATCATGTAGGCGAGCCTCGCGGTGTTCGGGGTGGGGCGCAGCAAGGATGCCGCGGTGGTCGTGCTGGCGGCAGTGCCGTTCAATCGGTCGAGCGTGGCATGGGCCCACATTGCGGCGTTACTGGTGCTGGTCTCGCCGCTGCCGGGAATGACCTCGTCGCCCGAGGCGCCGAGCGTGGTCGAGGCGAGCATCGCCGGGATGTTCGGCAACGGCGTCGTCGTGCCGGTGCCGCTGGTGCCGCTGGCCGTGCTGAGCTTGGTGCCGAGCCGGTCGTAGATCTGCTGCAGCGAGCGCGCCGAGCCATCCGAGGCGTAGAAGATCGAGCGGTTGGCATGCGCGGCCGCGGGAAACATCGCCGCGCCGGTCCGGCCGGGGTTGCTGGCCATCGCGCTCAGGAAGCTGCGTGCGCCGCCGAGACCCAGGAAGTGGGCCATATAAAGGTCGGTCGAATTGGTATCGCGGCCGAGCGAGGTCTTGAGCGCGTCGCGATTGTCGCTGGCATGCTCGGCGGCCATCAGCGAGGCGACGGTCGGGTCGTTGCGCATCTTGAGGATCGCGGCTTTGGTGCCGGGGTCGCTGACGGTCAGCCGGCCATTGGCGCCGGGGTGGATCGCATCGGCGGCCCAGCCCAGGCCATATTCGGCGCCATGCTGCTTGATCACGCCGAGCCAGCTCTGGTCGACGAACTGATACAGCCCGGTCGCGCTCGACGTGCCGGCACGGGCATTGGCGTTGAGCCCGCTCTCCAGCTTGGCCTGGCCGAGCAGATAGCTGAAGTCGACGCCGGTCTTCTGGCTGGCGAACGCGATCGCCGACTGGACCCGGCCGGATCCCGTCGCGTTGGTCGTCAGACTTGAAAGCGGATTATACGGCATCGGTTCCCAGCTGTGTCGCCCTTATTCGGGCCACACGCAGCAAGGGTCGTGCCAAACGCAGTTAACAGATGGGATTTTTATCCGTCACCCCGGACTTGTTCCGGGGTCCAACGTGCCGCGTAAGAAGCGGCTGGCACGTTCGCGGGACCTTGGACCCCGGAACAAGTCCGGGGTGACGTATTTCACGCGTACGCCTTCAACCCCATGCCCGGGCGATAGCCGCCCCCGGCATCGCCGGTCAGATTTTGCAGGCGGCGGCGAACATTTGCCGCCATCAGGTTGACATAGATGCGGCAGGTCTCGTTCAGCCTATTGGCTTCCTCGGCCAGGCCGCGCAGCTCGGGGCCGGCAGGCACGCTGCCGAACGAGGCCACCGCCTCGATCCCGGCGAGCTTGTCCTGTGTCGCGCTTTCCAGCGCGGCGACGTCATTGGCCTTCAGCGCGGCAATTTCGGCATGGAGCGATTCGATCACGCGGATCAGGGCGTCACGCCGGGTCATGGCTGCTGCTCCTGCTGGTCGGCATGGGGTTCCCAATCATATTTCAGCGCGATCATGCGGTCGGCTATCGTGGCGGGCAGGATCGGGAAATTGCCTGTGCTGATCGCCTTCTTGATCCGTGCGACGCGGTCGAGATCGACCGGGGCCGAGGCGGCGAGCGCGCTGGCAATGCCGCTGGCCTGGACGTCGCGACTGGCAGTTTCCGGCTGCCGTGCGACCGGGGTCGGTGCCGGTGTAGCCGACACGCGTGCGGTGGCTGCGACACCAAAGTCGCCCCCCGTCACACCACGTATCGAAACCGGATCCACCACGCCTGCGTCCTTGCAGTTGTTGCCGTTCAATAGAGGAAACGGCCGGGGCGGACGAAGTTTAAGGAATTATTCGCCCCAGCCAGGGAGGGTCGCACGGCCGGCTTCGACGGCCACCGCCTGGACCGGATTCTTCGCATCGTCGCACTTGACGAAGAAGCGCGCACCCGGTGCGGCATCGCCCATCGCGACGCCTTCGCGGGTGATCGAAAAGCCGTTGGTGCCGGCCGAAATCGTCACCGGATCGCCACGCTTGATCACCGGTGCGAGGCGCGCCGGCGCGGGTGCCGCGGCGGCCATGGTCGGGGCCGGGGCGGCAGGTGCACCGGAGGTCGCACGGATGGGCACGAAGATGCGCCATTCCGGGCCGGTGCAGGTCACCACTACTGCGTCATGCGCGTCGCTGCGCCACGCCATCGACACCATCGGGCAGGCGGCAAGCCGCAGCCGGTTGTCGACCTCGGTGCGTGCACCGCCGGCGTCGCCCGTGGCATGGCCGGTGAAGCTGGCGACCGCACGGTCGATCGAGATCGTATCCTGGATCGGGCCCGGCGCGGCGAACGCGGGGGCGGCAAGAAGCAGGGTCGGCAGGGCGGCGAAGATCGCACGGGTCATCACTTGTTCCTTCATGGCGCGGCAATATCGGGTTGCCGGGCGGCAATGTTTTGCAGGTTGCCGGCAAAGCCGATCGTCACGGTGACGTTGCGGTGGCCGGGCTTGCCGGCACCGAGAATTTCGAGCCGGCCGGGCGGCACGGCGTGCGCCTCGGCCAAAGCGGCGGCGACGGCGCGGGCGCGGTCGGCGGCGAGCACGGCACCGCTGCCGGTGATCGCGTCGATATCGGAAGGCGAGCCGTCGATGCCGCCGCTGACCTTCAAGACGATGCGCGGGTCGCGCGTCACCTCACGCGCCCAGGCGATCAGGCCGGCGGGCGAGGAGGGCAGGGTGGCGGAGCCGGGCGCGAAGTCGAGCATCGCCGCGGCGGCGACCGGCATCGGGTCGCTGGCCGGCGCGGACGATGCGCTCGGCACTGCGCCGAAGCCGGAGCGGATGCCCTGCGCCAGCTGCTTGCCGTCGAGATGCTGGCTGGCCTGGATGAAAACGAAGAAGCCGACCAGCAACAGGCCGAGATCGGCCAAAGTCATCAACCAGATCGGCCGGTTGGCTACGGGCTCGGGATAGGCGTCGTCGGCGGTCACGCGACGTCGGCCATCGGCACCAGCATCGGTGCGGGAATATCGGTTCGCTGGCGCGGCTGCTCGCGCGCGGCGAGCGCGACGAGCGGTGCCTCGAGCCGCAGCCGCTGGCTCGCCTCGGCGCGGCCATGGCGGCGCAGGCGCGCGGCGACCGGCATGGCGATGAGGTTGCCGATCAGCGCGCCGTACAGCGTGGCGAGCAATGCCACCGCCATCGCAGCGCCGATCGCACCCGGGTCCTGCATCTTCATGAACATGGCGACCAGGCCGATCAGCGTGCCGACCATGCCCATTGCCGGCGCGACCTCGGCGGCGCCCGCCCACACATCGGCGGCGGCGGCGTGGCGTTCGATGCGCGCGCGGCGGCGGGCACGGAGCAATTCCTCGACCTCGCTTGCGCTCTTGCCGTCGACGATCATGGCGATACCGGCGGCGACATCGGGGTCGGCGATCACCGAACGATCGAGCGCCATCACGCCGTGACGTTTGGCGATGCGGCTCAGCGCGGCGATCTGCTCGACCAGCGGCGTGGCTTCGAAATCGCGCCGCCCGACGGTGCGCAGGGCGCCGATCGAACGACCGACGTCACGCAGCGGCGCACGCAGCAACGTGGCCAGCAGCGTGCCACCACCGACGATCGCGGCAGCGGCGGGATCGAGGAAGGGCGCAAGCGCCACGGCGAGTTCGGGTGCGGTTGTCATCGCGGTACGTGTTGCAAGGGGCGGGCCAGTTGGGTTTGCGTGCGCCCAACGCACCCCCAAATCCTTCCGTCACCCCGGACTTGTTCCGGGGTCCAACGTGCCGCGCAAGAAGCGGCTGGTACGTTCGCGGAACCTTGGACCCCGGAACAAGTCCGGGGTGACGGATAGGGTTGAGGCAGGCGGGACACCTTGCCGCCGACCGGCAACATTGCCGGCCAACCGGCAAGCCCTTGCCGCTTTGTCCGCCCCACGCCGCAAAACCACCCCCGCACCGCAATTGGCACGCCCTTTGCTGAGATACTCCCGCGCAATCAGGCGCAGGAGACGGCCGATGGCCAGCGACAGTCTTTTCGGGGTTCATGGAGCGGCGCTCGAAGTGCGTTCGCAGCGCATGGGCCTGCTCGCCTCGAACATCGCCAACGCATCCACGCCGGGCTTCAAGGCCCGCGACGTCGACTTTCACACCGCGCTCGCCGCGGTCGAACAGGGCCAGGGCGATGACGGCTTCGCGAGCGCGGTGAAATATCGCGTGCCGAGCCAGCCTTCGCTCGACGGCAATACGGTCGAGCTGTCGTCCGAACAGACCGCCTTTGCCGAGAACGCCGTCGCCTACCAGACGACTCTGTCTTTCCTGAACGGGCGGATCGGCCAGATCACCCGCGCGCTGAAGGGGGAATAAGATGGCCGACAATCCCATGACGATCTTCCAGGTCGCCGGCCGGGCGATGTCCGCGCAGCTCGTGCGCATGAACACGACAGCCTCGAACCTCGCCAATGCCGGCGCGATCTCGGGCAGCGAGGCGACTGCCTATCGCACGATCAAGCCGGTGTTCCGCACCCAGTTCGATCAGGCCAGCGGCATGTCGACGGTCAATGTCGAAAGCGTCGTCCAGGCGGGCGAAGGCCCGACCAAGATCTACGACCCGAGCCACCCGATGGCCGACAAGGACGGCAACGTCTGGCAGTCGGGCGTCGATGAAACCCGCGAGATGGTCGACATGATGGAGACCTCGCGCAGTTACCAGAACAATGTCGAAGTGATGCAGACCGCCAAGGCGCTGATCCTCGACACCCTCAAGATGGGCCGCTGATCATGAGCACTTCCTTCGACACCACGCTGAGCAATCTCGGCATCAACGCCAACACCGCGAACCAGGCGGTGGCCAATACCTCCAGCGGTTCGACGACGCTGGGTCAGGCCGACTTCCTCAAGCTGATGACCGCGCAGCTGGCCAATCAGGATCCGTTCAACCCGGTCGACAATACCCAGATGGTCGCCCAGATGGCGCAGTTCTCGAGCGTCGCCGGCATCAGCCAGATGAACACCACTTTGTCGTCGATCGCCTCGAAGCTCGGCGGCACCAGCGCGACGGACGCACTCTCTTATGTCGGCCGCACTGTGCTGACCGAAGGCGCCACCGCCTATCCGCGCACCACCGGCGGCATTGCCGGCGCGGTCGAGCTCGACAAGCCGGCGACCGACGTCAACGTCACGATCACCGATGCCAATGGCGTCACCTTGAAGAACCTGTCGCTCGGCGCGCAGCCGGCCGGCACCGTCTCCTATGACTGGGACGGCACCACCAACAGCGGTGCTGCCGCCGGGGCCGGCCCCTATAAGGTCAGCGTCACGGCGCAGGATGGCGGCACCACCGTCACCAGCCGTAACCTGGTCTGGGCGCCGGTCGAATCGATTTCCAACCCGTCCTCCGGCTCGCCGACTCTGTCGGTCACCGGGCTCGGCAACATTGCCGTCAGCGCCGTTCGCCAGATCGGCTGATCACCCTTTCAGACCCCCCAAAGGAGTAGCCTCCCATGTCGTTCTACACATCGCTCAGCGGCCTCCAGGCGGCCCAGACCGAGATGTCGACCATCTCGCACAACCTCGCCAACGTCTCGACCAGCGGCTTCAAGAAGAGCCGCACCGACTTCGCCGACGTGATCGCCTCCAGCCTCGCCGCCGATCCGACCAAGGCGGTCGGCTCGGGCGCGGTGGTCAAGGCCAATCGCCAGCAGTTCACCGAGGGCGTGCTCAAGACGACCGGCTCGTCGCTCGATCTCGCGGTCACCGGCGACGGCTTCTTCGCGGTCAAGACCAACGGCACCAATGCGGCGATCGACTATACCCGCAACGGCAGCTTCCAGGTCGATCCGACTTCGCATTACGTCGTCGACGCCCAGGGCAGCGCGCTGCAGGTCTATCCGGTCGACGCGCAGGGCAATGCCACCGCCACCGGCGCCGATGGCCTGGTCAGCCTCAAGCTGCCCGAGACCAGCGGTATTCCGGTCGCCACGTCGAGCGTCGCACTGGGCGTCAACCTGTCGACCAGCGCCACCGTGCCGACCGCCACTTTCGATCCGGCCAACCCGGCCAGCTACAATAATTCTGCCACCACGACGGTCTATGACTCGGCGGGCAAGGCGATGACCATGACCAATTATTTCGTCCGCGGTGGTGCGGCGAATACATGGTCGGTCTATTCCTATGTCGGTGACCAGCAACTCACCGTCGGCGGCTCTAACGCGCCGAGCACGGTGACCTTCGACGGCACCGGTGCGATCACCGCGCCGGCGACGCCGGTCAGCTATGACAGCTTCACCCCCACCACCGGCGGTTCGGCGCAGAACGTCGCGCTCGACCTCGCCGGCTCGACCTCGCGCTCGACCACCTTCTCGGTCGCCTCGCGCAGCCAGGACGGCAAGTCGGTCGGCGAACTCGCCGGCGTGACGGTCGACGAATCGGGCGTGGTCAAGGCCAACTTCTCCAACGGCGACACCATCGCGCTGGGCAAGGTGGCACTCGCCAACTTCGCCAACCCGACGGGTCTCCGCCAGCTCGGCAACAGCTATTGGTCGGCCAGCGGCATTTCCGGCCAGGCGACGATGGGCGCGGCCAACGAGAACGGCTTCGGCTCGCTGATGTCGGGCACGGTCGAGGGATCGAACGTCGATATCACCGAGGAACTGGTCGATCTGATCGCCGCGCAGCGCAACTTCCAGGCCAACGCCAAGGCGCTCGATACCGCGAACCAGATCTCCGAAACCATCTTCAACATCCGCAGCTGATCACGAGCGCGACCCGGAGCATCTGAATGGACAAGCTGGTTTACACCGCGGCGACAGGCCTCAAGGCGCACATGGCGGCGCAGGCTGCGATCGCCAACAACATGGCCAATGCCTCGACGATCGGCTTTCGTGCCGATCGCGTGGTGTTCGACCGGTTGCAGGTGAACGGCGACGGGCTCGATACGCGGACGCCGGCATCGGCCGAAGTGGTCGATGCCGATCGCCGCCCCGGCGCGATCATGCAGACCGGCCGTCCGCTCGACGTCGCCGTCACCGGTGATTCGTGGCTCGCGGTGCAGGCGACCGACGGGACCGAGGCCTATACGCGGCGCGGGGATCTCCAGATCTCCCCCACGGGCGTTTTGGAAACCGGCGACGGTTTCCCGGTGATGGGGTCGGGGGGCCCCATCACCGTGCCGCCCGCCTCCAGCGTCGCGATCGCCGCCGATGGCTCGATCTCGATCGTGCCGCAAGGCGGCGACAAGACGCCGCAGGTGATCGACAAGCTGAAGCTGGTCAGCCCCAAGGGTTCGACCACGGTCAAGGGCCTCGACAATCTGCTCCATGTTCGTGGCGGCGGCGTGCTGCCCGAGGATCTCGACGCCAAGGTCGAGGGCGGGGCGCTCGAAGGCTCCAACGTCAACATGACCCAGGCGCTGGTCGACATGATCGAGAACCAGCGCAGCTACGAAGTCCAGGCCAACCTCATGAAGCAGGCCAAGGACATGGACGAAAGCGCCGCATCCGTGATGCGCGTGCAACAGGCATAAGGGAACAAGACGATGACCAGTGCAGCCATGCATATCGCGCGCACCGGGCTCGACGCCCAGGACATGCGCATGCGCGTGATCTCGAACAACCTCGCGAACGTCAATACGACGGCGTACAAGCGCGACCGCGCGGCGTTCGAGACCCTCGCCTATCAGACGGTCACCGCCCCGGGCGCGCCGAGCACGGCGGAAAGCAAATACGCCACCGGGCTCAGCCTCGGCACCGGCGTGCGCATCCAGGGCACGGCACGGATCGACACCCAGGGCGCGATGCAGACCACCGGCAACTCGCTCGACATGGCGCTCGACGGCGACGGTTATTTCCAGGTCCAGCTGCCGGGGGGCCAGCTGGGCTATACGCGGGCGGGCAACTTCTCGCGCTCGCCGGAAGGATTGCTGGTCACCTCGGAAGGCTATCAGGTCCAGCCGGGCATCACCGTGCCGGAAGGCACGACCAGCATCACGGTCGGCACCGACGGCACCGTCTCGGCATCCGTCGCCGGCCAGACCGCCCCGACCCAGGTCGGCCAGATCCAGGTCGCCAGCTTCGCCAATTCGGCCGGGCTGCAGTCGACCGGTGACAATTATCTCGTTGAGACCGCGTCCTCGGGCGCGGCCAATCTCGGCATCGCCGGGCAGGACGGGCGCGGCAACATCCGCCAGGGCATGCTCGAATCCTCCAACGTCAATGTGGTCGAGGAGCTGGTCGACATGATCGAGTGCCAGCGCGCCTATGAGGTGAACTCGAAGATGATCACTGCGACCGACGACATGCTCAAATACGTCAATCAGAACATCTGAGGTGAATGTGACCCACAAATACCTCATCGGTGTCGCCACCTTCGCCCTGCTCGCCGGCGCCGTCGCGCCGCGCGGTGCCGAGGCCGGCTTGCTCGGCAAGAAGAAGCCGGCGGTCGATTTCTCGGCCGTGCAGCCCGAACCGACCCCGCCGCCGCCGCCCGCCAACGGTTCGATCTTCCAGATCGAGGCCGGCTATGCCGCCTTGTACGAAGGTTCGCGCGCGCGCCGTGTCGGCGACCCGCTGACCATCGTATTGGTCGAGCGCACCGCTGCCTCCAAGTCGGCCACCTCCTCGCTTGATTCAGGCGGGGGCCTCAGCATCACGCCGCCCTCCACCGGTCTGTTGTCGCTGTTCAAGCCGACCGATGCCTCGGCCAGCACGACACGCAACTTCAAGGGCAGCGGCGCCACCGACCAGGCCAATTCGCTCACCGGCGAAGTCAGCGTCACGGTGGCCAAGGTGTTCCCCAACGGCACCATGCTGGTGCAGGGGCAGAAGCGCGTCACGCTCAACCGCGGCGACGAGTTCGTGCAGATCCGCGGCCTCGTCCGCACCGCCGATATCGATGCCGACAACCGCGTGCTGTCGACCCGCGTGGCCGATGCGCAGATCGCCTATACCGGCAAGGGCGACGTTGCCCGCGCCAGCCGCCAGGGCTGGCTCGGCCGCTTCTTCTCCGTGATCAGCCCTTTCTGATGAAAGCCATCAAGATGCTCCGTATCGTTCAGATCGTCGGCGCCGCTTTGGCTGCGACCTTGCTCGCCGCCAGCCCGGCCAACGCCGATCGCATCAAGGATCTCGGCGGCTTTCAGGGCATCCGCTCGAACCAGCTGACGGGTTACGGTGTCGTTGTCGGCCTGCCCGGCACGGGTGACGACAATCTCGAATATACCATCCAGTCGATGAAGGCGGTCGCCTCGCGCTTCGGCCTGCAACTGCCGGCGAGCGTCAATCCGGGCCTGAAGAACGCCGCCGTGGTGATGATCACTGCCGAGCTGCCGGCCTTCGCCAAGCCCGGTCAGAAGCTCGACATCACCGTCGCCTCGATGGGCAAGGCCAAGAGCTTGCGCGGCGGTGCGCTGATCATGACGCCGCTGATGGGTGCCGATGGCCAGATCTACGCCATGGCGCAGGGCAATCTCGCGGTCGGCGGCCTCGGCGCCGAGGGCAAGGACGGCTCGCAGATCGTCGTCAACATTCCTTCCGCCGGCCGCATCCCCGAAGGGGCGACGGTCGAGCGCGCGGTCGCCACCGGTTTCGAGACCAGCCCGGTGCTGACCTACAACCTCGCCCATTCCGATTTCACCACGGCGCAGAATGTCGCGGCGGCGATCAACACACGGCTTGGTGCCGGCACCGCCCAGGCGCTCGACGCCGTGTCGGTCTCGGTGCGCGCGCCGCTGGGCGCCGACGTCCGTGCCACGCTGATGAGCGAGATCGAGAATCTCGACGTCGTCGCGGCCGAGCCGCCGGCGCGTGTCATCGTCAATGCCCGCACCGGCACCGTGGTGATCAACTCGGCGGTGCGCGTCAGCCCCGCCGCCGTCACCCATGGCAAGCTGACCGTGCGCATCGACGAGACCCAGCATGTCAGCCAGCCGATGCCGTTCAGTCAGGGCCAGACCGCCACCGAGCAGAAATCCGGTCTCGCGGTGGATGAGGAGCATCACCCGATGTTCCTGCTCCAGCCTGGCCCGAAACTTGCTGACATCGTGAAAGCGGTCAACGCGATCGGCGCTTCGCCGGCCGATCTGGTCGCCATTCTCGAAGCGCTCAAGGAAGCGGGCGCGCTCAAGGCGGAGTTGATCATCCTGTGACCGATATCCCGAACCTCTCCGCCGCTGCGGCAACACCGACCTCCGGGATCGGCGTCGACACCAGCCGCCTGACCTCGCGTGCCAACCTCGACAAGGCGGGCAAGCAGTTCGAGGCCGTGTTCAGCGGCATGATGCTCAAGTCGATGCGTCAGGCGAAGCTCGCCGAGGACGATTTGTTCGGCTCGAAGGCGCTCGACACGTTCCGCGAGATGCAGGACCAGAAGCTGTCGCAGAGCATGGCCGAACACGCCCCGCTCGGCATCGGCAAGGCGATGACCGACTTCCTCGCCAAGGGCCAGGCCGCGTTGCAGGCGACCGCCGCTCCCGCCGCAACTGACGGGGGCGCCGCGACGCCATGAGCGACATGTTGAGCATCGGCGCCAGTGGCGTCCGCGCGTATCAAACCGCGCTGACCACGGTGTCGGACAACATCGCCAATACCGGGACGACGGGCTATACCCGGCGTAGCGCCGACATGCGCGAGATCGCCCCGGCGTCGAGCATCACCGGCAACGGCGCGGTGTCGGTCGGCAACGGCGTGCTTGCCACCGGCATTTCACGCTCGGCCGACCAGTTCCGCACCGCTGACGTGCGCAGCGCCAGTGCCGACCTCGCCCGCAGCGAGACCGGCATCGACTGGCTCGGCCGCGTGCAGAGCGCGCTGACCGGCAACCAGCTGGGCGACCGGCTGACCAGCTTCTTCACCTCGGCCAATGCCGTCGCCGCCGATCCCACCGCGACCACACCGCGCAGCGCGATGCTCGAAGCCGCGAGTTCGGCCGCCAGCTCGTTCGCCGCGACCGGCAAGGCGCTCGACAACGTCGCCGCCACGCTCGACGCCACCGCCGACAATGCCACCACCACGCTCGATTCGCTCGGCGCGGCGCTGGCCAAGGTCAATGACGGGCTCGGCCGCAGCGCCGAAGGCTCGGGCGCGCGCGCCAGCCTGCTCGACCAGCGCGATCAGTTGCTCGAACAGATGAGCGCGATCGCCGACGTCAATGTCACGACCGACACCGCCGGCCGCTCGACCGTCCGCCTCGGCGGCGCCACCGGCCCGGTGTTCGTCGGCGGCAGCGAGGCGGGCAACGTCACCTATGTGCGCGGCGACAGCGGCGCGGTGTCGTTCGCCGTCCACCGTGCCGGCACCAGCGCGAACTTCTCGCCGACCGGCGGCGCCTTGGCCGGCGTGGTCGACGCAGCCGCGCGGATCACCGGCGCGCGCGACCAGCTCAACCAGATCGCCACCGACTTTGCCGCCGGCGTCAACGCCGTGCAGGCGCAGGGCCGCGATCTCGACGGCAATCCCGGTGCCGCGATGTTCACCGCCGGCGCGACGCCGACCGATCTTTCCGTCAGCCTCACCGATCCGCGCGGCATCGCCGCGGCGGCGGTCGGTGGTGGCCCGCGCGACAACAGCAATCTCGTCGCCTTCGCTTCGCTGCGCAGCAGTGGTGGTTTCGAGGCGAGCACGACAGCGCTCATCTCCGATACCGCCTCGACGCTGGCCGCGCGCCAGCAGGTCGCCGACGCGCAGAGTGCGATCCGCGACGGCGCGGTTGCCGCGCGCGATAGCGTTTCCGGGGTCAACCTCGACAGCGAGGCGGTCGATCTGATGCGCTTCCAGCAGGCTTATTCGGCGTCGAGCCGCGTCATCCAGGTGGCGCGCGAGACCTTCCAGTCGATCCTCGATATCCGGTGAATGTGATGCAGGTCAGTACCAACCAGTTCTACAGCAATGCCGGCTCGTTGATGCAGCAGCTGTCGGGTCAGGCCGACAAGCTCAACACGCAGATCTCGACGACCAAGAAGTTCAGCGCGCCGTCCGACGACGTCGTCGCCTATCAGCGGCTGACCACGCTCAAGCAGGCCAGTGCCGACGCGACAAGCTTCGGATCGAACATCACGCTCGCCCAGTCGCTGCTCGACCAGGCCGACACCACGCTCGGTTCGGTCGATACGCAGTTGCAGCGCGCCAGCGAACTCGCCGTCACCGCCAATAGCGGCACGTTGAACGACAGCGACCGTCAGGCCATCGCGACCGAATTGCAGGGCATCCTGACCTCCGTCGTCGCGCTCGCCAACACCAAGGACGCGCGCGGCCAGGCACTGTTCGGTGCCGCGACCGGCGACGGCGCGGTGACCCAGGCGGCGGATGGCAGCGTGACCTTCAACGGAACCGGCAATCCGGCGTCGATCCCGGTCGCCGATGGCGTGACGATCCAGCCGGGCGAGAGCGCCGCGCGCGTGTTCGGCGGCATCCCCACCGCGGGCGGGGGCACGACCGACGTGTTCGCCGCCTTGCAGGGCATGATCACCGCGCTGCACAACGACGACACCACCGCCATTGCCGGCGCCAGCGACACCATGGCCGCCGCGGTCAACCAGATCGGCGCGATGCGCGGTTCGCTCGGCGCGCGTTCGACGCGGCTCGACCTGCAAGCGAATCAGGCGACCGATGCCGCGACCGCGCGCGAGGCCACCCGTTCCTCGCTGGAGGATACCGACGTCACGACGGCGATCACCCAGCTGCAGAAGACCATGACCATCCTGCAGGCGACCCAAGCCAGCTTCACCAAGCTCAGCTCGCTGTCGTTGTTCGACTATCTCAAGTGAATTTCAGTTGGTTAACCGGCTGGTGACGAAATCGGGTTAACCGCAGAGGGCAACGGTCGTTTCTCCTATGGGGCGAACGTTCGTACCAAGGGGGAATAGAAGCCAGCATGTTTCCGATCATCGGCCTCGTTGTCCTCCTCGTCATGGTGTTTGGCGGCTTCGTCATCACCGGCGGGGCGATCGGTCCGGTGGCCGAGGCGATTCCGCATGAGATGCTGATCATCGGTGGCGCCGCCGCCGGCGCGCTGATCATCGGCAATTCGATGAAGGAACTGAAGGCGCTGGGCGGCAGCTTCGGCAAGATCTTCAAGGGCCCGAAATACGCCAAGCAGGATTATCTCGACGTCATCTTCCTGGTGTCGAAGCTGATGAAGATGCTGCGTACGGAAGGGCCGATTGCGCTCGAACCGCATGTCGAGGATCCCAAATCCTCCGCGCTGTTCTCCGAA
>Ga0307510_10001334_pt1 | contig 26942 bp, 33 predicted proteins | sample 12_EM_MG_FD_207224 | JGI IMG/M metagenome (GOLD analysis project Ga0307510, IMG submission 207224) | Populus trichocarpa ectomycorrhiza microbial communities from riparian zone in the Pacific Northwest, United States - 12_EM | ecosystem: Host-associated > Plants > Roots > Unclassified | place... | reverse complement strand
CGCGTATCTTTGTATGTTTGCGTCTGATAGCTCCTCGGCAGTGTGATTCTGATGGGATATCTGGTTGCCAGGGGATTTTCTTTCTATTTTGTCTGAAATTGAGCGCAACTATCTGTGGGTATCGATTCCTGTGTGCTCGGGTCTCACCTCAGTTGATTGTTGATATTCCCTCAGGTTAGACGATGATAGGGATACAACCTCCAACGGAGATGGTATGACAACATTGCTGAGCAACAACTGAGTCTCGTAGCTAGATGCCTTTTCCCGGACCAAAATGTACTACCTTTAATGTGTGTAAGGCCAAGGCCAGAGCTGGGCCCTTTGCTTCACATAGTTCGTATAATACTCCAGGCTGAGTGAGATATAATTTCTTTCCTCTTTATTGCTTTGCATGTATCTCTCTCTTTTTGCAATGCTATCGACATTCCCTGCTGGTTTAGTTTGACTTGTCGTGAGAATGCCTTCTGCCATGTGCGGGATTAAAACCATTTGCGCCCGAGTTGGCGCCATCTAACGGCAAGTTGTCAGATCAGATTGCGGCAGAACCTGAAGCCCCGCTAGAGGGGTGACGGCTTTCCTTCTATCATCCCTGCCTACCTCATTGTTCCTCGTCAAGGGCATACGTCGTCCGCTCACCGGAATACGTACCATCTGCCACATCATGTCGCAGGACGAGCCAGCCCCCAAGTCCGCTCCCGTGGAAATTACCGAAGGTTTGTCCCCGTCGCTTTGCAGGGCTGCGTAGCGTCCGTCCTCTACATGTTTCGGTGAACATCACACCTTTTAGACGAAGCAGCCCTTTATGATCGCCAAATCCGTTTGTGGGGCCTGGAAGCCCAGCAGAGGTCCGTCACTTCCGTGCTTTTCGTCCTCCAGTGATGGCTCGAGCCCGGACACGCCTTCCGCGTCCCCTCCTCCGATTACTGATTAGTGATGTATGACTAGGATGAGAAACGCCACGATCCTTGTGGTCAAATTGCGTGGCGTCGCGACGGAGACGATCAAGAATATCGTGCTCGCTGGAATTGGCAAGTTGATCATCTGGGACTGCGAGGATGTAGCTGCGGAGGACCTCGGCGCCGGGTTCTTCTTCAGGGATGAAGACGTTGGGAAGAAGGTGCGTCTTCGTTTAGATCTCTCTCAGTGATTATATTATGGCGACCGGGTTGAACCACCACCCCTCCCGCCCCGCTCACGCCGACCTGCGTAGCTTACGGCCATTCTTTTTTCATTGTAGCGCGTGGATGTGGCAAAGGCTCGCATTGAGAGTCTAAATCCACTTGTGGCGGTCGAGGCCATAACTTCTCCATTGGCGCTGGAGCCGGAAGAGTTCGACGCGCTGGTGCCAAACGTGGACCTGGTGTGTATAACTGACTCTGAGCGGGATTTCCTCGTAAGTGGTTCGACTTCCTGACTGTGTAAGATGAGGGGGTTTATGAGGTGCTCGCGCACAGCTTCGCGCGAACGATGCGTGCCGAAGGTCAAGAAAGCCACTCTACGCTGGAGGGACGTATGGTCTCCTTGGCTATATCTTTTGTGATTTGTTGGAGCATGAATACATCACGTCGTACGTGTTTCCAATGGGAGTTGTCTGGATGAGAGGTTGCTTAAGGCGACGCCCTTTTTCACGCGCCCCGATACTCGTTCGCAGCGATCGCTCAGGAGCTCAACAGGATGGGGGGAGAGACGTCAGAGCGACAGTCTCTTATCGACCACTTCGCGAGGCCCTAGAACACCGGTGGTCGGGAATGACGCGCCGGCAGACTAAGAGCTTGAATCCCGCCGCTGTGTTCGTAATCCTTGGTGGGGATAATGGGACTCGTTTTCTTGGACCGGTTATGCTGACCAGTGGATTCGATAGCTTTATGGGAATTTCAAAGTGTTCACCAAGGCCATCTCCCGGACGACTCGATATATGCTGATGAACTTGAGACGATATCGAACACTCTCATTACAAAAGCCGAGGTCAATAAAGATGCTTTACCCGCGATCCCTCGAGAACTCGTTGAGTGAGTGCTGTTCCTTTTTGTTTTGGTGTTGTAGCCTACAAAACAACATCGGAATAGGACAATAGTCACGGCAGCGGTGCACGAGTTTTCGCCTGTTTGCGCAGTCGTTGGTGGAATGCTCGCACAAGACATCTTGAAAGCGTTGGGTGTGCGAGAGGCACCTCTAGCCAACTTTTTCACCTTCGATGGGAACACGGGGGGAGGCAACGTCGTTCGGATGAATATGTCATGACGTGATGACGTGTGAGCAAAATGCGGTTAGTGTCTCTTGGCTCTGCTTGTGCCTTGTGCCTCGATGCTAAGTTTAAATGTGGACCCAGGTAATCTGCTCTAATGCAATCCGAGCTTTGCTACCGTCTCGAGTTTCCGGGTGACGTGATAGCACGATCATGATATCGAGGCTGTCCCAAAATGCAGGAGCATATGTCATCACGTGCTTTTTGAAAGAAGCGTTCCCGAAGCGCTCGCCACATCACGCAGCGCAGCACGTTCCGACGCCCGAAAGTTTGTTTGTCACCCGCGGGGATATCACCCCATGCGGTATCAGCATGTGTGATAGTCACCGTGTGTTATACTTTAGGAATAGTTTCAATCGTGGACAGTGTGTAGAGAGCAGCTGTACGATCCCCGTTTAAGGACGTGTCTGTAAATGTGCTCGCAAATGAATATCATGCCACAAGTGCGCTGGGACCGCCGGTTAATGTTGATTGAGTTGACAACGCGGGTTATAATTACCACGTGACCCTAATTTCTCACACTCCAACCACGCAAAGCGTGGCGCAGCGCAGCAGCCACCTGAGCCCGAGCTTTTTCTCTTGGTTTGCTCCACTCGTATTTCGCAGCCACCATGGCACATCAATCATCAAGACGTATACCCTCCCCGAACCCTTCTCAATACTACGCCGTCCCCCAAAGTCCTCAAAATCCTAACCACCCATATGGTCAACATAGACGCACGTCGCGATCGAACCGCGTACCACCGCCAACCGACCGACCGGGCGTAGCACCAATGCCTCCCAGAAACGATCTTGCTCAGGGTGTGGCAACAGGGGCCATAGGTGCTGGTTATGGCCCTTACTCAGTGCGTCTCTATTATCGCCAAATCCTTCGATAATGTCTCTGACCGTATGGCTACTCAAGCACCACCCCGCCGCGGTCCCAGGTAATCATCCCTATACTGCTTCCCGCTTCAGCGTTCCTCTGTCCGAGCAGTCTTCAGTCACAGGTGAAAGGCCTACGCTCCCGGCGAACACATCGACAGTTCCTGCCTATCTCTGGGACACGAAGGACCCAGACCTCGACGATGCGCTCCACAATCCGGATCCCCGTGTGGACGCGGCTCAAGATAACTCCTTCACCTTGTTCTCGGCACGAGGTTGGGCGAACGTATCCGCCCTCGTACTTCTCATGGCCGGCCTCGTGACATTATTCGCCGGATATCCGATCATCTCCTTCTACAATACGACACCACTCGCCACACTTGGAAGCAACTTTGGCGGGGGAAACGCTACTGGCCAGATACCCGATTTGCCAAACCTCCCCACTCTCATCGATATCGACACAGAGCAGCAGTACTATACAAAGGTTGCGAGTGACGGAAGCACCTGGAATCTGGTCTTCAGCGACGAGTTCAACAGGGACGGGCGAACGTTCTGGCCGGGAGACGATCCTTACTGGGAAGCGGTTGATCTTCATTATTGGTTCGTCCGCCTCTGCCAATGCGTTACTTTCATTTTATGAAGACATCGTGAGAACAGGCCAACTGGTGACCTTGAATGGTATAATCCACAGGTAATGAACGTCTAAATTTAGCATGGGACTTTGACAGAAGAAGGTTACCCCTTAGGCTATCACAACACAGGGGGGGAAGTTGGTCATCACCATGACAGAACAGAGCAATCACAACTTGAACTTTCAGAGTGGTATGTGCCCTTTCTCCGTCCCTGCGACGTGATGAAACTCAGCTGTCCTAGGGATGTTACAAACTTGGAACAAGTTTTGTTTCACAACCGGGTATGTTGAAGCGTCTGTGAGTCTTGCAGGTACCGCACAAAGTCCCGGGTTTTGGCCAGGTATGCGACTTTCTCGTGTTGCTCTCTTTCAGCGCTAACCTTCCACAGCCGTATGGTCCATGGGGAATTTAGTGAGTCCACCTTATTCGCGAATTACCAGGTCACATGATGAGCTTTTACTCTGTAAAGGGAAGGGCAGGTTATGGCGCAACCACTGATGGTACGTGACGCGACGTCTATTGCGAGTGTAGCCCAGTTATCAATCTCCCTTTGCGTTTGGTCAGGAATGTGGCCTTACACCTACGTGGCATGCGATGTCGGCACAGCACCCAATCAAACCCTCAATGGCAGTCCTGCGGGTGCTGTGGGCCTTTCCTATCTTCCCGGGCAGCGTCTCTCTGCCTGCACTTGCTCAGGCTCCGACCACCCTGGCCCTTCCGTGGGCACCGGCCGCGCTGCTCCAGAAATCGACATCCTTGAGGCCCAAATAGATACCACCAGGTTTATAGGCCAGGTATCTCAATCCCTTCAGGTCGCTCCTTTCAATGCGGGTTATCAATTTAATGATGACCCCACGGATTCCCCACGCCAAGGCGCCACGACCAAATTCAATTCATATAAAGGTGGGAAGTATCAGCAGGCCCTCTCCGGGCTGACAGACCTCAACTCGACAAACTATAATGGCCTGGGATATGCAACGTATGCGTATGAATGGTGGTCAAACCCTAGCAACCGCGACGAAGGTTACATCCAATGGTACAGCGAGGGGGAGAAAACATGGAAAGCTACTGCTGCAACACTAGCAGGTGACTCGACTAGTGGTATACGTAGCCGGGTTATCCCTGAGGAACCGTTGGTACGTTGTTTGTGTTGCCAGGGTCGTATCAAAATGCTCATCATGGTGTGCAGTATCTCATCCTCAACTTAGGAATGGCCCGTAAGTTTGTGCTGTGACAATGCTGAAACCCTATCTGATGACACTTGCCATAGCTTCCTTCCAGAAGCAGGACTTCCATGCCATGCAATTCCCAGCCAAATTGTACATCGATTATGTCCGCGTTTACCAAAAAGCTGGTCTCGATGGTGCTGTCGGCTGCGACCCATCGGGTCGTCCTACGGCCACTTATATCAACAAGTAGACAAGTTTCTTCTTTTCAACAAATAGACACTGACGAACCCTTATTCTAGCCACATTAACGCATACACTAATGCAAACTTAACAACATGGGAACAAGCGGGGTATACATTTCCCAAGAATTCATTCGTCGAAAGCTGTTGAACATTGAACGGTCGACTACCCTCTCTAGAGGCGGATGAGATTTTTATCTTACGGGCCGTTTAAAGGCCCCGTCACGATCTACATGACACGATACGCATGCTGGATAGGTCCGGGCTTGTACCTCGCCTGTCCATTTCTGATTCCCGCAATCACCAAATCTCCACATTCCACAGTCTATCCACGGACTCAGATCGCTGCGACCCCTACCCACCTTCCCCACTGTTTTAGTATACTCCTCCATCATCCACTTCCCACTCATTTTAGCTGCCTTCACGGACTCGTGAAAAGATAATATGCTCTTCGGCTGATGGTGACCCATTGGGCGATTTCATTGGACAAGGACCTGTTTTTATAATAGACTACCCTGTACCACGACACTATTGAAACGGATTCAACCCGCGGCCGGTTTGATCAAACGAAGAGGTATCCTGGTGGTTGAAATGTGTGAAATGTAGCGCTGAGTGATGAGATCGCGGATGTCACACATGTAGAGCGACCATCCACATTACACCAACAAGTGAGTGCCCCTCGCTCGGTCGCTTTCTTTCCGTCTTCTGACAAGTTCCTCCCTCGGCAGTCTCGCAAGTGAGTGCCCCTTGCCCTATTGCATTCTTTCTGTGTCCTGACAAGTCCCTCCCTTTGCAGTCTCCAGAGAGTGAGTGCGCTTTGCTCAGTCCCATTCTGATTCTTTACATGTTTGATTTGATGTGATTTGATCCTATTCAATAATATCGAATGTATACTTAGTACGAAGTCATTAAATTAGGTCAAATGTCCAATGCGATGTGTATATTCTGTGTGATTCATTGACCCATTTGTAAAATCATGTCAAATCGTGTGAAATATTCTATCTACAAAGTTTGATATCGTTCGACGCTGATGCGCTGATGGCCTAGTCCTTAGCATCATCACCAATGGACCTCTCGCTCGAGCGAATCAAAGTCCTACTTTCGCACCTCCCGCAATATACACTACCAACGATTCATATCACAGGCACCAACGGAAAAGGCAGCGTATCGTCATTTGTCGCGTCGATACTACAGGCCAGCGGATTCACCGTTGGCAGGTTTAACACCCCACATCTTATATCTGTCCCGGACTCCGCCATTATAAATGGCGAGCCTGTTGCACTTGACCTGTACAACGATGCACGGCGACTCGTTGAAGGCATCGATTTGGAGGTAAAAACCGGCGCGACGAGCTTCGAGCTCCTCACGGCGACCGTTCTGATGGTGTTCGAGTCGGCCAAGCTGGACATCGTCGTTCTAGAAGTCGGCATGGGTGGGCGCACGGATGCCACGAATGCCGTTTCGGATGACTGCATCCTTTTGTCTTCCCTCACCGCCGTCGATCTGGACCATCAGATGTTTCTCGGCGATACCGTGGGCGAGATCGCCGCGCAGAAAGCAGGCATCGCGAGGAAAGGGCGGCCGTTCATCGTCGGGCCCCAGAAGTATCCTGACGTCATGGTTGCCGTCAGGGCCGTGGTCGCGACGGTTGGCGCAGACCTTATATGCGCTCACCCTGCCGTGTCGCGGATGTGGGACGAGGCCGCGGATGGTCCCCTCACTTCTTCCTCATCTTTACCTTTTCACCCCGCTGCCGTGCGACCCGTCTCCTTGTCTCTGTCGTGTTTCCGAGATCCCATTCATGCCCAGCTTCCTTTGCACGGAGACCATCAGCTGGACAACCTCGGTGTGGCGATTGGCATCATCTCATCGCTCCTCACTCACCCTTCCTGCGTTCACCGGCTTCCGTTCCGGAGCAAGATCACCCCAAGCACGATCGCGGCTGGAGTGCGCTCGACCACGTGGGCCGGAAGGCTATCTTTCCACGACGTGCCCTTGTCAAAGTTGCGTCTTCACGACGGTGGAACGGAAGACCCCAACGAGTCTTTGGTCGTGCTTGTCGACGGGGCCCATAACCCGGCCTCGGCGTCTGTTCTGGCATCGTACATATCTCACCTCCTCAAGTCTACCCCTATCGGTGACTCAGAGGAACTCAACGTGACTTTTATCGTGGCACTTTCCTACTCGCCTCCCAAGACTCCTTCGCAAACACTCACCCCCCTTTTGTCTTTCGAAAGGCCAAGGGACGTAAAAATTAACGTGAGCGCGGCCACATTAGAATTTACGCCAGTAGAGGGCATGCCCTGGGTGCACCCGGTGCCTTCCTCGGAGATACGCGACGTGATCAAAGACATAGACCGGGACATTAGGTTATGGACTCCTGGGGAAGGGGAGCAGGTAAACCTAACAAATGCGCTACTCTGGGCACATGGTGAGCAAAAAAAGTGGGGTGGTAAGGGATTCGTGTGTTTAGCCGGTAGTTTGTACATCGTGGCGGATTTTTATCGTCTGTGTAGGGATTAATTGCCATTTGTGGTATAGTGTCGAACACCGCTCGACCCGCTCCGGCGGTCTGAACGATGAGAGCCCTGAGTGTGCGTGTACTGCTGCGACTGTAATAGCGCTCCTGCCTCCACATCCATCCCAACCCACTCTCACCCCCGTCTGGATCTCTTCAAGTTGCGTCCACAAATCTTCACCCGTAAGCAAGCCTGGCTGTAGCCACCATGAGCATCGCTCGCGATGACACTGCAAATATTCGCGGGTTTCACTCCAAAGCTTCGGGTTTATCGAATTTCAGAGATGCCTCGGGTGGAACAGGAGGAACCCGAATGTGCGTCACCTCATTGAATTACCACTCTATCTGTACGTACAACAGGATGCCTTCCCACAGATGGCAGAAGGACCCAACGCCAATCCATACCCCAGGAAAAGTACGTCTTTCCTGAACCCCCCTCTCTTGGTCAAGGTTTGAACCGAGCGATCGATCGTGGTCGGTCAATGCAGGGAGTGGGTTCGAACCCGTACAGCGGTCGAATGACGAGGTGCGATACCCGCCAGGTCGAGGGCCGGGATGGTAAAGCTGGCTCGTCGAGTACCTCGAGGCCGTCTCCTCCGCGACAAACAACCAAACGTCGGAAACTGGGGCATCCCCAGGGGGACGTGTCAAAGTATTTTTCCAACGAAACCCCGGTCCGCCGAGGCTCATGGGCCATCCCGTCCACATCCACGTCTTCCCGTCCTAGCAGCAGCACCATCACCACCAGTGCCAACGCCATTGTCATCGACGCAGAAGACGACCCACCCGCTACGAATGACGACTCTCACGAACCAATTTTGTTGAAGACTTCGTCCCCCGATCCGATGGACGTCATAAGCCCCAACAACGCGTCCTATGTTTTCGACCAGAACAAACCCTCACCAATCCATGCATTCAGCTCCTCCCTCGAAGAGAAACGCAAGTCCCCACAAGATGGCGAAAGTACGCTGCGCGTGCGCAATGCGATGAAGAAATCCGAGACGCGCACGACAGAGTCCGTTTCTTGTCCTGACAGCGATGACGATGGCGTACGACGGACATCGAAAACACTTCCCGGTCTCCTTTCTAGAAACGCGGCTGCACAAGCCGAGACGTCATACGTGAAGGAGACAGTGGCCTTATTTGAAGGGAGAAACCAAAGCAGCACTCGTCACATCAATCTCGAGCAACTCTCACGGAAGAACGGTATGAAACGGAAACAGGTGGGTCTATCGTCCGTAATGTGAACTACCCTTCCGCAACTCAGTGATTTAGATGCCCCGCCGTGAGATTCCTGCATTACCCATTCAACACCTGGACCCCGTCGCCACCAGGTCGTCTGGCTTCGCTTCTGGCACCAAGCCCTCAACAAAGGGGAAAGCGGCAGCAGGCGGCGTTTTTATCCATCTCCCTTTGAAGGAATGGTCCATTGCAGTGGCCATCCCCTCGCAGGAAGCAACGTCTGAAGACGCCAATCTCGTGTGGGAGGCGGGAGTCCTGAAAGTGCGCCACGTGAACGGTGGCTCAATTCCTTTCGAGCTACAAGTCAAGAAAGGGTCTCTCGATAGCGTCAATTATGTGGACATAAAGGTTAGGCCCTTCCTGCTCAGCAAGGTAAATCTCTGAGGCTTTCTGCAGAGAACTACCACGACAGAGCCTCTCATCCAAATACGACCATCCCTATTAGCCTGTGTGAAAACTTGCACGCAATTCAGCTTCAAGCCCGGTATGATTCAGTCTTTTTTTAGATTTGACAGCGTTGTTCTCACTCTTGTGCTGTGCCAACCTCCTAGGCTCCGCTGATCCAGATGGTCTCCTTACATTCAAATTCGATACGAGCGCAAGTGGTTGGGACAATGATATTTATATGGCTATTGTCCAAAAGTTGGTAGATTCTCTCTCTTGGAAAACTGGGAAATCGATACTGGAGTGCGTGTCCGATTCTACGACCCACCTTTCAAGCTGACGGTGTGATTCAGTGGATCGGGAGCAAGGGCAGTGTGGGAGGCTGTAACGCGTGGCCATGAGGACATGTCGATAATAATGAACGATCCAGAACCCATGGTTCTTGATACTCCTAAGGAAAATCCCCCTAATCCACCTTCTAAGCCCCGACCGCGACCGCGACCGTAAGAGTCATATTTTTGGGCTTTCTTGTTCCTGACCGATTTCATATCATAGGCGCAGCGGTGCAAATGCAACTGCTGACATTTTTGTGCGCCGCTCGGCGCGTCTGTCTGGAGTCGAAGAGGAGCGGTTTTCTCCAAGGCCCGATCCGGATGAAGTGTATGTCGCGCTTCCTTGGGTCATTTGCGCTTTGTTGATACTCTTTCAGTATTCTAGGTTATCGCTCCGGTACAGGCTCCCTCAATATCACGAATGGCGATGTTAGTCGTTTGAAGCCTGGTGAATTCTTGAACGACACATTAATCGAGTTCGGACTCAAGTAAGTCGATTTTTGTGATGAGCCTTCTGATTGTGTTGACCCCAGTAGGTTGTGGCTAGCTGACTTACAAGAGAGCAACCCCGAGTTGGCAAGTCAAGTTCATGTTTTCAGTTCATTCTTTTACAAGAAACTTTCCACGAAAATGTGCGTGAGGTGCTTCGTTCGTAACCATTTTAATCCATATCATGCTCCACAGCCCCGAGGAAGGTTATAATAGTGTCAGGAAGTGGACATCCAAATTTGATATTTTTCAGAAGAAATACATCGTTGTTCCCATTAACGAGAAGTAAGTCATATCTCCTCGGGTTGACATGACCGGGTCTTTAACGTACCGTAGCTTGCATTGGTATCTCGCCATCATCTACTTTCCAGAATACACGTTATTGCCGCCTCCCGTTCAGGTGACAAACGTCCACCCCCGCAGGTCTACGCGTCGGTTAGGTGTCATTATCGATTCCCCAGAGACTCAACAGCCGGAACCTGCACCGGCGCCGAGACAACCCCTTCCTCCTGATCCCGATCCTCCACCGAATGGTGGCGTCGATTCTGTTTCCTCGACTGAACTCGTCGACTTGGAGTCCTCGAAAACAGATGACCAAATGGACGAGTTTGACGTTGAGCGAATGGTAGTATCCACCCTTACTACACCAGTGGACCCCACAGCGAAGCGGGTTGATGAGCAACAGGAAGTCGGCACGGCCAATGCGGGCACTTCTGTCACCTACTGCCCGGAGTCGCCATCGCTTGCGTATCCACAAAGCTCGCCACCTTGTCACCCAGCAACGTTGTCGTCCTCGGATCCCCAGGGCGACAGTACTGAACAATCGAACCAGGCAGGGGGGGATACGAGCCGGACATCGGGTATTGCTCCCTCCACGTTCTATGGCACAAGCACAACAAGGCCTCAAGGACAACGGGACGTCACACCCCCTCAAATTGCTCCCATCGATGTCAATGCAATGCAAGAAATTGAGATTGACGAAGATGAAACGGTGGGCAATCCTGATAGTGAGCCTGAACAAGCTGCCGAGTGCGTGCTCTTTCCATCCGGCGTCAGAATTATCACTCATGACCTTTAAGGCATCCGAGAACTTACATCTACACCTTTGATTCACTGGCGTCGAAGCATCCTCAGGCTATCAAGAGGCTCAGCAGATACCTCCTTATGGAGGCTCATGACAAAAAGCAGCTAGCAGAAGACGCGCTTACTGAGCCCAAGGGCATGCAGGCGATCGTAGGTCTTTACTCATTTACCACAAGATATGCGTGAAGCTGAGTTGTTGTTCAGGTACCCGACCAGCCCAATTACTGTGACTGCGGTATATATCTGTTGCACTTCGCCAAGACATTCATGAAAGACCCAAGGGCCTCGTCAGATATCATTCGCAACGTATGTTATCGAACGTACTGTTTTACTCCTCGGGCGAGTTGGCTTACTTTCCATGTAGCAAAGGTCACCTCAGAAAGGCCGCAGGGTTCCCCACGAGCATTGGGACCGCGCCTCCGTCGGCACCCATCGCGAAGAGCTGGCCGCTCGCATTTGCACCATGTCTGAAGAATGGAAGAAACAACGAGGCGAGCAGGATCCGGGAACAAAGAACCAGACGGACGGCGTAGCGCCACAACAAGAGCAGCCGCCCCGCGTGGACGCGGGCACACCCACGGTGTCCTCAAAGGCTGAGAATGAAGACTCGGATTCTGACATTGAGGTGCTCGGCTCTCCCCAGAAGCCCGCATCCTCCAAGGCGCCGCGGAGAGACAGCGGTTTGGGTGAGGCCAAGAAGGGTCCGGCCGCTAGGGTCCGAGGATAGCTTGCCCTGCTCCGCTTCGCCGCTATACTCGTCCATTTATCCTCTTAATGCAATCCCTAGAATCCTTTCCCCTGGCATACCACCCCTTTCTAGAGCACCCCCCTCCCCCCCGTTCCATGCATGAAATCCACTCACGCCACATTCATGTTTTCCGTCCATTTTGTTGGGGTTTACTCGGACCTGCCTTGCAACGCATCCTTTCCATACATCTATACCTGTATACCAGTATAAACATTCCACTCGTAAACTTACTGACATGTTTTAATCTATTGTAGACTAGTGTCAGGGAATACTTGCTGATCATTATGCGTCGTTTGTCCAACGCATTCATAGCAACAGGTGAATAAGTACATGAGATGCGAACGCATTAGCGATGGTCACTACCAAATGAAACGTGGACATGTGCCAGGTCTCTATGTTGATCGAAATAAAAAATTGCTGATGTCAAGACTACGTAGATTGTGATTGATGTACTCTCGGGAGTCCAGATGGAAAGCAAGCCAAGCACGATACGGGTTTCACGATGGTATCCGACATGAAAAAAGATAATTTCTGGGACGTATAAAGAAAAAGTGCAAGTGATATCAAGGATATGTATGATAGGGAATAACGAGTGGACGGAACTGATTTCGAAACACCAATCACACCAGAGGGGCAAACGAGGGTGAGTGCCAACTGCTCACACAATGGCACGCCCAAGATGGCGATGTTGACGACGTGAGGGCTGCTTTGAGCTATGAGGGTGGGGTATATATTGTACGTGGATGGGTGCGCCGGGCGCAGGAGTTGGGAATGGGAGAGGAAAGGCGGCGCGCCGAGCGACGGTTGCTGTGGGGGTCACATGCGGCGCAGAACCAGCGTGGCTGGTTTTTCCCGCTTGCGAGGTGATCGCGGTCATGTTAGCACCGTTACCGGCACCTCCGCCAAACGCGGTGGGATCCTGATGAGGGGGTGCCTTGTGGGAAAGATACCACCCGAGCCCAATGCCAAGGCCAGCACACTAGAGCAGTGTTATCAGAGTGGGCCACACATCAAGAAGAATAGAAACTCACAGAGAAAATGACGAGGCCGACTATCCAGACCCATGCGGACAGACGATTCGCACCGCTCTGAGTCTTGCGGAGCCACGCGCTAAAAATGACGATATGGACGTTGGTAACGGTGGTTACGATGGCACGAGAGCAATCCTACCTCTGCTTCTGCGAATAGGGTTTTCGGCTCTCCTCTCTAGCAACCATGCTGAAGCGCCTCCAAAAGTCGTCGCCTCTCTCACCACGCCGAGGAATCAACTTCTCTTCCGAGTTCCCGCGTATTATGGGCTCGGGTCCCCATTTGACATCACGAGGTTCGGAGGGCTTCGCTGGTCGCGCAAAGACCGGAAGTATGGGACTTATCGTTGGCGGTAGAGGGTGAGGAGCGTTTGGGACAGAGAGGGGTGCGGCTGGAGGGGGAGGCGGCCGAGCGGCGGCGGGCGGCATGCAGGGAGCGGCATGGCCACTGGGATGCGTGCGTCCAGAGCTGATACCAGGAGGATAGCGAGGGGCATGGGGCGTTTGGTGTTGGGACATGTTTAGCGCCGCAATTGGTGCAGCATATCCCGGTTTCGGAGCGACGAGAGGTACCGGCATCTGTCGTGGGACTGATTGGGGGATATTTGCAGGCGCTGGATGCCCAGCGCGAGTCCCATCGTAGTCGCCATCTGAAATCTCATACATCAACATCATTTCGACGACATTTTTTCAGTGGACTTACCCCCACCATTCAAGTATGCGTCGTAACTACGAAAGAAGATGAATGATACAGGAAAGATGAGAGAAGGGACGAACGCACTGGTTGTACGCAGAAGTACGTGCATTTGGGTCAACCCTGGGCGGTTGTCTATATCGAGGTTGTGGCTGGGGCTGTGCGTAGACCGAGTCGGGTATGTCTGTAGCAAAAGGTGGTCGACCAGCGAGAGGAGGAGCCATTCAGAGAGATGATAAATATAAAAGAGTGTGGTAAAAATGAGCGAACGCCCCTCGAAAAATAGAGGCAGATGAGAAGGGAGGTATGGAAAGGAGAAAGGGCAGGAGGATACAAGGCACCTGAGCTCACGAAGGCCTTGACTCTTGACCTCGAAGTCACTTTGTCTCGTAGCCCTCGGCGTCGGGTAACCCCCGGCTAATCGTGTTGCCAAACACCACCATTTCATGGTTCCCCTCCTTCCATTCGTCCCTTCCTGACTACGTAGTACGTAGTAATTTCCAAATATACTTTTTCTGTTTTGTTTTTGAGAGGGCTTCATCATGCCTTCATGTACGATTTGACATTTTATTTAGTTGATTTTAGTCCGTCGTCGTCAGGTCCCAGCAGTCGTAGACGGCCCTCACGTCATAGGACACTAGTACTGCTATTTGTCAGCATTTGGCTTTGTTTATGACGGCGGAGGCACGACGCGACGCGCCCAAGTATCGTCGCGTCGCGCCGCGAACATTCCCGCACCATCCTAGATTCAGTGCTCATGGCTAAACGCAGAGCAGTAATTGACAGCGACGATGAACAAGACGGAAGGGAGGATAGCCCCTCTGGCGCCAAGCGATCTCGGCTCAACAACAAGGACCAGCGATCCCCAAAATCGAAAGGGAAGGGGAAAGCGAGAGAGGACAATGACCTCTTGAACGATATCCGAGTTGATGATGACGATGACATCGTCGCGATGCAAGATACTCATGCCGAAGAAGACGAGGGTGCTCAGGAACGCTTCGAGGAGGAGCACGAAGAGTCTATCCGCGAGTCCATACGTCAAAGGAACAAGCATCAGGGTGTGCGTTCAACCTTATGCTTGGCTACTCCATCCTCAGACGCACTTGGATAGGGTGCTGCAAAATTTGGGATCATCGAATCCATCGAGATGCACCACTTCATGTGCCACAAGTTCCTTACCTTCAAATTCGGCCCACAGATTAACTTCATCATTGGTGAGTAGCATTGCGTATTCTGTGTCACCAACAGCGCAGATGACGCGCATACAGGTCACAACGGAAGTAAGTAGACTTTCTTGATGGCGCGTGATACTTTTTAACTTGTGGTGTAGGTGGCAAGAGTGCGGTCCTTACAGCAATCACCGTGGCATTAGGCGGAAAAGCCACTTCTACCGGCCGTGGGAATGGTCTGAGGGCGTTCATCCGAGAAGGTCAACCGTACGTGCTCTTTCACTCTCACTCGACCTCTTCACATTTGATGACGCGTGTGACCGAGACTAGTGCTGCAGAAGTATCAATTCACCTTAAGAACCAGGGCGACGAAGCATATAAACATGATCTGTATGGAGATAGTATCGTCATCACTCGCCGTTTCACCAAGGAAGGGGCATCGTCATATAAAATCAAGAGTAAGGACGGCAAGTTAGTCTCGACTAAGCGTGAAGACCTCTCCGCCATATGCGACCACATGAACATCCAGGTCGATAATCCCATGAACGTCCTTACGCAAGGCAGGTCGAGGACTTGAGCAACGTTATTGTCACCTTAACTGAGGCACGATTCAGATGCAGCCAGACAGTTTTTGAGTTCCTCCCACCCTTCTGACAAATACAAAGTAAGACTGCCCTTTCAATTGCACCGTTTAAGTCTCACGTACTCTTAGTTCTTCCTTCGTGGTACCCAACTTAGTCAACTGAGCGAAGAGTATGAAACATGTCTCGAAAATATATCCCAAACGTCCAAGGTCCTCATGCACAAGAAGGAAGCGATTCCTGACCTCCAAGCACACTATAAAGAGGTCTTGACGCGCTTCGAGGAGGCATCTAAAGCCCGAGAGCAGAGACACAAGGCCGATGAGCTCAAGAAGGAATTAGCATGGGCCCACGTTGCTGCGAAGCAGGAAGTTCGTTATTAACTGCATCATACGTGCCAGAATAATCGAGATTTTTGGCAGGAAGTAACAGAAAAGGCCACTGGGCTCCATAAGCTGGAGCAACGCATACCGAAAATCCAACGCAGTCTAGATGGTGCCGATGTACGTGGTTTGATTCGTATAGCCCAAGTCAACTCAAAACCAGGGACGTAGGAAAAATTCAACATGGCTACTGCCGCCGTTGAGACCTACGAAAGAGAGCACGAAAACCTCGGCAATATCGACCATCTCATGGAGAAGAAGAAAACTTTAAGTGACGCTATGCGTGAAAATAGGGCCAAGCTCAGTGGTCTGAAGGTATTTCAGAGGTTGACTACGTGGTCGTGTTGTGCGCTGAAAGCCTGTGATAATATCAGCACGACGAACGCCTGATTAGCGACAACTTGAAGAGCACCAAAAACGCAATGCAACAGTTGGAATCCAGATTGGCGGCTGAGAAAGCTAGAATCGCCGAGTTTTCACAGTCCAAACAAGATGAATTAAGCCAGCGCTTGGAGCAAGCTACTCTCGATGTCCAGGAGGCTGAGAAGGACCTAAAACAGGCGGAGGTGCTCGTCATGGACAAAAAGGGCGAGGCGAGCGCTTTACGCGCACAGGGTGATGAGATCGACCGCCACATCCAAACTGAGAAAAATTCGGTGATGGGTACACGGGAGCAGATCCAACGCTGTCTTGAACAGCAAAACAACTCCCTCGCACCGTATGGTCGTGACCTCAAGAATGTCCTGGATCGCATTGGAAAGATGAGATGGCATGGGCAGAAGCCGCTTGGCCCGCTCGGCGTCTATGTGAAAGTGAAGGATCGTATCTGGGCAGATTTGCTGAGGAATGTAATCGGCTCCCACATGTCATCCTTCGCCGTGACAGATCCCAAGGACGTTCCAGCATTGAAGAAGTTGCTAAGGGATAGTGGAAAGTATGTGGATCGTGCTTCCTCTTTTCTCCCTCGGGTGCTGATGTTCTTAGTCCCCACGCCAATGTGTTTGTGTCCGAGGTCGATCTCTTCGATTACAGGTCTGGAGAACCTGCACCCGAATACCCCACCATCCTTCGCGTAATCGACGTAAGTCCACCCCTTAACTTGGTTCGATCCCTGATACAGCATCTCGCAGGTGTCTGATGAATTTATCCTCCGCATACTCATCAACCAAGCTAAGATAGAACGAATTCTCTTGGCCCCGACGCGTAGCGCAGCCGACGACTTGTTGCGTCGCATGGATGGAGGCGGGCAATGCCAAACTGCGGACCTGTGGCGTGTGCAGCGCTGGAGGTTCGTACCCTTCCCACTTCATTTGGAACATCCTGCGTTACGTTCTCTAATCTCACCTCACCTCAGCGATGGCGGTGGGCAGTCGCAACCGTTGCACTCACTGAGGCCGAACGATCCTCGGAACCTACTTTTCACTGGTCAGAATGCTGAGGCTCAGCTCCGGTTTGTTTTTGCACTCCCCTAGCGATCATGTTCGATTCATCCCCCCCCCCTCTTTCCCGTAGAAACTGGCAGGACAAGGCGGCGTCCGCAGAAGATAGGTTGCAAACATTGGTGGCCCAGCTCGGCGAGGTGCGCGAACGCTTCAATCAAGTCCAGCGCGAGATCGAAACGCAGGAGGTACGAATAATCTATACTTGGGATGATATATCCTCATAGATGTTTTCAGCGTCAATGCCGAAATATTCATCGGCGACTGGGTGACTTGAGGGCCACCCGTGATTCCGTACAGACAGAGGCCAACGACAATGCACTCGTTGAAACGTCTGGGCTCGACGATGCACTGAAAGTATGTTGTACTCAATACTATCCTCATATACATCAATGTCGTTGATCCTCCGGTATAGGAAATGATGGCCGAGAAGGAGTCTTTCATGGCCCAATACAAGAGTGTTGCCGAGCAAAAGGCGAAAATTGACCAAGAGCAAGAACCACTGCTTAAGGAGTTGAATGAGATCAAGAAACAAATCGAAGCATTTGATGGACGAAGACAAGAGGCCCAGGTTCGCGAGTGTCCCCTTGCGTCGCCTCATCGAAAGTTGCTAACCCTCGGCTCTAGGCCCGAGTCACGCAAGCTGCTGAGCAGCGACTGGCCGCACAGAACGAGCAGCACCACTGGGCGAAAAAGCTCCTCGACGAGGAAAAGAAAGTAAAAGACGCCAAGGAACAGTTGAACGTTGTCCAGCAAGAGTTTGAGGCAAGTTATCGACGCACCTCGCGTCGGCGTCTTCTTAGGTTGGCTTTCAGGAATGGACAAGAGGAGCAGAGCAGTATTGTACTCGCTTTTCTAATCCAAGGAAAGTACAATTCGTCAAACGCAACCTGGATTCTGTGCAGGCTGCCTTGAAGGAGCGCGAGAAGCGGTGCGTTGTATATCTGTGAGCAAGTTGGTTCGACCGCTTACAAATCGTAGGCAAGGCGCATCGGTAGAGGAGATGGCAGCCGAGGTCAACAAGGCGCGAGCTGCTCTCGAAACGGCACAGAGGGATCTGAAGAGTATGGCATCCTTGAACAGGGTGAGCTCTCACAGTCTCACGCAGCCGCTCCGTACTGATGGTGTACGTGAACTTATAGGCCCTCAAGCAATCCCTTCGTCTCCGGTTGGAGAAATGGCATGACTTCCGCCGGCACATTGCCTTCCGTTGTAAGGTCGTATTCCAGTACCACCTTTCGAACCGTGGATACTTTGGCAAAGTCCTTTTTAACCACCACGACGGAACGCTGCAGTTGAGGGTGCGGTGACCTGCCCACTCTCTAGACTTAGCAACTCACCCGATGTCACACAGGTCCAAACTGATGACCAGAACAGTACTCAAGGTACAAGTCGGGACAAAGACCCTCGTGCGCTGAGCGGAGGGGAAAAGTCGTTTGCGACCATTTGCTTGCTTCTTGCTATGTGGGAATCCATAGGAAGTCCTATTCGCTGCCTTGGTACGCCCTATGACCGACATGAAAGGAACGGGAATTCACGAATAAGCAGATGAATTCGATGTGTTCATGGATGCCGTCAACCGCCGCATTAGCATGAAGATGATGGTAAGGGATCTTCACGGCTCACCAGGACCTTGGCCCGTCTCAACCGCGTTTCAGATTGACACCGCAAACTCATCCGATGGAAAACAATACATACTCATCACCCCGCAGAATATGCAAAACATCCATGTTGGCCCCACCGTACGGGTCCATCGCATGTCAGACCCGGAACGCGGACAAGGTACGTTAGCGGGCGGTACCTCCGTAGCGTGAAACCACGCTGGCTCCGCAATAACTAGTACTATACTGTACCATACACATCCTATTTTTTTTTACATCCATGTGGATGACCCACGCGAAGATATAATCTTTACCACAAATCCGACGCCCGTCGGCGTCTATGCTTAATCCAGTATTTCGTTTCATTTCATTTCGACCCTAGACCCTTTCAAGTTCGTCCCTCGCGTAAACGGTTTCGTAAACAGCGCAAGCGAAAGAGTAAGGACTCAGGGATGTCTGCGTGTACCTTGCCCGGTTGAACCGATTAAGCTGGTTTGTGTCCTTGTTCACACATCTGCACCGCCCAGGGACAGAGGGGCAAGGGACTCCGGGAGTAGAGGTTTGGAAACCGGGCCAGCGCAAAAGTCTCAGGTCAGTTTCAGCCACAGTTACGATCATAAGGATTGATTTTTTCGATGCCGGGCTTACGAATCCACAGGCTCCTGATTCCCACACCTGAAGCAGCACAGCGATAATCTCGTAGCTACGGGGAACAAAAGCGAAGCACACACACCGTGACCACACACTAGTACTTCTGGTCTTTTTGTTTTGACAGGTCGCGTTGGTCTCCGCGAGGCTCAATCAATACGTCTGACGCCACACTCTTTCGAATCACTCGAGCCTCTCCCCACATCACAGCACGCTGTCAGGGTGCGCCACGAATCGCCAATCGCGATTTTAGGCCAACTCGCACCGCGCCGCGCTGTTACTCTCCTCCCGTACTGATAAGGCTTATCTGTTTACACGAACAAACGGACGCTTTCCGGCCTTCCGGCATTGTGGCATTACCGTACGGTACAGGCACACATTTCGCCAGTTCGCCGCTACCTCAGTCGATCTAAGGGGGGGAGGTTCGGGCCAGCTCGGCTTCAAATACCGCTAGACAGTTTTCTGCCCTTCTGGCGTACAGAAGCGTGGCGGCGGCCAGCTCGGTGTGATACGTATGTTACTATACTGTACTGCGTGCTGATGGGATTGAACCAAATACACAGTGACTATCGAAGTGACAATCCATTTCACCCAGTTCCTTCCCTCCACCCCACGCGGGCTCAGGCTGGCGCCGGACGTACAGGATGCACCAAACGCAAACGCCAAAAAAACTAGGCGCTCATTCTGCTTCTGTACGCCCGAGGAGACTTTCGCCATTGTCTTTGAACTTCTTGAGTTCCACTTTCCACGGTTCCCATGCGGTGCCGTATTTCTTGATGAGCCGAGTCAACTCTTCCCGTTGTTCCCTCTGTAAATAAGCGCAGGGGGAGATGTGTCAGAGTTTTGCCTATCATCGCCAGAAGCTGCAGCGGGGAAAGGGCGGGGGCAAGCACTCACAAGGTTCAGGGGCTCCTCGCCACCATACACATCAGAAAAGGCTTCTTTCAGCTCATGGCGTTTCAGGCCGTCGGCATGCTTGAAGGCACGCATGACGTCCTTCTTGAGCGACTCCTTCAGCTCGTCTTCCTCCGCGTTGGACCACCAGCCGCGGTTCTGGAGGAAGAGCTTGTAGCGAGCGATCGGGTTATCTACGCGCTTCCAATCCTCGACTTCCTGTCGCGGTCGATAGGCGAACGAATCATCCGACGTGGAATGATGACCGACGCTGTAGGTAATAGACCAGAGTTTGCGGGAATCGCGAGATGAGACATTTCGGAGGACCGTACCGATAGGTCATGGCCTCAAGAAGGACGCCTCTGCCGCTCTCGACACACCTGCGACGCGCCTGTCGCGTTGCGCTCAGCACGGCCAACACGTCATTCCCGTCTACACGGATGGTGTCAATGCCGTAGCCAGCACCGCGTGCTGCTATGCCATCGCCAAAATACTGTTCTGAAGATGGAGTGGAGATAGCAAATCCGTTGTTACGGGCGATGAGGAGTGTTGGGGAGGGAATAGTGGAGGCAAATAGCATCCCCGCGTGGAAGTCGCCCTCGGACGCTGCCCCCTCGCCAAAATATACAACTGCGCAGTTCTTACCCCGCCGCGCCGGATCGCGTCGAAGCGCGTAAGCGACCCCTGCCGCCTGTGGGATCTGTGTGGCCAACGGAGATGAAATGGTGTGAAAATGGTACTTGGCAGAACCCCAATGCTGCGAAATAATTTGTTGTGGTCAGGGGAGGGGCAATGAGAGAAGTCACAAGAAGGAAACGCATGTACCACTGGCATCTGCCGCCCTTTGCTTGACGTGTCTTGTTCATTTCCAAAGCATTGCGCCATGGCATTGTCGATTTCCCAGCCACGCCATAGAAGGACACCTAATTCGCGATATTGACCTGCCAGCGAGTAAGTGTCGTACGTACTAGACATGGGTGGGTAAAATCCCCTCGGCTTACCGAGTACTCTGTATCAAGCAACATGTAATTGGTGAAATAAACCCTAGAGAGAGAACAACGCACTCATCGTCGGGAAGGAGCGCTGCTGCAGTTCCAACGATCGTTGCTTCTTCGCCGTACTGACACGACGTAAGCTACTATTCGTAGAAATGAAGAGACTATGTGCGCACAGCGGTCATCTAACTCGAAAAGTCACTCGGAGGATCAAATACGGAACGCTTGGGAAAATGCGTACATAGAAGGATATCTTTCCCTGGCGCTGGATGTTGTAAAGTAAGTTGTCTATGATGGGAAGAAGAACCATGTTCTTGTAACTATGATAGTCTCAGAGAACCTTCTTTGGGGACAAGGAAGTACTACGGACATTCTGCGCGCCAGTTGTTCATCAAGCTGGCGCCACGAGCATAAGCACTAGTCCAAGGAAAACACGGGGCAACACGGACACACCTCTGGTAGTTCAGCACCTTCAATGACATTTCCAACACCATCTATGATCCTGTACGTAGGCAACTGCTTTCCATCCGCGAAATGGGGTTTAGGTGTAATGGGCGACTGGGAGGTCGGTAATAGGCCGTGGCTCTCCGGGAAAGAGACCGGAGTGGTAGTCGATAGACACTTACGGGATATGCGAGAGAAAGCGAACTGTGAGCAAGTGCGAAAGGTCCGGATCATCTGGAAGGCGGGCAGTGAGCTAGCGAGTCTTAACTTGCCTCACCTGCACAACGGATCGGCGAGTTGCGAACTTGAAATGCGGGGCCCGGCGGCAAGAAGAGACTTGGACGGAAAGACCGGACCGGAAGTATCGTCATGGTCACATTTGTCACATTTGATCGAACTTAATTTCAAATTTATACATTTTTGTAATTTGCGATCCGTATGGGATTATCGCGCTCATTCGTTCACACGGTCTCCTTCAAGCTACTGTGACGGTGTCTCCCATCCAGGAGACGAGACATGATTAATACTGAACAGATGGAAATGCCGGTCCTTCTTGGACGTTCCTCTTTTCCACCCACCCTTTCTTTGCTTTCTTTCTCCCGGGGCTGTACAACCCCCCCTTGGCTCATTTAGCCAGGCCTCGCCTTGCCCTCAATCTGCTTGGCCATGCTCCTCTCGCTTCCATGGCTCTTCTCCTTTCTTGCTTTTGCTCCTCGGCGCGTTTTTGCGCTTTTCGAATTCGTCGCGTATTCGCGCGTGCAACAGTGCGGCCCTTTCAACATTTCCTTCTCTGGCGGCCAGCCGCCCGCTGCCCTCCCCCTTACTTTGACCGTCATTCCTTTCGACTCTACACCGCTCTCATTTACGATCCCCGAATCGGCGTGGGACAGTTCCACAAGTTCTGGCTCATACGTCACCGTTCTACCCCTTCCATCAGGAGTTTCTTTGATGGCTTCGTTGGATGATGCTGCGGGGAACAGCGCCGCACTTACATCTGATGTCACCCAAGTATTGCCTTCCACGGACACGTCTTGCATCTCCGCCAATCAGACAAATCCCACCGTGTTTCAGTTGGTGGATGATGCGGTTTCCCAGTGCTCCCCGTTCGATGTCTCGCGGAACACTTCGTACTCGGATCATTCTCTTTCGGTCAGGGCATTTATCCCAACAGGTCTTTCTTTCAGCCTCCGGTGGAAAAACTTTTATTCAAGTCAAGGCGTTGATACTTATACGTATATCATGGATGTCGCCTCAGGACTCCGAGTGGCAATGCTCTTCGATGATGGTCAGGGAACTCGTCAAGTCTCAGACTTGATTTCGGTGGGAGGAGGTGCATCCAGCCCAAGCGGATGTCTTCAGACAAGTTCTGCACAATCTGCTACAGCGACACAGGTCGGTGTCGGGGGAATATCCAGGTCTGCAACATCTGCGATAGCAAGCTTTGCAAGACTAATTTTATCTCCACTAGGCCTGCACTCATTGCTATATCGGTAACTTCATCTGTTACCGTCGTCCTCATCGTCATTCTTGGCGTTGTCCTCGTACGCCGTGAACGGCGCAAACTCATCAGACGTCTCAACGAGGATGTTCAAGACCGGGAGGCCAATGCGCCCAGTCCACTGTTCGGCCCTCTAACACCCAAGTCTGCCCAAATTCCTGCAGTTCCCAGTACCCCAGCACCCGTGGACCCTGTGTACCCCCAGGAATTGTTCAACCTTACTGGGACCTCATCGCGCGAGTCGCGGTCGAGACGAACCACCGTCCTCGCGCCCTTCGTGCCCTGGAGTGTGAAGTCGACAAAGAGCCGATCCAGTATCGTTAGTCGGACTGTGAGCACCAAGAGCAAGAAATCCACCAAAGGTGTCCCCCCCACCTGCTCGCTTGTCGATCTGGACATTGCGGGGCTTCTCGAAGAGGCATCCCAGCAACCTGCCGCTACGGAGCATCCCCGTGGTTACCCGGATGCATCGCCCCACACAGTGACCCCTTTGCCCACTCCTGTGCCACCATCGCCCTCAGCATCCACGCACAGCACAATCACTCACTCACTACCCCGGGGACGCAGTCATCATGAACTCGACGTTCCTCTATCACCTCTCGGTAGATTTTCGGAGGAATTGCGTAGTCCTGAACAACTGTCCCTCCCAGCCGCAGCTATGACCGTTTCCACGTCCCAAAATGGACTGTCGTCGAGGAAGAGGCCACTCCCCACCCCTCCTCGTGGCTTAGGTATACTCACGCTGCGGAAAAACCCAGCGCGATTTTGACTTTCGGGGTATCGATGTGTCTTCCCCGAGGTCCCCCTTCTTCTACAGTAACACGAGCACGCCAAGCGGTTATTACAACATCAGGTTTTGATCCCCGTTTATTCATTTATTTATTTTCTAGAACTTCATGGACTTTCGCCGCTCGCTTTTATTGGTTTTTTTCTTTTCTTTTTTGCATGGAACACCACCCGAGATCTGTATCATTAGCTGCTAGGGTTCGCTACAGTACACCGGTTGTTTACATAGATTCGTGGGGATGTCAAGGGCATGGGGGTCAAGGTCGCACTGTACATCTACTATTTCCTTAACCCCATTCGCTATTCGCTATTACAATGTCCTGGTTCCTTTTCAGGACTTGGTTGCTACAGCCACGACAGACGACGGACACTTCCAGGCGTTTAAGGTGCCGAAACCGCAGATCATTACAAGTTACTGATGTAATGCTGTACCCGTACTTGCCGCTCTTAACTAATGTGTCAGTACTCGGATCAGGATACAGGATACACTGGCAGTGCGCGGGCAGTGGATACGGAACACTTCCGGCGTTACTGGCACTTTCGGTGGGCAAAAACCCCTGTCCATGTGGGTTACTGAGGCATGTGCTCCTTGTTGTTGCGCAAGGTCCCATCAGTCAAAGGACGATAGTAGGCGTGGAACCGAAACGATCACCAGCGTAGCCTATGGCCAAACAACGACTACCAATAAAAGAACAATCCCCTATCTGTCAAAAAAAAACACAAACAGAGATCTAACCAAAGACATACTGGTGAAGCGAAGAAAGAAAAAAAAATCCGACAGCTCTGCCCCGTACCGCCACTGCCGGCCGGCCGCTCATTACCATTGGACCCGCCGTCGCGTCGCTGCACCGAGTTCCCCGAGTCGACCTCCGACCTCCCTCCGGCGACGGTCCGGGCTACAACCACATTACAGGCAGTAACTTACTACTACAAAGTAACAAAGTCATTTATCATTTATCGATCGTGGGCCTTGGCCGGCGGTGGTGGCGGTGGCGGTGGCGGAATACAGTACAGTACAGCAGAGGGCGGGCGCGTGTGTGGTGGCTGGTGGCGGGAAGACTGGGCGGAGACAGGGGCTTGTGGCAACAGAATTGGGTCAATTTGACTTTTGACCGCCGACCAAACTGTACTGTGTACTGTACTTTTCTGGCTGGTCGAGCTCAGAGAGCCTCGACCCAGTCAGCTACCGGCTACTCGCGAGAAGGCAGCTTTTGCGCCTCCTCTCGCTCGCGCCGTCGACTGCCCATCACAATATCCACGTAGTCCGCACCGCCGAGCACATGACGCCCGGACGACGACGCACCACCGTGACCGCTCGCACTCCCCCCGGTCGCGGCCTTCGAGTCGTTCTTTCTTCGTGTCCTTTGTAGCCTCGAAATTTTCGCCGCGGACACCACGGCCGTTTGCTGATGCGCGGACTTGGATTGTGGTGCCTTGGACTGCGATGGTGGCGCCGCGAGTGTGGAAGCGCTGGCACTGCTCGTTGTCTTTTTCTGGCGTGCGTGTGGTGGTTTGTGTGTGAGCGACCTTCAAAAATTTGCGTGCCATGGAGAAGCATGGGGACGTACCGTACGCTTGTGAACTTTTGCACTTTTCCCCATCTCGAAGGAGCCTTGCACTCGTTGCAGGTAGTTAAGGATGGAGATGGGGAGAAGCAAAGAATCCTCGGTCGGTGTCCTCTACTGGACGGGTGTGTGTGCGTGTGTGAAAAATAAATTGGATAGGCGTTCTAGAACGCGATCAGATAAGATAAGGTGTTGTACAGATCCGCAAATGTCTGTAAGTAAATAGGATGAAAATGTGGAGCTCTAAAGTATGTGGCAGGGTGGCAGGCGAATATATAAGATCCGAGTCTACATGCGCCTCTCAAGTCGTATGTCCCTCAGGATACAATCTAGAAGGAATGCTAAAAATCTATGCATCACTACCAGTGACACCATCAAGACCACGCGCTGCTCTCCAAACAGCATTCCTGCGGCCGCGCACGCCTTCCCGGAGACGGTCGAGCACGGGAACAGTTTGTTCCCAGGAAATGCAGGCATCAGTCACGGATTGACCATACTTGAGCATTGATTTGCCAGATGGTGAAATGTCTTGGCGGCCCTCGGCAATGTTCGATTCAATCATAACACCCATGATCAAGGAGGCAGTGTCCCCGGATTCGAGCTGGCGGGCCTGAGTGGCGGAGTGGCGTGGTCACGATGATGTTATATCCCAATTTGTGGAAAGGACTTACGATATCTTCCGCGACGTCAATTTGTCGTTGGTGCTGTTTTGAACTATTCCCGTGGCTGCAGTCAATCTGCGAGTGCACACATGCTCGATGAGTCTAACTAGTCGCAGAAGTTCAGGTAGGCACGAACCATAATCTTGGGTGCCAGCCCAGCCTTCAGCAACTTCTCACCGCTGTCCCTCACGTATTCGGCTGCGTAGTTGGGGCCTTTGGAACCCCCGCGGAGGATGACATGCACGTCGGGGTTACCCTGTAAAAGAAAAGAAAAGAAATTTAGAAACCGGAAACAAATGACAAGAGCGATCGGCACTGACCTCAGTCTCAACGATGCTGCTCAGGCCTTCCTTTCCAACCGACAGGAAGACGTGTCCAGAGCGCGCGGCGCGGCAAGCATCAATGGCGACACCAACACCACCATCTGTCGAGTTTTTGAAGCCGGTAGGCATGGAGAGTGCGGACGTAAGCTCGCGGTGGACTTGTGACTCGGTCGTACGGGCGCCAATCGCTCCCCATGAAACGAGATCTGCCGTATACTGGGGGCTTATTGTGTCCAGGAATTCGCACCCTGCGGGTAGACCCATCTTGGCCACCTCAAGGAGGAGAG
>Ga0307510_10001333_pt1 | contig 26951 bp, 28 predicted proteins | sample 12_EM_MG_FD_207224 | JGI IMG/M metagenome (GOLD analysis project Ga0307510, IMG submission 207224) | Populus trichocarpa ectomycorrhiza microbial communities from riparian zone in the Pacific Northwest, United States - 12_EM | ecosystem: Host-associated > Plants > Roots > Unclassified | place... | reverse complement strand
CGACGACAGTGTGAGCTGTAAGCTCCACGTGTCCTATAGTATCTGAGGGGCGATAGTAACTTACTTGGGCAACCCCGATGGCTTGCCGAGCTCAATACGCATATCCGTGGACATGATCCTGACAATGCGATTTCCCCACTGGCACAAGAGTTTCCGTCATCAAACTCATCATCGAAATGACCCATTGTCCACCTAACAAACGCGGGGTGATAGTAGTTACAGCTGCATCCCACCTGGACAATAAGAAGTACAGTATAGGCATACTGTGCAATGCTAGTATGTTGGCAGGAGATGGTATGGTAAAACAAGCAATGTGTGTCCGCGCGTCCGGTACGGTCCGGATCACATTATCCGTCGCCCGGTGTTCTCGGACATGTGGCCCACTACTGGCCAGACACGTCAACGTCAACCGTTATTGATTGATCACGCGGTTTCCCCTATAATTGAATTATTAACCAGGTCGTGGTTAGCTTATCGGCGGCTATGGACATTCTATTCACGCTGAACCAAATTATCTCGCTCAATTGGTTCCGAAGCGCATGCAAGCTACGCCACATGATTGCCCCCTACCTCGTACTAAAGTACCACGCTTCACCTCAGTCTTGATGCGCTAAATTTTCCTAGTTGTTTTACATAGTGTAGTCACAACTTCCGGGCATCTAAATTCTCGACCTTCTTCTACTACAGGACGATCGTCAATCGAAAGCGTGCGGAGTCTATCTTTGGAAGATTCTACTTCTTCGATCCGACATATTCCAAGGCACGACTGCACTACCGCCTCCGCACGACGTCGATCTCTCTTACCCCGTAGATATTGCACATGATGGTCTCCCTGTGGCAAGGTTGCAAACCATGCACAGTCAGAGCGTTCTCTTACCAGGGATCAAACTCGCCAGCAGGTGACTGAAAGGGAGTCGACCAGGTACATGAGATAGCATGACCCTTGATGCATCTCCAACTCTTCGGATGCAAAGAAACGTTTTCTCGTTTGCGAGCGATTTGCACATCGTGGTCCAGTTCAGGAACGGTGACCGATGTGATCTCCGGCAAATTGCCGACACGTTCATAATGAACACATCGTTTGTCAAATTTCGTATTGTCTAAAAACGAGGCAGGACAATGATTACAGTACGTCATTGCTGTATTGTATTGTATAATTAAATAGACGCATTGTGGTCTAGTGGATTTTACTTGACACATGGACAAGGACATAGGGACATGGGCGTTGCCAGATGTTGACTTCAAAACCTCACGGATTCTCGACGCATCTCCATCGTCCGACTGATGGAGAAACGAAACGGGGACAAGTAGTAGTATACGAGATCCTAGGGCTATACGACGGGGACAATACTTAACAAACAGCAGAAATTGAACAAAAAGGAGGGAGAGTTGGTAAGTAAAACAAGAACAGGAAAGCGCGTATCGCAAAAAGGCGCGTCGTCGTGAATTATCTATCTCTGTCCCAACGAACCGTCAAGATAGCGTGGCAATGTTCCCTCCGCTCAAGGGACCTCCCTCGCTCTCTGCGACAGCGGCACCTTGCACCTCGGCAGCGCGCAAGCCCTGGCCCGTAGTTCCAAGCCCAGTCTGCGAGACGGCCGCCGCCACGGCGCCCGTGCTGCTCGTGCCGTTCGAGTGTTTTGCGAGTTCGGTACGCACACCGTCGAGAGCGCGTTTCAAGCCGATGCGCTCGGTAACCAACGAGACCCTCGCAGCTTCCAGCGTCCGCCGCTCCTCCTCCAGGAGGTCCTCCAACTCTTCGAACTGCGACATCTTCAGTTCGAGCTTCGTCAACGTCAGCTTGATCACCGCTGCGAGCGTCGAACGGATTTGCGTCTCCTCTGCGTCGGCAAGAGCCGAAGCCGCCTTGGCCGACGAACTGAGCGCCAACTTTGCGGCCCGCACGACCTTCGAGTGTGGGACGGTCGGGGTAGGTTTGGGCGGTGGGCCATCGACGGTCATGTCATCCGCTGTGGACGCAGTAGCGTTTGGACGAGCGTCGACTGCGGCAGATGATTTGTCGGCAGTGTCCTCGTCCATCCCGTCTTTTGAGACATCCTTCTCCGATGTCTTGTGTTCTCCACCTTCCGTTGTAGGTTTGGTGTCTTGCTTGTCCGACGTGAGGTCATGTAAAGCCGTCTTCGCCGCCTCGGCTGCGACACCAGGGCCAACGACTCCAGCAAGGAATGCGACCACGCTCATCACAGGGTTGTCTGCCTGTTCGAACGGAACTCGCGCGTATCGTAAGGCACCCATTTCGCCTTCGCTTGACAGATATGGATCCTCGATGGGTAGCTCGAGGAACTTTCGGATGCATTGCTGTGCAGAGCGTGTACCGACGTGTGCCTCAATTGTGAACCAGTCATCATCAAACATTTCCACCGCTTCAAGCAAATGCAGGACTTCTTGATCCGTCCACGCATCCCCATTGCCTGAACCGTGCGCGTTTCCGTTGTTGCTGACAGTTGTCAGTTTGACAAAATCTCCGCTGAACATGGTCGATGGGAAACGGCCGTCCAGGTAACACGGTTGACAGAGCTCAAAGTCTTTCACCTTGAGCGAGTGATACCGCACAGCTGTGCAGTCGGAGCCGCAAGTGTCGCATTTATAGGTCACGGTTGCGATACTCCGTCCTGCAGAACCATTTACAGCACCCGACGACGCGCCGTTCGCTAATGTACTGGCCTCTGTCTCGGCGATAGGCCGCGATGCTTTCGACGTGGTTTGGTAGATATTGGAACGAAGCTCAAGTGAGGCGTGGTTCGCGGAGGGTTGGGACTTGACGCCATTAACGGCTGCATTAGGGTGCTGGGATGGACGAGTGCCAGGGTGAAGTGATTGGAGGCCACGGGGAGTGTCGAGGATAACCCGGAAGTGACCGGTAAATGGAGGGGCGAGGGCAGCGGGGCGCGCTTCTGGATCAATCTACGACAATGGCGGATCAGTATAGACAGCGAGAGAGTCAAAAGTTTATACGCGCCTGGTAGTTGATCAAACCCCATTGCTCCAGAAAAGCGTGGACACGCATGATGGCGCATACGTCTCCCGCAAGATTCCGCCGACATGCAGTGACGGTGAGGTACTCGCTAGGTCGGAGACGATACGTGTTGATCATAAAGTCCCGATAATCCTTGTAGATTGACGGCGTTTTCGATCTGTTCCGCGAGTTGAAGAACTCTGGGAGGGCGCGTCGCTCTACGGCGTGAATCTTGGACATGTCGAACCACGCTGAGTAAGAGGGTACGATAACCTCGTGGGTCTGCGCTGCGAGGTACTTGCGAGCCTGGTCTTCGACGCGCTGCCTATTGGCTTCGAGCTGTGCCGGGTCTTCGTCGTCGTTCTCCTCGCCAGACTCTGCTTCTTCTTCACCCCCCTCTGCCATTTCCACGTCTGCGGTTTCCTCCTCGCCTTCGCCTTCTCCCTTTATCACTTTGACTTTTCCACCAGTTTCTGGACCGGGTTGTGGTGGCGGGTCGTTCGGAAGGTTACCCAGTTCGCCAGCTTGGACGGGATCAAGCTCGGCGCGTTTTCCTGGGGCGTTCTCTGGATCGACTGGTGTTGCGCCTTGGTTTTGTGGCGGCACATTGAGTTTGATACGCTTCGTATCTGATGAAGAAGGTGAAGGAGACGCGGTGCGCTTGGGTGAGTCCATGTGGCCGATTCGCGTCGCGGATGATGTGAGTTAAGTCGACTTTTTGCCTTTGGGTTGGGTCGGCTTGTCGGAGGTCCAACAACGACCACCACTCTTTCCCACGATAGCCACGTGCCACACCCTCACTCGCTCTCGCTCTCACTTTCATGACCACGGCCGCATTGGCCATTCCAAATGGTCTCTTTCGCCTCAAATCAATATTATGTCCCCTCTCTACCTCGGCCCTCAAGGCCTTCAGCTCATCCTTAGCCCTCGACTCAGAAGAAACCCCCGCGATGCAAGCTCTCCGAGATATTCCCTATCCATCGGCTTCCCCAGATCCCTCCATTTTCGAGTCTTGGTCTAATGAATATGTTGGGGTGCGCCTACCTCGGGTTTCTCGTGCACAGAGATCTGCAGGGTCTGTGGCATTCTCCCAGAGCGCAAACGAGGGCCACAATGCCAGCGGAGTGCTTGAGCAACTATCCCGAAACGGAAAATTCGCAGAGGCGGAGGAGATAAGACAAGAGCTAGTCGCAATGAACATTCCCATACGCCCGAGCAGTGCTTACTCTCGTGTCGCCCGGAATATCTTACGCCAACGTCCCTGGCCGCCAAACCGCACGGAGATGTTTGCAAATTGGCTATCTCTCCTTCCCGACTTCGCCCAAGACAATACCACGACCCGGCTCGCTGATATCAAATCAGCCCTCCTCTTCAATTCTACTCAGCTCGACCTCGAGGCTGTTTCCCGGTTTGGCATCGTCCTCTCTTCCAAAGGGTACCTCCGAATCGTGGGTGCCAGTGTTGTCGCCTGTTTGACGCGCTACGCCCGCCCGGATGATAGTTCGCGTATTTTGGACGAGATGGTGGCCGCTGACGATGACTACAAGCGAAACAAGCTCGGTATTACAAGTGATTCCCGTTTCAAGGATACCGCAAAGCGTCTATGGAGCGTTGCCGTCAGGACCCATTGCACCGCCGGCCGGCCAGGAGTTGCCCTCCAAATGGCCAAGAGGGCCCACGAGCAGGGCATCCATCTGACGGAATACTCTTACCAATACCTCCTAGGAAAACTTGAAGCCAGCGGCCTAGATGAGCTCGCGGCGGAAGTCCGAGATTTCCCAGGCTGTGGGTCTCTTGATGTTGCAAAGCGCCGACTTGGTATCGAGGAGGCTTCGGGCCCCAAGTCGATCTCCCGTCATCAAAACAAGGTTTTAAACCGATCCCAGGCCTTGGCCATGCTGCAGCACAGTTCTCGATCAGGGTTATCAGCCTGTGCGACGGACATCGTGCCCTTCTTTGACCTCTACAAGACCGACCTCCGTGGCGGCGGAATGGTGAACTGGCTTCGCTCGCGCGCTTACAGGATTTCATTAACCGCGATATCAACCGTCCTCCTTGCCGAGCTATTGCACCACCATCGACGTGGTCAATTCAAGCACGTTCTCTGGATCTTTGAGAAGTTTTTCCACGTCATCGCGGTCCCCTCAGAAAATGTAACACGTCGTCTGTGGAAGCGCCATCACTACCCTCCACACATGCACCTCCAACATTGGTCCCTCCCACCCCACATCACGAAAACGACCTTCAATCTCCCCTCGAAATTATGGCCTTCAGTACACCACACAGCCCTTGTCTGGAGCGCCCTCGTCCACCTCTGCGAGAGCGAAGACGAGCTCTTCGTCCTCTACGATCAGCTCCTCCAGCACAACGCGCGATCCGAGAAGCCCGCTCTCGAGCACCACCACAGCCACAGCCACCGCCATCAGCCCCACCGCCCCCGTTCTCACGGTGATATCATCACACCACCCGTCACGGCCCCCGCCGATCGACACGACGCAGCGCATTTCCGACCGTTCCTCATCGCGTTCACGCTGCTCCGTGGTGCGCAGTACGGCTTGCGCGTCCTCGACGACATGCAAGACCGCGGCGTCGCGCCGAGCGCGCAGCTCCTCAGCACCGCCGCGGGGCTGCAGGCCCGACACGGCGAGCCCGCGCTCGCGCTGCGCGTGCTCGACGTCATGCGGGGGCTCCTGCTCGAGCGCGGAGAGCAGGGCGAGAACGAGGAGGCCAAGACGAAGCGGCAGCGGTTGCTCCTCGCGGCGTACACCAGCGTCATGCGCGGATTCGCCGATCGGCGTGACGTTGCGCATGCGCGGCAGGTTGCGCAGATGCTCGTGGAGCAGCTCGAGTACGTCGAGGGCGGTAATAATCCCGACGGCGATGGGAATGCGCGAACGGACGCCGTGCTGCAGTTCTTGCGCCGTCTTGAGGTGGAGGGGCCCCACGCGAGACCGGAGCCGGTGGATGGTGATGGCTGGCAGCAGCAACGACATTTATACCGTTTTCTCAAGAAGCGAAATTCTGAGGTGTGTCTTCCAAGCCTTCTCTTCCATCGTCTCAACTCCGGAGGGCATCAGGCGATCTGCGATGCGTATCGACGTTGGAACTGACGAGGTGTCTGTTGTTGGTTTCACTGTGCAGGTCATCAAGACGCTGAACGCGGACCCTATTGCGAACTGACTCGGAATTGATCAGCTCGTCGGAGCGCGAGCGCGAGCTCGTCTTGGCTCCCTATACAAGGCAGGAAACATTCTTTCTACGAAGCGAACAGATGATGACTGTGCGAATGCCTCTCCCAGGTCTTACCTCATGTATTTCAAGGAAACGAGCTGGATCTTCGCATTGCGTCACAAATTTTCATTGTCCACTCTACTCTGTCTCAGGAGGGACAGATCGGTGACTTGGGTGGGCGTGTATGTATAAGCTAACGTACATATTTAATAGAGAAGCATGGGCCCCGAAAAAGAAGAGAAAGTCCAGCAGCGAGCCAATGCATGTGAAAGAGAGTGAAGTAATGAGAGGACAAACTCAAGGGGTCGTGTTCTACAAGGTGTGGGATACTAAACAAAGGAAGACGTCCATTGCCAAAAGGGCGGAAAACAATATATAAGTAATTAAATCGGAACGAATGTCGGTAATTCGGATTTGCCATGGATACCGCGGTTGGCTAAAGACCCGGATAGAACGAAGAAGTGGGTCACGCGTCATGTAGTATCGGTAGTTGTAGAAGGAGCAAGCGGGGAACGTGCTGTTTGGCGGAGGTTCGTATATGCAGGCGGGAGTTCGATCGTCTCAGGATCACCCGGACCTGCAGAAAACTCGCTGGGACCAGCGTCGTCGTGCTGAATAATATTGACGGGACGTAGTTGAGGAGGCATAGCGCTTTTGCGCGTGGTCGTCGATGTAGTTGTGACGGGCGTTTGCGGGCGTCCGGGATCTGTCGTAGCCATTGAGAGCGGACGTCCGTGTGTAGATGCAGCCTCGGAAGTTCCAATGATGGTCGGGTCGGGAACAAGGAAGGGATCTGGCGCATAGTAGTGGGGGAGATCGTGATGGGAACCGTTGCCATCCTCGTCATCATCTTGAAGAACGTTGACAGGGCGCTCTTTCGCAACGGCAGAGTACGGCCGCCGCCGGAGCCAAAAGAATGCAAGCAAACCTACCGCGAGAAGGAAAATCGCAGTACCCACGACTCCGCCTACAAGGGGAAATCAATGATGGAACACCTAAACAGGGCGAAAAAAAACTCACCGACAATAGCACCCGTATTGCTTTGGTGATGAGTAAAGATATCAGTAGGGACGTCTCCGGTTTTGCAAATTGACTTACGACGAATGACCTCCATTTGACGTGTTGCTCCCTGAGGTACTAGTCGCAAGGCTCCCTCCTGCGGGACTACCAGCAGTGGAGGACGGGGAAGTGCTTTTCAGACAGGTGTTGTTTCCTGAGTATGAAATAGTGAATGGGGCACTACCACCAGATCCGATTCCTCGGCCATCGTTCCCAATGAGTAAGATATTGGTCCCACCAGTGATATCGACAGTCCAGTCGAAACCAGTGCCAGTGTTGTTATTGGTGGAAAGTGAACCCTGAGGGACAGTGAAAGAAGTGCCACCTGGGATAGCGCCGTAAAAATTGACCGTTCTACGAGGCGGTGCACGCATGTGGTGATGGGATAACGTGAGCTCGCCGGGCAATGAGGACAGTTTCAACCTAATGGAGGTACGCACCCATTAACATTGGACTGTTCCCACCAAATCCGACTAGTACTACACTGAGTGAGCCCGCCAGTGGGATCGATGTTGAAAAAAAAAGAAACTTGGGCACTCTGGGAGGTATTATAACAACTCGAGTCGGACGATTGGAAAACAGTAACAGGAATGCTGGTTCCACCAGAGCCAAATCCGCTGCTGTCGCTGACCTGTGAATGATGGGGCGCGATATGAGCAAACGAATGAGAAAATGTGCCCAACTATGGAGAACGACGACTGACCACCGCGACGAATGATGAATTCTCCGGGAAATTGAGCTTGAAAGACAAGTTGTTGCTGTTTCCAGGGAATGGTATGTTCTGAATTGTGCGAACTTCAACATTATTTGCGAGTGGTGTGGGTCCATAGGGTATGATAAGAAGGCTGTAGGGAGGTTGACCGGAACCATCGACCGCTATGGAAACATTTTGACACTGACGAGGCTGGGAGGTGAATTGCCAGGTATATGCGTTGGCAAGGAGGGGGAATAACGGGAATATGATGGGTATCTTCATGGCAGTGGACAAGCTCTGATTTCTCTGTGACGTCTCGATACGCGCTCCCTCGGTCCACTTGGTCGATTCGGTTCATATTCAAATTCAGTTCAGTCCACCCGACATTGACCGAGATCACGTGACAAAGTTCGATTATTGCGACACTTTGATTCGGTTCAGTTCTGCTCAACGACGACGACGACTCGGACGACGACAGCAACGACAACGGTCACTATCAACACCTAATTTTACTATAATATTACGATATAATCGCTTCCGGTAATCATGCCCCACCTCTCAGATACCCCACCCCGTGCACCTCCCGTGCAGTACACCGCTCACCATGGCACTCGTTGGCAAAAGGAAAAGGCCGCCGCTGGCCACGGCGCCTTTGACTATCCAGAAGACGCAAAGTATGTCGGCCCTTGGGTTATTGGCGAATGCGTGGGCAAGGGTGCCAGCGGGCATGTCAAAATCGCTCGACATCGTCGCACTGGTCACCTCGCCGCCATAAAGATTCTCCCGTTGGACTTTGTCTTTGGCTCTCGCACGTCTCTCAATACCAGGCAAGCGAAACTGGATAAGCAGCGCCTTGGTATCGACCGCGAAATCATTATGATGAAGCTCATGAATCACCCAAATATCATGCGCATTTATGATGTCTATGAAGGCGACAAAGAACTTTACCTCATACTGGAATATGTAGAAGGCGGCGAACTATTCGATTTTCTCGTAAATCGTGGCAAACTGCCGCCCCTTGATGCCCTTGCCTACTTCAAGCAAATCATCTATGGCCTCAATTACGCACATGCATTTTCTATCATTCATCGCGACCTCAAACCGGAGAACATCCTAATCCATTCACACAATCCTCCCCTAATCAAGATCGCCGATTGGGGCATGGCCGCCTTTGCACCACCCTCGTTTGAGCTTGAGACCAGCTGCGGTAGCCCTCACTACGCCAGTCCTGAGATCGTCCATGGCCACAAATACAGCGGGACCGCGACCGACATATGGTCCTGCGGTGTTATCCTCTTTGCCCTCTTAACCGGTCGGCTCCCTTTTGATGACAAGAATGTCCGTACCCTCCTTTCCAAGGTCAAGGCTGGCAAGTATGACATGCCTGGCTGGGTCGATCCGCAAGCTCAGGATCTCATTGCTCGCATGCTCACAGTGGACGCATCGCAACGCATATCCGTTAGTGGTTCGGTTTCTTCGCGTAATATTCCTCGGCTAATATATTTTTGCCTTTAGATACCCGACATTCTTATTCATCCGTGGTTCACGCAAGATACCCCAGGAATTCTGTATGTTCCGGCCCCTACCGTCGCAGAACTGGCCCGGCCTATCCCATCGATGGCACACATCGACTCAGACGTGTTTGAGTATCTCTGTGTCATCTGGGGTCGCTATGCCGACCCGGCCACAATCACAACCGAACTGCTCAGTCCCGCGGGATCCGGCACGCTGACCAAAGCGTTTTATTTCCTTCTTACGCAGCACCGTTCCAAGACGCTCGAAGAACGTGGCATTTTTATGGACATTGATGAACACTCCATGCTGAATACGCGTGGAGAGAAGTCTGTCACTCGGCTCTATATGGCCCCGCTGTCCAAAAAACCCCGGCCGCTCAGCGCGGATAATACGCCTTCTCGAACGTCTGGATTCGCCTTCTTGCCACCACATATGTCCGATGATCGCATGACCATAGCGCCGCCCGCGTATCAGCCATCGTGGGCACAGGCCCAGGCACGTCGAACACGCCCCAGCTCTCCTGCTGGCCCACGTGGTCACCGCCCTCGTCCTATCTCATCACCCCCGCCTGCTCATACCCACTCTCACGCGACCTTCGCAGCACCGAACATACCATACCCTAACAATCCGTCTGTCCCTCCCCACCCACGCGCTTTTTATGGGGGGGCACGACCGCCCCCTACAGTTGCGTACACGGAACAGCCGAACCCCTTCACCGCGTCGGCTCAGGCTCAGTCCCCCGATCATACGACGGGCTTCATGGTCCCCTTGGGCACAGTTGCCTCGCCGCCTCTCTCTGGGACCCTCCCGCCTGTCAGTGCCCCGCGCATCTCCAATGCTACCTTCCAGCGCACGATCGACGACATTGCGGGTCGCATGAATGTTCTCAATGCTGCGTTCGCACGCGCCCAGATCCAGGCGCGTGCAGATGCTGTACAAGCACAGGCACAGACACGGTACCGCGCCCTGCCAATGCTTGGGCAGTACCCCGCTCCCACGGAAGCAGGGCCAGATAAAGAGCCCGCTTATTTGCACGTGGCGTCTGGGGGAGACAAGGAAAATGCAGCCGTGGAACAAGCTCCGAACGGGCGCCGACGGCCTAGCGCCAGTTATTTGGGAGAGGAGGGTCAAATCGGTCTCGGCTTTGGCAAGGCAAATAGTAGCGGCGTGCTGCGCAAGGAGATCGGGAACATCGCTGTTCCCTCAGAGGCAGTATTAGCGGTGGCACGTACCAAGAAAGATCGCAAAAGCAGTAGGCGTAAGTGACCCTTGCACCCACTCCAACGCCTCCATTTTATTTACCCAAAAAAAAAAAAACTTTTTTTAAATGACTTAGTAGCACCACCGCTTGCGCTAGACTCTCCTGACTCGCCACGCACCACTTCGCCGGTTCTCAGCTCTCCAAAGTCATCGCTACTCATTTCGCCCGCCATGGGTGAGGTAAAGGGATGGTTCTCCAGCCTCTTTCACTGGCGCACGCACGCTCTCGCCATGCACTCGCGCGACCCTGTCGCACCCACACGCGCAGAGATACGCCGGCTCCTCGCGCCCGTGCTCCTCCCAGAACCTCAGCCCGACGGCGCCCTCCGCGCGCGGATCGAGGACGTGTACGACCCCGCCACGGGCTACGTCATACAAAAGGCGGTGCGCTTCCGCGTCGACTTTACCGTCGGCGGCGGCAGCACTGGTCGTGGTAACAATTGCGGCTGTAGCGGAGGAGGCAGTGGCGGGTGCACGATGACGTTCGTGCAAGAGAAGGGCTCGGTGAGCGCGTTTCGCGCCGTGTGTGCGCGCTTGCGTGCCGAGTGGACGTTGGATACGCTCGAACCGCATACGCCAGGTATGCAACAGAGTGGCTTTGGAGGCGAGGATGCGGATTCGCACCTGGTGAACGTCTGAGAGAGGTGGGGACGGTGACACGACTATCTTTTTTTTTCCATTATTATCCTCGGACCATGGACTCCAATGGACTTTCGAGCCATCATCGATGTATCATCATCACATGCATCACTACCTGTACACATACATAGACCGCCACAAAGCCGGAGCCGAGTTGTCGCCTAGTCTTGTATTATCTCAGCCCTTGCATCACATTGTATTATTCGAGAAGCTGTATACACACCGTATGTCAATGTACTGCAAACGTTGTACTTAGCCACGCCATTTCTAGACGGATAGATATGCTCGCACTCGTTCATTATATTGAACCCGTCTTCAGACTGCACAGTTAATACTCGAGTCAAAGTCAAGATTAGCATGCACATGCATGCGAGACGGAAGGTGTGAAGTAATATAAACATAACAGAGAGAAACCTAGCACATTCAGCGGTGACCGAGAAGGGACGTACCCGAGTATAAGCACAAGAAAACGGACTAAGTAAGGGAGGGGCAAGGGAAGGGAAAATGCAGAGAGGGAATTGGGTTCACATAACATCCATCGCCTTTACACGATAATATCTTACAAACATACGAACACACACACGTACACAACAGTCCGTAGGGATAGACAATATATCCCTATGTTAATCTGGAGAACGCGCTCCATGCCGACGTCAACTTGCGGTATAAACGACCGGGGTGAGTGGTGAAAACTGAGTCGGACAAGTCAACGAGGGGGATGGGGTCGCGTATCAGACGAGCGACGCAGGGTCGGCAGCAGGGCGACGTGAGAGCGCGCGGAGGAACACAGGTCGCAACGAACGCGGGGGCGCAGGCACTGCGGGCTCCTCGGGCGTCGGCTCTAGTGGGGGGCTGGTCCCCGACAATCCAGTAACAGCGGCGGGAGTCACATGGACCGGAGTCACCAGAGGGTGGTCGATGGTCGATGTCGAGACGCGCTTTCCTTCCTTTCCGCCGTCCGGTGGGGTGGTCGTAATCCTCAGTAAGGATGTGTAAGCTAGAGTGAGGGAAGAGTATCAGCAAGCGGATCCCAAAAAAAAAATGCACGTGAATGATGTGAGGTGGACGCTTACGTTGACGGCAAACGGGGCAGGACCAGCCCTTGGCGCGCCGCTTCCGGCGTGGGTTCTGGGGAGGAATTGTGCTTGGTGGGTCGACGGGTGTGGGTGGGGCTGGTGGGGCTGGGGCCGCTTGTGAAGGCGCCTGTACTGATGACGCTGCTGGCTCCTCATTCCTGGCAGGCTGCGCGACCATCTCGGGTGGTTCAGCGGTAGGCGACTCTGCGTTGACTACCACGATCTCTGGCACGCCAGCTGGAACTGTTTGGTCTTCCTCGGCAGACCCGGTCGCTGCAGCTGGGGGTACGGCGTCAACGACTGTGGGCGTCTCGGCGGTCTCGGCCGGTTGTGGCTCGGTGGCTGTGGGCTCTTCCGTATGCATGATTGCGCCACCAGCGCCGAATTCGATCATATTGATGGCACATTCTTTACACGCAACAAGGTGGCGACATGGCAGAAGGACGACCTCGCGGGGGGAACTGAGACATACGAGACATTCAGACGACGGTTCATCCTCGATAGGAGTCGGGGCTGAAGGGGGATACGTGTGTTCCGTTGGGTTGGCAGCAGGTACTGTGTGCTGGACAGAGGCCGAAGAGAGCCCGTAAATTTCATGCAGGTGGAACGTATGCGGGCCAATCTGTACACCATCCATGTAAGCAAGATGTAGACATCAATGAAATGGGATAGACTCGCCGTGGCCTCGCGCTTCACGACCTTCACGACCCAAGATCTATTGTCCTCTCCGCCAGCAACCGGGGCACCAAGACGGACGACGTGTAGATATGTTGACTGCCGGTTGACTGACGATAACTCTTTCCCGAAGTCATCGAGAGCTACAAGTTGAATGACAACACGGACACCATCGTCGTTTTGTACGTCCTTCTCTCTCTCGCCACCTTCGTTGACAGCCGTAGCATCATTATCCACCACCGCGAGGGCGGGTCCCGAAACAGAGTGGTTCTGAGAGCGCCGGCGGAAGTGAAGCGCGGTGAAGCGGCGTTTACGCGCGTTTTCTTGATGATCAGGCGTTGGTGTAGGAGTGGTATGTGGTTGAGGAGGAGAGACCTCGGACAGCTCGGATATCTCGGATGTGATTAATTCTTTGTCAATTTTGTGCAATGATGGGTCGGCATCAGCTGCCTGAGAGCCGTGCGCTGCTATGTGCTCAAACCGTCCAAGATCGATCGTCGCCCCATCTTCGAATTTGAGCAAGCGACCGAAACCGCCTTCAAATACGGACTCGTAAACGGTGATACGGTGGAAGGTTCCTTGAGAATTCTGCTCGTTAGAGGGAAGAATGACCTGGACAGTCATGCAACATTTGGGAGCGTCACAGTCGAACTCGAATTCAAGAGCATGATTGTTACGAGGCTCGGCATGGGCTGCATCGTCAGACGGATCATCGAGCGGCTGCATCACGATCGGAGAAAGTCTAAGTGTGGGACGTTTTAGGTTGACCAAGGCCTGTAGTGTGGTGGTTGGCTGTACGGTCTGAGGTATGGTCAGCAGCGGTAGTAGAGTGATGACATAACATGAGGACCTCTTTGCTCGCCTCTACCCACTGCCTGACAATCTCTGGCGTGAGGTAATCCGAGGATGTACTCTTTGTATCCTGTGCCTGCGTCCAAACTGGTCCTTCGCTAATGATACCAATATTTGGTCCAAAGAGGGTTTCCTGTCTTTTCTCCTTTGGAGGCTCGGATGAATTTGCCCCAACATCGTTGGTGGCTTGTGGCACATTTGCTAGACCAGTGGCGGCGGCGAGAGTTGTCGCCCTCCGTGAAGTGTTGGTATCGGTCCTAGCTAGGTAAGGGGATGCACGCAGTCTCCTAGTACGGTTCCATGCCGTGTACTGTTGATTATCTGGAGCAAGATAACATTTCCATATTATAACAGAGCCCGGGTGGTTGCTCAATATAGGGACTTACACCAATCCGAGAAGGAAGGCATGGCGTGGAGGGGTCGAGGGAAAGGAGAGGGAAACGAAGACGGTGACGGTCAAGCTCTTCTGATGCTCGCCGGCCGGTGACAAATGAGGCCTTCCGACCGCCGGCGAATGCTTCGGAACAACTTATTCGGCTGTGTCGGCCCGCAGAGTAGAAATTCCCACGCCCACGCCGACACTTTCATCAGCCTCGGCTTCTGAGCACAAAATGGTACAATCATGGCATACGCAATAATATTGCAGTTCATGCAGTTCATGTCATGTATGCATGGGGTGGATGTGTGAAAAACTAGTAAAACAGAACACAGTCGAGGCCTCAGGCAACCAACTTCACAACGCCACCCGCGGCTTTGATCTTTGCTCTGTCATATCCCATCAGCAGATCTCACACAAGCACTGGAAATCACTCACTCTGCCTTTTCTGACACATATCGTGCCTTTATAATTATTGGCAACCTGGGAACCCTAGAGTGGAACGCTCAGTCTCTTGCGTACCAACGATTTCAGGCTGCAAGTACTAACTGGCCATTACCCAAAACCTTACTATAGCCGTGGTCTAGGACATTTACCACCGGTACAACTTGTGAATTCTCCTTGAGGTCCTTCTTGTGCTCCTCCGGCACAAGCGTCCACAATTTGTCCACATTGATTGTCGGGTTCCATTGGCAATTGCGCGTCAAATGGAAACGGCGCATACCAACTTTACCGAAGTAACCAGGATGGTATTTATCAAAGTTGGTTCTGGACACGAATGAAAGCTAGTCAGCGCTCCGGATAGAGTAGAGGCAGATAAGACATACCGGTGGTGATGTCCACCGCCAGCAAGACCACGACCTCCGGGGTGTTTTCGATGCTTCCCTACGCGCCCATGGCCCGCTGATACATGACCACGATGCTTGCGAGTCTTTGAGAAACGGCTCGGCATTTTCTACACATATTCAAGTCAGAACACGAATGCCACCCTGATATTTGAGCGTCCATCCACCACGCGAACCACCCCAGAACACAGCCGAACCACGAACGACGCAGATTGGGGAACTCGTACAGTCCGTGGCGAGTATTCTAGCGAGACGGGGATACGATGAATGGCGTGCAACTCACCTTGAGGGGAATTCGACGTTGTCAGGTGGGTTTCGTTGGATGATTTGCCTTGGAGGGATGGCGTCGGGGTTCAAGCGGAGTTCAAACCACCAAGGTGTAGTAAGTGTCCCGTGGTTTCGCGGCTGCTTCAACGACTTTATGTGAGTACGCCTCCGCATCTTCCTTCCTTCTATGATGTGGCCTTAGGGCCTTGAATTTTATTGTCGATGATACCTTGTGATCTTACATCGTGTCCTGAACATTCTGTTTATTTTGGCCCCGCGGTTCACCCATTGACATTTATCACCCTAGCAGTTTTCACTCTGAGCAGGCACATCTTTTACCGGTAAAGATAGGTGAGTGTTCTATTCCTCTTTGCTAATATGATTATACCATATACCAATCTGTCAATCCCCTGAGTGCATTGCACACTGGTGACAACGTATAAATTTCAGTTCTGCTTATGATCCACTACTTCAGCCGCATTTTTGATAGAGCTTTTCCTGACCTATCTATTCCAACAGCCGCTCTATGAACGCACCGAACAGATATGAGTTATTTGTTCTCGATGAAGGCGAAAAGTCGTAAGTGGTTCTACCAGGCCCTTTTTGGGACTTTGGCTCATGGGGTGCCTCTTTACATAGGGTTGAGGTCGCCGAGGATACGAAAATCCCGAATGCGGCGACTGTAAAAGTCGTGAAGCAAGACCACACGCTTGGAAACATGATCCGCGGGTGTGTCCGTTCTTTCTCTGCTTTGGCTTGTCTCACACGCGTTTCGGTTTTCCAGCCAGCTCCTCGCCATGCCACAGGTCCTCTTTGCTGGCTACAAGGTCCCTCACCCGCTACACCCATACTTTCTGGTCAAAATTCAAACGGACGGAACGATCACACCAACTGCTGCCCTCGAGCAAGCGTGCACCAAGTTGATCGGTACACTAGCCTCACTCGAGGCCAAATTCAAACGTGAATTCTCGTTCAAGGACGTCGAAGGTGTCACGACAGAAGACGCGTACGGCACTTCGAACGCAGGACCGGCATGGGCCTCTGGCCGTGATTACATGGACTTTTGATCCCCATTTCAACTGCACGTACCACGGGATTTGCTCTTTGTAATTGTACACTCTGATTAGATCTGTATCCTACGATGTTTGATTGGTTCAGTCCCATCAGTCGGTTGCTGCGCGCTACGGAAACTCGGCGGAATAACGGCCTTGTCACCCTAAAACAGTTAGGCATACTCACATTTGGGCGCTGGCCCTCTCACTCGGGGATGGCTGAACCCAACCAGCTGGTGAAGACCATTCCAACCATTTTCGCTTTCATGGATAATCCCCCCCCCCCTTCCGGCCTATCTGAGACTCCGGCCTGAGAAACCATGTTTGGGTGGTGTGTTTCCATGGAAGGAGATCGAACACCTTTAAAGTTCACAGCCGGTGTAAGTTACGATTCGTATCGATGTCAATGTTCAAGCAGAAACTCCTAACCGTTCGCCGAGACAGACTTGACATAAATTGTTTCTGCTTTGAGGATACCGCATTGAGTGATCGGCGTGCCTTCTGTCCCTTGTGACTTTCACTCAGTGTCAACATCCCACATTTCAGGTCCACCGGGTGGTGCTCGTCTCCTAACAGTGCCTGCCTACAAAACAGGTTCCCATGGCTATATATGTCGTCGCTTCTAGTCCGCATGCGTACCGTTCGGGGGGAGCGCTCCAACTTCAAGCCACGCCCAAAAAGGTGAACCGTTACCAGGTTTTTCCCCCCCGTTTTCTTTCACAGGCACCCCCGACGGACAAGGATTAGCCCCAGTGCCTATTTGAATCCTCCTCCTTGATGAGACCGACGTCCCCTTTATCGCCGACGCTGGTTGTCAAATGGACTGCCCAACCACGCGGTGTGCCGATGCTTAAATTCCCCAACGAAGCACTTTCAGGGGCGCAATGTCGGGTTGTCATTCAGAGGGTACAGTACAACCGCGCTTACGTATCAGGCTCCATACCACAGTACAAGAGAACCTCTGCCCTTCGAACCCGCCCCGAGTCCGCCGGCAGGCAGATGACGCGTTCGACGTCCCGTCGCTTTCGCCCCCATAGCAAAAGTGCCGCCGGTCAACCGGGGGCCGTGTGTGCACCCCAGGGCAACGGCTTGTCAGCCCTACTGTAGGGACTTGGACGCCCCGGAATGGTCCGTCCGTCCGCTCATCTTACCTACCCATTAAATTTTAGTCACTTTAAGTCTTAGATGGGCGTAGTGCGTTGATTACATCCTAAATCCTCCCAGCGGCAAAAAAAAATTGAAATGGAATGCATGAGAACCAAAGAAGCCCCGACCATATAACCTTGATGCGGCTGATCGTGCTGAACTGATTCATCAGCATCACCTAGTCTCGCGTAACAGTACAGTAGTAAGCTCTTCCATGCCATGCCATCCGTCGTCTTCATTTAAATCAATACAAAGAGGAAGCCTGCGCTCGCTCGGTGCTAACCAAATCAAGCGCCCTCATGCTTCCTGACTCCTGATGAACCATTCTTCTTCTTTTATTCCCCTTCCTGCATGAGAACGCGATTTCGCGATTATTGGGTTAGTGGTACCAAGTCCGAAACACGGTCATGAGGTCATCGATTAGCTGAACATCGCTCATCCCTTATCTTGGTTTGGGGAGAACCATGATTTCTTGGGATCTGGAAAGCTTGGTCGTCTGGAAACGTCGACCGACTCTAGCAGGCCAGGCAGACACCTTGCCCGCTCTCTACAGCTCCGAGTCGTCGGGGAATCCATGTGTCACAAACTAGAAGGCCTATCCCGCCATCAGAGATTACCTCCGACTGATTATCTCTCTATCTCCCGGCTTCCCCACAATATTATTAAAGGCGATGAATGGTAATGTGGTGATTTTTTTTGGTTTGGTGGGGTCTGGGGTATGTCGTCTTTGAGCTTGGAGGACCGCCTGCAACGCCTCCTCAGTGCTCTGTTTTCCAACGCTGCCGAAAAATCGAATCATCGAAACCGTGGCGGTTCGTCGGCTCCATGCCTACGGAAGAGGACATCGCTGTCGAACTCGGACAATCCGTTTTGCCATCCCGCCAAGACGGTATGGTCGCCGCTTCGCGCGACCATCGTAGAGTCCTACAGTACACCGCGTCAGTCCGGCCCCGTTCTCGCCCGACACGTCACGACACGAGGCAAATGCAGAATTCTCTCGCCAACAACCAACAACCAACATCCGCTATTCTTTTATTTTACCTTGCCGTTATTTCATCAGCCTGGGTGTGGCGCGTGTTCGTCATTGTCCCATATCGCCGCGAGTTTGGCACAATCAAGCGACCGTATGGGTATTTTTTTTTTTTGGTCTTTTGTCGAAGAACCGCGCGGGTACGCAAAAGGGAGGAAGAGAGAGATAAAGAAAACGGCCCAATGCCGCGTACTTATTATTTTTGTTATTGTCCCGGAGCCGGTTGAACGGTAGGTTGGCTTAAATACCGCCTAGCCGCATTCGCAGCTTTTCCACTGTCCTGACAATCCGACGTTTTTTTTTTTGGATTCTGCAAGCCGGTGGTCGTGACGAAATCATCTCGTCGATCAATATTTAGTCGCCCACGTCTTCGAGTCGACTCTGTTTTATGTTCCCCACGAATGCGCCTTCATGTCTATCTCGCCGCAAATTAAAAAAAGATTGCATGGCGTATTCATGTAACAGAAAGACAAAACGGTCTTGTTCCGCTCACCGGAAGCCTCCCCAAAGGCCCTTCTGAATTCTGGCTTCGCCACTCATAAATAGAAGCCATGGGTTCTTTTTGTAAGCCGTGATGGGCCGCCAATGATATAATTCTATTCAATGTTGCCACGCGACTTGAGGACGTCATTTTGCCTTTTGACAATACAGTACACACATTGCAGACGACCTCCGAGTCGATGAATTTGTTGAAACGTTGTCACGGTTGCAGCTATTCCAATGCGCGGGAGTAGCCGTAACCGTCTGCCAAGAGGGAAGGTGATGCGTTGGCCCCGGGTGACCGAATTCAGAGATATCCCCAGCAAGGTCTAAGCAGCGCCGGACTTGACCCATCCGAGAGTGGCCCGATCACGTAGAGCACCCGGATTGATATTATATTGAACGTATTCTGTTAGCGGTGGAGCAGATAATAATAGAGAACAAAAGAGGCGCACAGCGCCACACACGATTGTTTCGTTGATGAAATCGACACGGAAATGCCCGTCACGCCCGAATCAATCAAATTTTACTTCTTGCATCATCGAGGTCCATCGACCGAAGCAGAGCCATAGCCAAGCCTTAGACGTGGTAAAATGCGGGAGCACAGCACAGGAAGTGATCACACACACCCCTACACACCTCTCGACCCGACTAAGACGCGGGAATGGGTCAATTTGGGCTCTAAAAATGTGAAATGAGTGTGCAGTAGTTCTGTTTAGAAAGACGACTGCCGCCGACAGGCATGGGACCATCACTGATGGAGTTACGACCTGGGAGCACCCACCCAGTGTTGTGATTTGGTTCAAGTCGTCTACGTCGCACCAAAGAAAGCAGGTGGATGCTATCGGTCATATTGTGACTCACGACTGGATGGGTGTATTTCACAACTGCTTCTTGTCACTCCCGATGATTCCTTGGCACCGGAATCAGGCTCCCACCGAATCGAGGAACGTCTAGCTCTCCGCCGTGTCCTTTGATCATGATGGGATCAGAGGGTTTGATTGGAGAACCCGTATCGACAGCGGCCTAAGACAAATTGCTGGGTAAACACGCCGTGTGGCCCCGTTCAACAGTCACGCTCCATATTAGGCTTGTACCGGCGAATGGCGATAGTGCGTAATGTAAGTGAGAAGGCAAGAGATTTAAATGAAAGGCGCGGCAAATATACCCATCTCAAGCCGATCAGTCTGTGAATCGACGGCAAAAGACAGAAAAAGAAAGAAAAAGCCGACAGCTGTTAGTACCCAGTGCTATAGGTAATTAGCAAGCAAGTAAAATGTGGGGATACACAGCAAGCAACCCACCCTGCTCCCGGTGTTGCCGACCGCCGCCCACCGATCAGGCAGAGCCCCGCGCTGAGCGCCTAGCCGCCAACCGCGCTTGTGAGCGCAGTGCCCGTTTCACGTGTTTCTCCCCGCGTATCCGCTTCCGTTCCTGCGTCGCACTGACTGCCCCACCTTCCTCTTCTTCTCGCGCCTCCACCGCCACCATACGCTCGATACACCTTTCCATGTGTGCCTGCACAACGGCATCACTCGCGTCCGCATCTGCGTCTGCCAGCCACTCGAAGTCCAGGCCCCACCCGGTCCGACGGGTGCTCGCTGCACCGCCTTGGTCCCTCCACCATCGTACGAACCAGCTAGCAGCCCTCGGTAAATCGGGGACCCCGCCGCGCTGCAGCATGCCCAGTCTGCGCGCTAACGTATTCAAAAATTCGTCCACGTGGTCGGTTGGTGCTGTCCCCGGCGGAAATAGTGTCAGATAAGCGGGCCCTATTTAATTGGAGTTAGGCACGGAGACACGGGGCAAAGAGTCGACTAGCAATGTGTTTTGGGTATGACATGAACGTACCGGCCCTGTTAAGCGCATTAAGGCGGTATAGCAGATATGCACTAAGCGCCTCGTTGTCATATAGTCCTTCCTTAATGCCGGCTGAACCGGACAGTGTTGGTGTTAGTCGATACACGCTTGTGAGAGCAGCTGTTATGTGCAGATGCCTACCGATCAGTGCCAATTTAACACCTCGCTCAGCACCTCTGTCCCCACGCCCAAGATAAGGCAGCATCACTCCCGGAGTGTCAAAAGAATAAACAAGTGGGTCCACCGATAATTTCAGCCGTGTAGAGAGAGCCCTCGTCAGCCCTGGCTGAGCGGATGTGCGGAGGGCCTTTGGTGTCGCTGGGTATGGACGGAAAAAATCGTAAATAAATTACAAACGGAAATATTCGAACAAACCTACGGCCGGGGATACCAATGTCCCTTAGGGCGTTCAACAGCGTTGACTTGCCGACATTAGGCATACCGACGACGAGCACATTTAGTTCGGGTATATGTGGGTGTTCCCGAGCAATTTCTATTCATGCCGGGCATATTACCAGGTTGAAACCAAGGCAGAAGGACTGGGCGACTTACTCACAAGCAAGGCACTGAGTGCCTTGAGATCCTTTGGCCTGTTCCCTGACACAAAAATTGTCCTCTGGTCAGGGAATTTTGCGGCCATGGCCCTCTGGAACGGCTGCATTCCCAAGCGTGAAACCGTGAGCAATCGCGTTGAACGGCAAGGGGGTAGATAAACTTCCATACCTCAAAACCCCACTCGGGAACGAGATCACGTTTGCTGAACACGACGACTCGCTCGCATACACGCGCCTCAGCGAGCGGGGAAGAAGCGGCAGCGTGTCTCGAGAGCTGCACACGCTCTGTGCGCCATCGGTTCAACGCTCCTAGGGATGCATTGATCCATATCAGCGATAGGCTCCACAAAAATCAGAACCCGAAACCGCAAGTTATGCGCGAGGGATGGGCGCGAAACTCATGAGCGCCTCATGTCGCGGGTAAAACTCCAGAAAAGGTAAATGCGCTGAGGGTTGTTCGCTTTTAGGGACTCTCTGGCAATCGAATCTCCGAGCAGAGAAAAATCAGGGGTCATTCTGATCAGCCACATGTCGGGCCACGCCCAATCGTTTTTGCATAAACGCATCGTAAGAGCAACCCCAGACGACCAAAATAGCATATGAACGACACGTGGATGGGACACCGCAGGGGCCGCAAAACACACCGTTATCATCGGCGCGTGGGGGTGTGTGATATATATATTTTGGTCTACCGCTTCGTGACGCAATCACTTACCCTCAAAGTTCCTGTTGACGCTAGTGAGCGGCAGACGGGCGTCCCTTAGCTCGAGGACGACGTCAGTACGTGTGAGCAAGCTGGGAAGCATGCGAGAAAATTGCGTCATGTGTCCAGGGTACCATGACTGAGGCGGAGGTAATGGTGGAGGCAGAAAACGCGACAGCATCGTGGCAATCCCGTGAAGCGGAGGGGAGAAGGGTCTAGATGGGCATTAGTGTCAGCTTTTGTGTCAGTTAGGCGTTTGCGATCAGTGCATGCGGGCGCCGGGCGAAAGAATGATGAGGAACGAGAGATATTATAGCGCCCGCCCGGATGAGATGCCAAAAAAAACGGTGTAGAGATGCCAAAAGGAAAAAGAGAGAGAAGCGAGGGAGGGGTGAGCAGTGTAGTTTTGACGTACATTTGTTTGCTGAGAAGAAGAAAGAAAGCGCCCCTGCCACGTTGTCCTGAGAGCTCCTCTCACACGGACTTTGGGTGCGCCGGGCTGGTGGTAAAATTACCCTAATTGGAACGGGTTTGAGACATCGATCGTGGGAAGAGTCCAACCAGTCATGTACAGAGCCAACGGGAGTTTGGCGACGCATTGTCCCCGACCTGTTTCCTTTGCTGACGGCATCCTCGAACCAGATGACCTGATCTCTCTTCCAAGCTAGACCTGATCCAGCCCCTTGCCATCAATGACTCGCCGCTTTATTAATTTCTAGATGGAGGCCCACGAAAGCCATCATCTCTATCAATTCTTCGTGCGGATCACAGTTATGTGTGTATGTGTGTGTGTACGTGGTTGAAGCGATAATCTACTTTCAACGAGAAGAAATACAAAAAGGAAAGAAAAAAAAAACATTAAGATGATTCGTCTTCACGGCAGTGGGCCGCAGGAAGAGGATATTGGCTGCAGAAATAAAACCAGAGGCTAATGAAATACACGAGGATGGTACCGATGTATGAAAGATCGCGCAAAGCCAGCATAACAAGGATGAAAATGAGGGGATATACATCAAAACAGACCAGAGCAGCGGAGGTATGGATCCGAGGATAAAAGCAAGAATGGTTTGGATGGGACGAGAGTGCCAATGGACGGATAAATAAGGTTACGGCAAACGGCACAACACTCCAGTGCGCAGCACAGCGCCGCAGTGCCGCTCGTCGTGGATGCTGGGCAGGTGAGGCGTAAGGTCAAGCTGGACGGACCAGATGGGCGGTACAGAGGCGCACCGACATTAGACCCACGAGTCCTTTCCGAGCCCGATGGCATCGAAACTCTTCCCACTCCGAGTCCGCCGCTCGTTCAATACCTGCACATCGTCCAGCTTTATCAACTTCTCCGATGGGGGCGGCGACCCCTCCACCCAACCCTTCCAACCCTTCCGTGCTGCGGGACGCTTCTTGCGCGCTCGAGGTGGCGCTGTCAAATCGGGATCAAACTGTGACTCGTCCAAATCGGAATCGTCGTCGGGGGTGTGCGGTCGCTTGGATGACGTCCGTGAGGTGCTGGACGAAATGGAGGGACCGGGAGTTGTAGGTGGAGACGAGGGCATCGGTGGGGGCGTGACGGAGACCGAACGCTGCGTAGTAGCGAGGCGTAACACCGGCCGGGAACCCCAGGCTGAGGATGAGGATGGGTCAAAAAGGAAATCTTTGGAATGAAAGGTGGTATCGGGGATGGGGGGAACAATATCGTGGTGGGCATTCGAATCACCAATCACGGGCTCGTCCTGGGCCGATTTGGCCCTTTTCTTTAGGCTCTCGGAAGCCTTCTTGTCCCTACGCCTTTCTCGCTTCATGTCGTCTGCTGACTCCACGAGGGTGTAGCGGGGGACGCCGTTGAGGAGGCTGGTGAGCACGTCCCTAGGTGGTCGTGGGTCGAAATCGCCTGCCATGACAGAAGTAGCGGTGCGTCGACGACGTTTATGGGGTGGAATAGTAGGGGGATATGGAGGGAGAGTAACGGCCATGTTATCGAGGTGAGGGCAGGGGAGGAGGGGTTGTATGATCCCAGGTGTTGGGTGGAACGGGTGAGCGTGGTGGCCTAATAAACAGGCCGGCATTCACTGGCCTGTTTATACTCGGCAGGTTCAACGTAAATAATAACCCACAAATAGGCACGTGGTTTGGTTTACCTTTTCCCACCAGACAAGATAACCTGGGCCTGTCCATAGACCGACCCACAGGTATCAGGTCCCGAACCGGTCAGACAGAGAAGCCCCCAACAGTTCCATTCTCCACGTCTTTACCTCTCACCCACCTACGTCCCCCTGTTTTCAGGGTCCCTCATCCACAGATCTTATCTCGTCAGAACCAGTACGAGGGACTTTGTGTACTCTTCCTTTATTTAAATTTTTATTTTATTTTGTGTCCCCGCTCTTCTTCTCTCTTGAGCTTATACGCCGCGACCCGCCCAGAACAGAACAGAACAATACAGAACTAGACATACAGCCACTGGGCGCAATCTGTCCCTGTTCTACTCCCTCAATCTTGTTCTCCACACCCATACCCGCTCCATGTCCCGTCCGTCCGCTCCATTCCTCTCTCCCGTTGCTGTGGAGACACAGCACACGATTGTCCGCTCCTGCGCGCCCAGGTCTGGATCTCTCATATGCCCGACAACTTGGATAATGGCAACATCCCCTTATTGTCAGCGGCTAACCGCCTTTGGAGGAGTTTGAGCGCTCTTCACTTCACTATTTTTCACCAGAGACGCTTGAGCGGCTTGGAAATCCCTTGGCCATGGGGTTTCCCTTCCACAAACTTATTTCTGGGTCTCCCTGCTTGACCCGATCTCGGGATCAGAAACTTATTGTTGAATTGAATGACTCGATTCGGTAACAGGATGGCTGTAAACAGGAGTCATCATTCCTGACGCTTTGTTGTCACACCCCACCGGGATATCCCAGAGCGGCCCCGCGGCGTGACCCGATGGGACAACCGCCTTTAGGCGCACGTTCCCTTTTGATCGCTCCTCGAACCTGCTATTCCCAGCTTGTCCTTTTCTCACACTTGCAATGCTCGCTGTGTTCAATAGACCCGCTACATCACCGGATCAGTGTCAGCGACCTGTCTACATAGGCCTGGAGCGATGGGCGGTGCCGTGAACTGAGGTCCTAAAAATACGAGTTTGGCCATCAATACATCCTCACCGTCACTTGCTTACGGATCCGTCAAATTAGTGAGTCCTCCGCTCAACTAAGAACTTCTCTACGGAAGGGACAGCCCCTGTATACCCTACTTAAAGACTCTTAGCCCCTTCCTAAACGGTCAGTTCACGGTATCGCCCTCGCCACACAGCTCCATTCGGCTTGTGCTTCGATCTCTCTTGGTTGATCATCACTGCGCTCTCGGAAACCTTCCTGGGCCTTCCCTCTTCCCTTCAACCTTATGCTACCCTATCTAGTCACGGCACGTGTATCAATATCCCAGCAATGGCTCCGTAAAGTGGCACTGTGGAACCACTTGCCTTATTCTGCGCACGCCCCACCATTGGTCCGCTCTCTCGTGACCACTGTGTCCAAGCTTATCGGCATCGTCGCATCCATCTATGGCAATGTGACGGCGTTAGCCATTTAGACTACATTCGTCCCATACCCAGCCTCGACCCAGAGATGAAAAAAAAAAATTGACCGAAAGCCATGTATACTTCAAACCGGTCTTTCACTCCGATGTCGATCCTAAAATCCCTACTTTCAGAAAGTGCACAAAGTTTACCCATGACGACCGCGAAAAGTGCTCACAATGTTTGTGGCTCCTCGAGCGGTGGGTCATCTAAATAGCCGCCTCGCACAGCCCCGCGAGCTTTTTTTTACGGAGGTAAGGCCCTCTCTTCATTGTTGTGCCGATCCAGAAAGCCAAAGATCCAGCCCAACCGCGAACATCAGCTGTCAATCTGACAGCGGGCGAGAAGACGCTGGACCGTCAAAAAAAAAATCGGTTTCGCTCAGCAGTGCTGTCATGACTGACCCTGGACGGTTCATCCATCCACAGCCGAGCTAGCCACTAGCAAGCTCCGCAGCACGTACGCAGCATCCAAGTATTATTACACTGCGGCTGGCTTGTGACCATGGACGTGGCGATGCACAGTGCTTCAGTCGCGTGCAGGGTGCACATCAAGTTTTAACCGTGGGGCTAGGGGATCTTTTGTGCCCCACGGCGTCCGATCATCAATAAGTCCCGAGACTACTGAAAGGGGCAGCTGCCAGCTTTCGTACGACCTACACGCATTAATGGATCTAAAAATGAAGGGGGAGAAACGGGGAGGGTGTTGGGGTTGGATGGTCGGCGGCACAAGACAATGGCTCGATGGCCAATGGGGGAAAAACAATTAAAACAATTAAACCGATCACAAATGAGCAAAATAGAATAATTAATTTCTGAACTCGTGAACTGAACGGATGGATCTGGAGTAGGGGACGTGCACATGGAGAATAATAGTACCAGAGCTACAAGCCTCGAGGTGATGCATGCTGCGCGTGTTGTGCTACCGCCGGCCTGCAATCAGAAGCCGGAAATAATTTTTTACCTACTTCTTGGCCACCGCGACCCTGGAGAGAGGAAGGGGGGGGGTAAGAACCAACGATCTTTTGCCACGTCGGCAGCCATGGCGACGACCGCTAACCGCTTCTTCCATATCTATTTTTTTCTGGTCGACTTC
>Ga0307510_10001332_pt1 | contig 26955 bp, 29 predicted proteins | sample 12_EM_MG_FD_207224 | JGI IMG/M metagenome (GOLD analysis project Ga0307510, IMG submission 207224) | Populus trichocarpa ectomycorrhiza microbial communities from riparian zone in the Pacific Northwest, United States - 12_EM | ecosystem: Host-associated > Plants > Roots > Unclassified | place... | reverse complement strand
CATCGAGTAGATAGGGTTCGGCTCCCGAGCCATGCGTTATCCCCTGCATATCCTTTCCTGTCCTGGGACCTGTCTGACGGTTGCATCTGCCTGTTTACACCCTGAGAGACAACATAAACGCTCCAGAGACGTACGGGCTTTACTTTACCTCATGGCTGGAAGGGAAGCCTTGGTATGGATGGGGGCATCCGCTAGTTCTTCCATAGTAATTATGTGAGGTACTCGTAAAGTGAGCACGGAAGAGGGGGGGCGTCATCGTTGCCACTGGAAGGGAAGATGGTTATCCTTGTCGCAAGGAAGCCATGATCGTCGTCGATGTCGTGAGCTTGGGTGATAAAAATACGAATGTCATGACAGTTGGCTTTGTGCTGCTCACCTTGGAAATTCTATTGTGGTAAGGTAGGCAGCATCCAGTTACGGTTCGTATCACATGATGTGACTTTATTGTGACTGTAATGTGACATTGCCGTGACCACCATTTAAGACTGTGATAAGACATGATAAGGATAATGCCGTCCTTTTTCCTATGTGTCTGGTCATATATTATTAAAGGGATAGGAATTGTAAAGTTGATTGGTGTAATGGGTATTATGTTTTGCTTACATGAGTGAGCAGGTTGAGGCTGTTGGTTCGATCCCGCGTGAGTGTAATCTATTTTTCATCATCTCGGGTCTCCGAAGCGCCCGGACATCTGTGGAATTTTGACACCAAAAAAGATTCAACCCCTTCAAAATTGCTTAAACAAAAAATATAAAACCACAGGTTTGTCGGAATAACATGTCTCCATGGTGTATCGGTTTCCGAAATCGCATTTTCTTCTTTCACAAGAGTTTATATCAGGATCTTTCACCATCTTGTCACTTTTTGTCATGTATAATCATGGACCAAACATGGGACAAACATGGGAGTTTCGACACTAAAAATCATTCTCCTCCTTCAAAAATGCTTAAACAAAAATTTAAAAGCCACAGGCTTGTTTTAATGACCTGTCTCCATAATGAATCGGTTTCCAAATTTCCATTTATTTGTTTTCTAAAGAGCTAATACATTTTTACACCATTTGTCACGTTTTGTCACCCTAGTCATGTGATACGAACCGTAACTGGATGCTGCCTACCTTACGGCGGCGAATATTGTTGACTCACGTTCTCTTGTCAACGCAGAGCGCAGCAGCGTCATGACACAGAGGGAGGACGAGGGCTTTGGGTAGCTGGGTGTTTGTTATAGTCGTCCTGATTTACTCACGAGAATAGTTGGAAGCCAAGACTAGGCCGGTCCCAACACAGCGAGGGAGGGGGAAGATGTTCCCGGCCGATGCCCTGGCAGCCCTGCTCGCCGGCTTCCCTGCTCGACTACTGCCAGGCAATTTGCAACAGAGGGATCACATGCTGACCTATTATTGGGATTTGGCAGTCCGACAGTCCTTCAGTAGGCGTCTCTTAATTGAGCGGACCGCGATCATTCTGCAGTCATGTCCTTACCGGTTGGATGACTTAGTACTCTAATAGATGTGGTGACACTAGGTCCGGGTTTTGCGATATGTCGCACAGGCAGGTCGATTGGTGGGTGATCAGGCATGTAGGGACAGTGTCGACAAGACCAAGGGCTGTGATGTCGAGCGCCGATGGAGGATATCCGAGCCGCCCAGTTGTCCTTTCAGGCACGCGGCACTGTCCAAAACCTAACCCAAACAAACATGGTGCATCGGCCCGTGTCACGTGTTACGTTCCGGAGGTCATTGCAGCGTCGTCCTGGCCTTCGATTGCTAATTATTTTTAACTCATTGCCTTCGTATCATCGGCGGAATACTACATTTACATCCTCTATGTCTTTTCCGTCCGCCTCCTGTCTGGTCGCAACATTAAACAGTCAACTACCCGGGGATCTTCTCTGTTCAAGTCCTCAGCTTGGTTCTCAGAGCCATCGTCTCGCCATCTCCATTTGTCTACTTCTGACCTCGAACAACGTCCTCACTCTTTGCTCACTAACTGCCCGTGCACCGATTGGGCTGATAAAACTCACACCCATGCCACAAACACAATTGAGCGCTCGACCCAAACTTACGCCAGTCTGTTTCAGGCAACCGCTTTGCGTCCGTTATGTAACAGAGCCAAGGATGCACTGACCTTCGTCCAAACCCTCTAGCACAGCATCCCACTATCTCCTTGTCCTTTCCTCACAACCAACCGACTCTCCTCCTCAAGACCACGTTTTTCTCCCGATTTATCATGACCGACCAGTCAGTATCATCTCGCCTCCGGACGGTTTTCGAGTTGGCTCTCCAAGATTACGAAATAAACACAAAAATATCATTGGCGAACCACCCACTCGTTCAGAAACTCGAGAACTGCCATTCCATCGAGTCAATTACCACCCTTCTTCAACATCAGGCAGGAACCTTCGGTGAATTTCAAGGAAGAGATAGAATAATCAAATCGATCGGGAGCACGGTTTCGTTCCTATATAAGCTTTCGGCCACCGCTGCCCTCGGTAATGATATAGGCCTGGTACGTCAGAAAACCCTGATGACGGTCTTCCATGTCTTTGATATTCATCTACAGGCATTTCCGCCTGCGGAGGCATTACGCACTGCGCTCGGAGTCCTACTCGTTGTATGCCTTTCTTAAATTCCTACCTGCCATATTCGTTGTGACACCTGAGTCCACTAGGCGGCCAAGGGCGTAGTTGATAGTTATAACGCACTCGTCGACTTGCTTGAGGCGATCGGACATATTCTTAAACGTCTCGATGTATATACGGAGACTTCTCCAACGCCTGCCATGGACGAGCTAGTAGTCAAAATCATGGCGGAGCTCCTCTCCGCCCTCGGATTGGCTACAAGAGGGCTCAAGCAGGGACGTCCGAGTGAGTCTGTTCCAGCCGACATATTGCATGTCATCTAACTCGGCGCAACGCAGAGGAAGTCTTACAAGGGATTTTTCGAGGAGACAAGCATACCGAGGCAGTCCTACAGAGGCTGGATCGGCTCACCCTGGACGAGGCCCAAATGACTGCAGCGGAGATTCTCAAAGTTGTCTACGGTCTTGTCCAAGACATGAGTAAGCAAACGTACTGTCTCTCACTGGCTATTGAGTAACCTTCCCACTAGATGGAAAAGCATCTGGTGACGCTGTCCGGGAAGATCTTCGTACGTTTTGTTGGCAACAGCGAACTAGTTCTATACCTGACTGAGTGTTAGAAATCCTTCATGAAATCGCGAGCGGTATGGATAAATCAAAACGTCAGTGATATCCTGATATTCCCGTTGTCATCTGAAGATTCTGAGATCGCCTGCCAGGCGATAAATTACTGCAAGATATTCGAAATTGGCTCTCCCCTCCCGATCCTTGGAAAAATCACAATATCGCCCGCGATTCGCGCCATGAAGGGACAGCGACGTGGTTCGTTCAGGGTGATACATTCTCGGAATGGAAATTATCCGGTCCAAGTTCTCTGCTCTGGATACACGGGAAACGTCAGTAGTTGCCCTGCACAACACCTTGTCCGATGCTGACGGTTTTCGTTTGTCTTAGCCGGAGCAGGAAAGAGTGTGCTTTGGTACGTTGACCTCCCAATATTTTTATCTCAACAACTTATGGTGCCGCTAGTTCCGCAATCATAGAGAATATCGATACCATGAGGAAATGTGGGCTCGCGTCCATAGCATTCTTCTACCACGATTTCAGGGAAGATCAAAAGAGAGATCTACGTGGACTGCTTTCCTCTGTCGTACTCCAGTTTTGCCACCAGTCCGACTCCTACTACGACATCCTTTCTAACTTCTATTCAACGCACTGCTATGGTGCACAATCTCCTAGCGACGATGAATTTGTCCGCTGTTTGGAGGACATACTGAAACTTCCAGGACAAGCCCCGATTTTCTTGATTCTGGATGCATTAGACGAATGCTCGAACACATCCCCCATTCCGTCTCACCGTGAGAACGCTCTGGAATTTCTGGAGAAGCTTATCGACTGGCAACTTCCGAATCTGCGCATATGCGTGACAAGCCGGCCTGAGGTCGATATCAAGGTTGTTCTCGGACCTTTGACCTTCCGGTCAATTTCTCTACAGGACGAAAGGGGGCAAATGGAAGACATCGAGAACTATATCAAGTCGGTCGTTGAGAAGGACCCAAGGAACCGAAGGTGGACAGCACAGGACAAGCGAATGGTGATTGACATTCTCACAAGAAACGCTGACGGGATGTAAGCAACCAATAGCTGGCCCTTTGAAGACTCTTGCTGATACCGGTCATGTAGGTTCCGGTGGGTGTATTGCCAGGTGCTCTATCTTCGCGGCTGCCACCCAGGACGTATCCGGCATGCCCTGGCCGAATTACCGGAGACACTCGATGAAACGTATGAGCGTACATTGCGAGAGATCAATAAGGCAGACTGGGAACTTGCGCACCGACTGTTTCAATCCCTCGCTGTGGCATCCCGCCCTCTCCGTGTCGAAGAATTGGCGGAGTTCCTCGCATTCGATTTCAACGCGGGGTCAACCCCAAGATTCAACGAGGAATGGCGTCTGGAAGATCCAATCCATGCGGTACAGACTACTTGCCCCAGTTTTCTTGCCATCGTCGCTATCGGAAGTTCGCAAATTATCCAATTTTCGCATTTTTCTGTCAAGGAATTCTTGACCTCTTCCCGCCTTGCCGAAGCAAACCAAGAGATTTCCCGTTATCATGTATCAATGACACCTTCTCACACCCTCGTTGCAAAAGCCTGCCTCGGAATCCTCCTTCATCTAGACAAAACCGTCGCCAAAGACGCTCTCCAGAAATTTCCTCTGGCACCATATGCTGCCCTACACTGGGTCGACCATGCCCGGTTCGAGGGCGTATCAGGAAATGTAGAAGATGCGATGAATATCCTGTTTGATTCGAGCAAACCGCATCTCACCGTCTGGGTCTCACTACACAACACCGAATTACCCTCCTGGAAGCTATTCAAACGAGGCGAAAGGCCTTTGCCCCCCAGCGGACTCCCCCTGCATTATGCCACCATTTGCGGCTTACACGCTTTTGTAAAGGTGCTGGTTGTTGGGCGCCCACAGGACGTGGAATCTCGGGGCTCCGACAACTTGACACCTCTGCATATGGCGTCACTCAGGGGGTATGAGGAGATTGCTCGAATCCTTTTGGAGGGAGACGCGGATGTGACAGCTCAAACCGATGACGGACAGACTCCGTTACATGTGGCGTCAAGAGAAGGACATTTGAAAGTCGTGCGCACCCTTCTTGACTACGGCGCATCTGCAACGGCCCGAGATGAGGTCGGCTCGACACCGCTCCATCTCGCGTTGCAACCTCAAAAAGTGGAAGACCCACACGTTCCTCTCGGTGGTGCAGACACGAGAGCCGAAGATGAGAGCGAGAATGGGCTGGCACAGTTGGATGGAACATTACAAGGCGACTTTCTATCTTATCTGTTTTCGCAAGAGGCAACTGTTCAAGTCACCCGCGATCTTCTTGAGCGAGGAATGGTTAGAACAGCTCACGGTAGCACTTTGTTGTATGCGGAGTTTGGCCACAGATATACAGGACGCCTACGCTTCCATCCCAAGCCCGAGGTGGACGACATGGCCGGGGATGAGGGCGAGTGGAATCCCTTGTCACCGCGCAGTGGGCATGTAGATGTTGCACAGCTTCTACTCAAGCGCGGTGCAGATCTGACAGCCCGAAACGAGCGCGGGCACTGCCCTTTGCATTTGGCGTCGTTGAGTGGATGTATGGAGATTGTGGAGTTTCTCGTTGAGCACGGTGTAGATCCGACAGTCCAGGACAAGGATGGGTGGACCCCTTTGCATACAGCGTCGCAAAACGGACATATCGGAGTCGTGCAGTTCCTTGTTGAGCATGGCGCAGATCCGACAGTCCAGAAAATGGATGGGTGGACCCCTTTGCATGCAGCATCACAAAACGGACATATCGGAGTCGTGCAGTTCCTTGTTGAGCATGGCGCAGATCCGACAGTCCATAACAAGGATGGGTGGACCCCTTTGCATTTGGCATCGGACAACGGAAATATCGGAGTCGTGCAGTTCCTTGTTGAGCATGGCGCAGATCCGACAGTCCAGAACAAGGATGGGTGGACCCCTTTGCATTTGGCATCGGAAAACGGACATATCGGAGTCGTGCAGTTCCTTGTTGAGCATGGCGCAGATCCGACAGTCCAGGACAAGGATAGGTGGACCCCTTTGAATTTGGCATCGCTAAACGGACATATCGGAGTCGTGCAGTTCCTTGTTGAGCATGGTGCAGATCCAACAGTCCAGGCCAAGGATGGGCGGACCCCTTTGCATGCAGCATCACAAAACGGACATATCGGAGTCGTGCAGTTCCTTGTTGAGCATGGCGCAGATCCGACAGTCCAGAAAAAGGATGGGCGGACCCCTTTGCATGCAGCATTGGAAAACGGACATATCGGAGTCGTGCAGTTCCTTGTTGAGCATGGCGCAGATCCAACAGTCCAGGACAAGGATGCGTGGACCCCTTTGCATACAGCATCGCTAAACGGACATATCGGAGTCGTGCAGTTCCTTGTTGAGCATGGCGCAGATCCGACAGTCCAGAAAAAGGATGGGCGGACCCCTTTGCATGCAGCATCGCAAAACGGACATATCGAAGTCGTGCAGTTCCTTGTTGAGCATGGCGCAGATCCAACAGTCCAGGAAAAGGATGCGTGGACCCCTTTGCATACAGCATCGCTAAACGGACATATCGGAGTCGTGCAGTTCCTTGTTGAGCATGGCGCAGATCCGACAGTCCAGGACAAGGATGGGTGGACCCCTTTGCATACAGCATCGCTCAACGGACATATCGGAGTCATGCAGTTCCTTGTTGAGCATGGCGCAGATCCGACAGTCCAGAACAAGGATGGGTGGACCCCTTTGCATGCAGCGTCGCTGAACGTACATATCGGAGTCGTGCAGTTCCTTGTTGAGCATGGCGCAGATCCGACAGTCCAGAACAAGGATGGGCGGACCCCTTTGCATTCAGCGTCGTATGACGGACATATCGGAATCGTGCAGTTCCTTGTTGAGCATGGCGCAGATCCGACAGTCCAGCACAAGGATGGGCGGAGCCCTTTGCATTCAGCATCGCAAAACGGACATATTGGAGTTGTGCAGTTCCTTGTTGAGCATGGCGCAGATCCGACAGTCCAGGACAAGGATGGGTGGACCCCTTTGCATTCAGCATCGCAAAATGGGCATGCGGAAGTTGTCCAGTTCCTTGTTGAGCATGGCGCGAATCTGACACCCCGGGACAAGGATAGGATGGCCAGTTTGCACTCGGTTTCGGGACATGGAGGTGTACAAGTTGGGTCCGATTTCAAGCATCCAGCGGCCGAGGCAAATCTGGGGGGACTCCGTGGCATTTGGCGTCGCACAAAAGACAAGTGGAAGCGACACAGGTCCTTTTCTAGTCGTGAGTCGAGTGTGTCCTCCCCGAGAGTGGCACAGATGTGATATCCCATGCCAAGCTCACATGAACTCGGTTGTACTGGGGGTTTAATATTTAATAGTTGAGGGACATGTATGTGTTGCCCGACTCCTTGTACTGTACCGCGAAAATCTAACCGACTGAAACAGGATGGATCACGTTTCACCCCAGGAGATTCCGGCTGGAGGATATTGTCGCGTTATGCAGTCACTCAGGAAGCACACAGCTAAGGAGCATTGCGCCTGGGTACAGTACGATATTGCCTTGAAATTTCGATGCCGAGTTTCATATGGCAGCGTAAAAGACTACTTCTCACTCCAGCCTTGTAGAGATGAACCTGGATAATCTTCCTTGTTCAAATAACCCTTCAGAATCCTATTGTCACAGTTTCAGATTGACCAATATTGTCACCAGTCCCGGGCCCCACCTCCTCGTCCGCTCGACTATCATTTTCCCACACATAAAATTTTGATCATTCCCTCACCGCATTGACTGGTCGATCACACCTTCAATTTTATTCATGGAATTATCTCATCGGCCCTTTTTGTCATTATGCCTATTGTTGTCTTACCTCTCATTCACAGCATTCATAGACTTTGGCTTCCTGTCTGAGAGATCCATCTCCCAAGGACTGCTATTTCTCCATTACTTTCAGGTCTCTGCTTACAAATTACAATCTCTGTCCCAACCCCGATAGATTATAAGTGTCGTTGCATGTAAGAAAACCGTCCATCTTCCCCTGCGTATATGAGTCTCCACTATTTCCCAAGTCTAAACTGAGCTGTGGTACATGTACAATTCTTTGTCAGGGATGAGACAGTGTCTTTGTTTTCTGTTATGTTAGTGGCCTCATCAATTTTGCCTTCTTGTAGTACTCCATTGCGTTGTAGCCTGATACACACCGGTTTATGACTCCACATAACCCAGAAGCCCAAGTACAGCACGATAGGCACTAGTATTGTTGACAGCATTGTCCGAGGACTCGACGAGGAGAAAATAAAAGCAGAAAATGGCCATAATGCCACAGCGCATCTATTATATGCATCCGAGTCCGGGTTCTAGTCCGTGTCCAAGATCTAGTGGGTGGCTTGGAGCTGCCTAGCCGGTCCAGTTACCGCCGCGGACTCCGTGAGTGCCACCGCCTATGGACCGCCAGAGAGCGCATCTTGCAGGGGTCATTGGCGCTTTGGCTGCAGATTGGTCTGATTGGACACGGGACACCGCTCCTTTATTGCTCTTGGTGTGCTATATTCCGTAGTAACACCTCGTAGTAACCTCACAGATCAGTTCTCGTGTATGCACTGAAAGGAAGGCAGATACAGTATCCTCAGAAACCAGCTCCGCGAGCCGTTCCGCTTGACCTCTGAGCTCGAGCCTCGAGCCCGACCTCACAGGCCTCACATCGTGCGCCTTTCTGACCACGTGACATGTCTCGATGCGCCCGACAAAGCCCGACGCGTCCAACTTCTCACCCTCATCATCCTGCACCTACACGCATCGCCTCCGACCCTTCGTCTTTCACCCTTCTTTCCACGTGATTGACTCTTTCCCATTTGCAACCAGGTTCACCTGCTTGTCGCACCTCAATCCTTACGGCCAAAGACTCGCGGATCGCGCAACCATCCTCGGCCGACGTCACAGCACGAAACGCCCGCTGCTCCACGTAGTACACGTCGTTTACGGTCCCTCGCAAATCGGGCCTCTGTCTGGACCATGTCTGCATTGGGAAGGGTTCTTAGTGCATGTTGGCTCATTGAGGCTACCCTTTGTACGTTTATCAATCCCCTTCTACTTTAGACGCCCCGCTCCCCATTCCACACCTTCACCTTCCCATTTTACTTTAGCCTTTTTACTAGCAAACGTCGCCGCACTCTGTTCACCCTCGTTGTCCACGGGCTCGACGTCGTGCGCCATTGCGCTAGAACAGCTGTCTCTTGCTGTCTCGGACTCGTGTATACAAACCCCGGCGCCTGGCCCCGTCAAAGGCAGGCAATAGCTGCCCCACTTTCCCTCCTCTTTTTTTGTGTGCTCTCGGCTCTCGCCCAACCGATAGACGACAAACCGAGCAAACGAGCCGTCGTTCGTCATTTAGTTTCGCGATTCGTACGTTTCCTTTTCTCTTGCCGTCTTCGCAGGTCTTGTCGCCCTTGCAGACGGACTTGCGACTCCCGACGCACCTCCCCTTCAAGCCTCTCTCTATCGCGAGCTTTCGATCTCTCGGAATCGCGACCTCTTCCCCTTGGATCTCTCTCTCTCCGGACCCACTTGCTAGGCCTCCTCGACTTGGCGCCTTACAGCACATCACGTACACCGTCACAGGCGCCGTACGTCAGTGACATCCATCGCATCAAGGCCTCGATGCGGTATATACGCGCGCACGTCCCCAACACACCTTCGGAGGACATGAGGTGGCAGGTGGCAACAGGTCACATGTTTGACATTATTCTCATGGAATTGACATCTGAGACAACGATGGTGCGGTCGAAAAGGGATGGACAATAATGTAGGTGATCACTGTAGATGATATAGCAGATATATGCGTGAAGGGTGGGTCAGATAACTCAACCAATCGAGTGAGTGAGGTGTCCTCACACATGATGTGTTGAGCCCGGGACCCGACACTGCCTCACGCGCGCCAACAAATGGCAGGTTCGAGGGGTTAACTAAGCTGCCAGCACTCTGGCGAGAATCGACGAAGGGGCGCCAAATTGACCTCGGCAATCAAGTGATACAGTACAGCCACAGCTCCAATTCAGTCCCGCCACCCCGCGGAGGCCGACGGTGGTCTCTTGATTCTTGGGCAACTAATTGCAGAGTCCAGGACAATTGGGAGGTCAATTTGAAACCTTATGGGTCTAAGGTGATTGCGCAGCTACGTGTTATCCGACTCGGAAGATATATCCAATTGCTGGGTGTCTGAGTGGTGTCCGAACCAGGCCACATGGAGATCACGTGCATTTCCTTACTGAGCCAGCGGCGCAGCGCCACGCCTAAGGCTCATCGGATTAGCAATGCCACCTAAAAACTGTGGCGTAGGCCCGCATTCCAACGCCGAGGTTCGTGTTAAGATGTTCCATCATAGAAAACACAGCCCCTGATCACATTCAAACACGTACAGCTTTCAAAGGTTCATTGCACTCGATCTTTCACCCGGGTCATTCGGGCACGAGTATCAATGAATGACAACGGCATGATGCTCCTTAAAAATCACAACGCGATTCGGATGCCAGCGTTCCCGTTTTTCCCCTGGCCTCCCAACACTCCTGGTTCATCAAATGTTAATCCTCGTCGCACTCACGATCTTATTTCTCTTCACTGGCTCTGCATCTTCTCAAGTCTCATGGCCGAACTGCACCGCGAAGGAATTAGACTGGGTATGAAACCACAATGAAACCTTTCCAAATCACTTTTCAAGAATTGACGAGTCTGTCCAGACATACAACTCTATCTCTCAAAATCCGTGCGAAGTTACCGCATACATGCTGTCTACATGTTCAGGGGATGGTGGTGAGTGCTCATCTTGCGCGTACGGGACTTCCCTCCCATCTCTTTCAGGGTTCGCCTTTGGTCCTCTCCCCTCGGGGTACGTCTACACGGGGCCAGACGGTTCTGATGAAGACGATTCGTGCAAGTGCAATACAATAACTTATTCCCTGTTAAGTGCATGCTCCGCGTGCCAGGGAGAAGGTTGGGTCCGGTAAATTTGATCTTGTCTTCGTCAATCCTCCTTTATGTATCTCCCATTAGGTGGGCTGAATGGGCTGCGGGCTGCGACGGGATCCTGCCCCCTTCAACGTGAGTCTCCCGCTGCGGCAAGAATGCTATAAATTGCCATTGATATAGGAATCGCCCAACAGCTTTCCTAACCCCGTACCTCCGGAGATACGTATACCTCGGTGGGCCCTCATCGACGTCACAGTACGTTGCGATCTATTTCCTTCCCGACAATTATGGATAGCATATGACAGCTCGAGAACAATTGGAACCCAAACAACTCAAGGACCTTGGGTGGTAGGAATTTTCCTCTCAGACGTTTTTGGTCGCTTTACACCTACGTTTTTAGGTAGTCCCGAGATTGGTCCTGGCGTGCTAATTGCCAGTGGCCCATCAACTTCCTCCGGGTCCACCACCAGCTCGACGGGAAGTTCCACCGCCATTTCCACGACCTCACCTTCACGTTTTTCGAGCCCCGCTTCTTCGACCCCCACCGTGACGCTGACGCCGCAAAACTCACTCTCCGACACCAGTCGTTCAAAGAGGGCCGTCCTTGTGGGCGGCATCGTTGGAGGTATCGCATCACTGGTAATCTCCATCGTTGTTGTCGGAATTTATTGCATGCGGCGGCGACGATCGAAGGCGCCATCTACCTCCAGCGAAGTCGAAACGTTCATGTCAAATGATGCAACTTTCGCACCGTCACCGATGCCACACTCGCCTATAATTACGACGAGGGTCTACGTACGTCTTTTCGTGCATTATTTGCGCTCGGTCTTGTTAATCGGGAGATTTCTGCACTTCCAGAACCCGAGCGATCCGACCACGTTTCCCCCGACCCGAGAAGCTCCGTATGTCCCGGAGGTCTCTTCCAGAGCCATTTTCGGGCCGCACCAGAGAAACGGAAGCACGCTTCGCTTGGAGATATCGCAAGAACCAGATTATTACCCCCTGCCCACTGCCTCCATTTCATCTTTTAGAAATTACTCATGAGCCGTGGAAGTGCTCGTGTTTGCATAGCGGTGTTTGTTGGTCGGTCGTGGAGGCATACCCACTACAGTAGCACAATGGACAACTTGGTGTAACATAGTAGGACCACATTTTTGTTGTATAATTTATATACCGAGCTATTATTATTTCTGACACCATTGCCTCTTGTTCGGACTTTGGAGCGGGCGAATTCATTTTGGTGCATCGAGTGACGGATGGACGCCGCCCAGACCAATTGAATCCCACTTCAGCTCGTGCGTGGACATGGGTCAGGCGTTCTCTCACATGAACCAGAGAGATGGACAGATGCCTCGAATGTCCGATCAGTACAGCGCCTGTCAACTATGGGTGGTGGCCACATGCATTGTCTACCAGGGACGGCACCGGCTAATCACGTCCTCAGGTGTACGACCAGTCCAATCCTAAGAATTCCAGAATAGAATAAAATTCAGTTTATAATCGGGGAAAACGAAGTCACGGGTCAAAAGAGATGGAAAAGACAGATTATGTGATCATTACAGATGATGATACACACCCAGGTCGCTGTTAGCTAGAATCAAACAATTCGAGCTCCTTTAACTCCATGTCAACTCAATCAAGTAGTACAGCAATGGCTGGACTATTGATTCTCACTCGCCTAATGGTAGGATCCGAGACAATTAGAAAATCGGGAATTCGAGAAGTTTGCGCGGGTCAGCTTCGTACTTTCAATCTGATGAATCCTAAGTGTCATCCAATCCAAACACCATAGCAGTAAGACCTCAATAGAGCACTTATCTTCCTACAGCTGATTTGAAACAATAACCAGAGACAACAATGGTGCGAGGTAGAAGAGATGCAGCAGAACTTGAAGGACGCGATATATATGCGGTCATCGCAGTCTTCACAGATAGGATATACAGTACCCGTGAGCGACGCCATACGGGTGAAAGGCTCCGCCGTTCGAGAGGCATTCGAGCAAGCCTGGAGCCTGGACAACCCTGGACGTGCTGGGATGAGCTAGGGCCGCCCAGCGACCGGAATCCCGGATGATGCTGTCACTCGTGAGCGAGCACAATGGCGAAATTTCAGTTTGCTGTCTGAGATCGCAGATACACGCAACGAATACGACAGATAGGGACTTTGGGCGAGCTGAACGCCAGCAAGCAGCGATTACAATTTGTCTGCCTGGTGCCTGAACAGACAATTGAGGAACACTTTAGCATTGGGTCATGACCCGTGGCCTATTGATTATCGATTAGCCGCCTCCTAATTGTATGCCACGCGGCGTCGTGAAGGGGTCAGGAACAAGAAGGGTGTTGGCTTGGCAATGGCTTGGCATCAAAACTTTTGCGCCCGCCCCTCAAGGGCCGGCAGTGGCCGGCAGCCTCCGAGTCTGCATCGCCTCGTCCATCAGAGGGTGAAACGGTGAAGTCACTGTCCCTTCACGTCCAAATGTTGAGACGGGCTACGCCACGCTGGTAAGGGCACCGCACCCATTGACAGCGTCCGTTTGAGCCCTCCTTCCACACATACGTCAGACGTTCTTCCTATTTGTTTTGGTTTTTGGTTCATATGCAATGAGGGCGTACCACGCTTACCACATTCATACGCTACCCAAAGAGTGTAGGCTGTGTAGCCACGTGATCTTATCTGGTGCACATGGCAAAGCCGCCCATAATTGCGATGATTACACAGCAAAGTCCGAGATCTGAGTCACAAGACTCCCGACCCTGCGCCCATTGGAACGTGCACCTTGCGATGTCTCTCGGTTCCCACTTTTCTACTTGTACTTATGGGAAATGCAAGTATCAGTACATGTATGTGTGTCGTCGTTTATGGCCACAAAGTCAAAGGCGAGGGGGGACAACCGGCGACAAGCCCGGGCGCTGTCATGACGGATGCCGACGGCAAGTCAGCAATATAACATAAAACGTTCACCGCGCATGTAACACAGACTTTCCTTATAATAACGACATGCGCCTGGTGCCTGCGTGCACAGATTTACCCTACTCCCACCACCTTCCTGCTCACTGCTCTCCCAATGGGGCCTCAAATGACCGTCCTCGCCGTCCTTGCGACCTTGTTTCTCTTCTCTGGATCTGCCGTTTCCCAGATCTCTTACGCACCATGCACCACATCAACGTATAACTGGGTATCGACCACAATTACCCCTTGTCTGAATCACATTCGACAGCTGATGGGCTTGCCCAGGCATATAATTCGCTCAATCAAAATCCGTGTGAGGTCGCCGCATATATGGAAGGGACTTGCAACCAGGGTGGTGAGTGTTCGCCTTGGGTGTGAGAACGTGGCCGTCTCATCTTTTGACAGTTTTTACCGTCGATCCCCTATTGCCGGGAGAAGAGTACTTCGGTCCAAGCGGTGTTGACAATTCCAACATGTGCAAGTGCAGCACCGTTGCTTATTCCCTCGTGAGCGCATGTGCGGCATGCCAGGACGCAGAATGGATCACGTACGATATATATCCTCTTCTGATCTCCATTTTTATGCATCTGTCATTAGATGGTCCGAATGGGTGACCAACTGCACAAAAGTGTTCCAGACTTCGGGGTGAGCTTCTTGTTGCAAAATGGGGATATAAAGGATTGAAATTGAAGGGTCGATCGGCGGGCAGCTTCCCAAACCCTGTGCCAGATGGAACAAGTTTACCTCAGTGGGCTCTCCTCGACGTCACGGTTCGTTACTATTCATTGTATATTCGATACGAACTGACGGCACACGCTAGCTTGAGAATAGTTGGAGCCCCAACAAATCGCAGACCACTGGTGGTAGGAATTATCCACTCCGGTTTTCTTGAACAGCTAGAAACCTGTATTTTTCAGACACTCCGGAGATACCTGCTGGAGCGCTTGTCGGCACCTCAAGCACCTCTACCCGGCCCGCAGGCGCTACAAGAAGTACCTCTCCTACGCCCACAGCTTCCCCGGAATCAAGGGGAAGGAGTTCGAATACGGGTCCCGTCGTGGGGGGCGTCGTTGCTGGTATAGCGGTAGTCGCCGTTGCTGTCCTTGGGTTTTTCTACCTGCGACGGCGGCGCACGAGGCCGCAGTATGCCGCGCCGCCTTCCTCGTTCGGAGCGGATGATGACCCATTTGTATTCAGCGGGGAACCACAACCACAGAGGGGATCTATAAAGCCACCGTCATCTGACGGTCATCATACCTCATCATCGGTGCCCGCCTCACCCATGAGGATGTATGTACGTGTTTTCGTGCCTTCTTTGCGTTCAGTTCGTGCCTCTTCATGCAAATTCTTTCTATCCTCCCAGAACCCGAACGACCCAACGACGTTTCCAAACCTCCAGACAGCCTCCTATACCCCGAGCGCCTATCCCCTTGCAATTTATGGAGCGCTGGTCAACATGCAGGTCACGCGGTCACAAGGTTATCATGGCCTACCAACTGTCTGATTATCACCTTTCGGGTTTGCTCTTGACTCGGACTCGTAGCAGTGTTCGCGTATGCAGAACGACATTCTTTTCATATTTAGTAGCCACACACGCATACTCACTGTAACAATTGATGTCATTTTTATGGTGTACTGGTAGAATAGCCTCGATGCTGCTGTACTTCACTATTCTGGCGTATAACTTCAAGAGGGGAGTGGCTAAGCCAGATACAACTCTCGTTGCGAGTAAGGCAATGTATGAAGGGGACAAACGATTCGTTATCAGCGATGAGCATGATGTACGGTGCGCACACGACAGGTCATTAATATTGCTCATGTCGTTGCTCGTCATCTAGTCTGTATAAATTCAGACAATTGGATTATCAGAGCGATCTCGTCGACAAAATGAATCATGATAACTATGCGAAAGCTGCTAGTATGTCATACTACCGTTCTCCATCACGCAGTTTCCTGTTTCCAAGACCATAGAAGTGATTCTTCAATTTTCTGGATTCAATACTTTCGCAGCTGCGGAGACAAACCGTGCTGACGTCAGCCCATCTCTTACCCTGGCAGGATCATCACGGCCGGGTGTCACCATGTCTGCAAAGAGGGCCGGAAGACGGATTTCAGTTATCGTGCAGGTAAATGGGTAATATAGAGTCAGGGACGCCCATGACTTTTCGAGATATTGATGATTTAGAATTTGCGGTTTATCGCGAGAGGACATGATACACGAGTATAACATCAACGTTGCCTAGCGGGAGTATGGGGTATGACCACAGTCATTTGGCGCCGCTACCGTATGCAACTCAAGGGGTGGCGATGTTCGCAATCATTGGAAGGAAAGTGGAAGGGGGAATAGAGAGTGACGGACCCGAATGAGGGTGCCCTAGCCACTTGGGGCCCTGGAGGCAGACCACCTGGCGAAAGGACTTTCCAGTCGAAGAGGCCTGTTGAGGCTAACAAAAACGATGCGGCGGGCATCGATGCCCGCAGCATAACAAAACACACCGTCACACCTGGCCGCAGCCAGTGCCACATCAGAACCTATCAGAAGGCAGCACCGCCATCATGAGAAACTACCACGCACCTTTCCCCCATACTCCATCATCCCGTCCCACCGTCAAGGACTCGAGTTATTTTCGTTTCGAGGCCCATACAGAGGGCGTGGCGTCGTCCTGCGAGATGTCGAGGCAGAGTGCAACAAGGCGGCATTTGCAACGCGACCGTTCGGTAGCACCCGCGTCACATGACTCACATGGTCATCACGTGCATCCTTCACATTGCGCAATAGCTCAATGCGCGGCCGCAGCTGCTGAATAAAACCTTTGCACCCCCTTTTTTTTGCGAAGATGCATTTCACTGCAGCTCCTAGGATGTCTGGGAAATGAGGGAGAGTGTAGCGAATGGCACGCGCAAGTGGATCGATTAGATGTACCACCTACACTCATGAGCTTACTACATTTGGCATGTTTCAGCATGCATTCCTTGGCGAATTTCATATTATGGACACACTAGTCATTCTTTATATAGGTAGGTAGTTGACTTGTGTACCCTCAGTTCTCGTGTTTACCATACGTTCTGAGGTGACTGGCAGTATTGTCCTCAATATACCGCAGTTCCCATGTTTACAACTTTACACACATATTCTGAGCCCTGACACGTGCCCGGTACTCAACTTTCTAGCATTCACACTTTCTACATTGAGCATCGTTCCCTTGCGTTAGGAACGTATTGTGAAATCCGGCCCTGTGGAAGGGCGTGTGAAAAAGTGACATTGTGGTTGTTTGAGATCAACTTGGCAAGAAGCATCCGATCCTAGGATTATCATCTTTTCCTTATAGTTACAGCATGCGTCTGATGTCGGGTGACCCACTCTCCCCCTCGTTCCGCCACATTCTCGCTCCCTCAAATGTCCATCCTCGCTGCACTCACGATCATACCTCTCTTTTCTGGCTCTGTTTTGTCCCAGATCTCTTACCCGGATTGTACCACTACGGCGTTCACATGGGTATGAAGTTACAATGTCTGTTTTCAGCCCCACTGTCCACAACTGACGGGCTTGTCCAGTCATACAACTCCCTCAATCAAAATCCATGTGCAGTTGCCGCATACTTGGAAGCTACCTGCAATAAGGGCGGTGGGTATCTGGCTTGCATGTATGGGAATTGTACTCTCATCCTCTACAGCGTGGACCTTGCAACCCCTTCCCACGGGATATTACTACGGCGGTCCTAACATATATTGGAGAACCGACTTGTGCATGTGCAACACTGTGGTGTATTCCCTATTAAGTGCATGTGATGCATGCCAAGGAGATCCATGGCCCACGTACGTTCCAATCCTGTCGTTCTAAATACCTTTTTATCTATCTGCCACCAGATGGCCTGTTTGGGTTTTCAACTGCACTCAAATTCTGCCCCCTTCGACGTGGGCTTCCCGTTGCGACACATGATTTGACCCATTGACGAAGTAATTGGCCCACAGCTTCCCCAACCCAATACCCGATGGCATACGTGTGCCCCGCTGGGCTCTCCTTGACATCACCGTTTGTTTCTATCTATTTTTTCCTGACATGAACTAACGGTACGAGCCAGCTCGAGAATAATTGGAACCTCAACAAGTCGAGAACAGCCGGTGGTAGATTCTCCCCTTCACCTCGTTTTTGCCGCGTCACATCTGCATTTCTAGACAGTCCCGAGATATTTCCTGGCGAATTAATCAGCGCCTCAAGCTCCTCCACTGCTCTCCCGGCAACAAGCACCTCTCCAAATCCCACTACCACGCCATCACCCTCTGGGAGTGGTAGTCCGAATACCGGCGCCATCGTTGCCGGGGCCGTTGGTGGTATCGCAGTAATCGCCCTCGCTGTTGTCGTGATTTTCTTCCTGCGACGGCAGCGTGCGAGGGCGTCATCTGACACGGTTACCGTTACAACTGAAAAAACTGCCCCGTTCGTAGTTGGCGGTGCATCGCAGCCAATGACCCATGCCAGAAATGTACCATCAGACATCGTGACTCTGGGATCATCAACGACGCCCGACTCGCCCACAGCCCCAATGATGGTCTATGTAAGTGAATTCGTGCCTTAGTTGCCTACGTTCTTGTTCATGTTTTCTTGTCTTGTATTCCCAGAACCCAAATAATGCCGCCACGTTGCCCGAGCCTCAAGATCCAAGCGCTCCGCACTTCTCTGTTCAAGCACTTCTTGGACAGTACCCGGCGACAGGATATACCCTCGCTAACACACATGTCTCCCGACCACAACGATATGGCAACCTTCCCGAAGTCTGATCTTCATCCCATAGGCTTCACTGTGGAGCCGTCTCAGGGCGCGTTTGTACTAGTAGCAGAGCGAGTTTTTCTGCTTTGTTCGGTTGTCGCGGAGGTCATACCCACCAGAAAAAATGAGTCTCTGTCACGTAGTAGTACTTTCCTGTGTAAGATTTACAACGATCGGACCATTCATCACATTATTTTACAAAAGATGCGTCAGGACAACCATCTGGCAGTGGCAGAGAAACATGGATACAGACCGGTACCAACCTCATTTCTGGGTCAAATGTGTGCCAGATCTTTGAATGATGAAGAAGCGAAGTGTGGGTTCAATGCGCGCATCGGAAGTGGTGTACTGTAGTCACAGACTGCACTATACCGCCAAGGGTAATGCAGGCAGATGCCGAAACTCGGCTCTTGGAGGTTATCACACATGAGATGAGGACTCACATGCGTATGTGTAAGTCAATGTGATACTGTATCCCGTCCCGAAGTTCGGGCCACTGTTTGGACGTTATGTGCTTGTGCATCATCGCCGGTCCCCGAGAGTGACTATGGCTATAATCGGAGAAAGTGGAGGCACGGGGAAAAATAGATCACGAAAACGACGACGTTGATGATCCTGGAGATAACCGGTAACCCTTCATTTAGGGTCGAAAGTTGAAAGTTCGGCCACTCCAGCCAGGGAGCTGGATATGCCGAGTGAGCCCGGTACCCACTACTTCCCTCCATAGCAGTCGCTGCGTGCCTAGGGACAGCAACAAGATTAATCTGAGTCGCATCTCCGCAGAAGGTGTAGTGTTCGCGACAGATAAGGATTAAATCTACATCCCGGCGGGCATCGATTTGTAGTAACATTCGAGCCCCTTCAGCCGGCCGAGGCCCAGACCCCGGGCCATTAATGCCCCATCGGTTAACAGCATAGCACGAGACAGCCCCGTGCAGCTCCGTTCCGAGGTTGACAGACTTGCCAGGTACACACGCCCGAGGGGTTCCAGGCTACAGTGTGGGGTTGGCAAGGGATCGGTTTCATCTTGTCAATCCGGGGATGGAGCATTCCTCCATTTTCAATCGTCGAGACGGGCAACAGCGACCGACTCGGATTTCCCTCCTGCCAAGCATACAAAATGTCTCGTTTATCAGACGCGGGTCTCTGACACAAGTCACGCGATGCGCGCCCAATCTTTCTAAATCGGGCAGTGCATGGCTTATCTCTCCGAGACCCGCACTTCCGACCAATACTCGGCGGCAAGATCGTAAACCCCAGAATACATACTGTACTTCTGAGTGCATTGGGAGGGTCAATCGTCAATCACTCGTTAGTAGCAAAACCAGAGTAGGAGAGAAATTGTACCTACCTTGGCTTTCATGGCTACAAAGCCGTGTTCCAATCGAAGGAGCCTGGGATGAACCAGACGCAAGCGCTACTTCTGACAGCGAGTCCAGACTGTAAACGTCAACTGCATACAGGTGCTAAAGTAATTTTTTTTCTTAAAACCACAACATGCTTCCGGTCCTGGCCTTCCCAGCTTTCCCGCATGCCATCGCCCTCCCTGCTCTCTCGATGACGATCCTTTCCGCACGCACGATCTTGTCACGGGCATCACGCACTTATAAAAGCAGTGGTCCAAACAAGGGCGCCATCGCAGGCGGTGTCATTGCTGCTATCGCAATAGTCGCCCTTGCTGCTTTTGCGTTTTACTACCTGCGAGGGCGCGGTAGGAGGGCGCCGTCTGCAGGGTTCATAATCGACCCTGCATCGAATGAAGCCGGGGTCCAGAGGGTAATGAACGCCCAACTGCAACCAAACAAGGAATTCATGAAGGGGCCGTCAGACGGAGGGACTCTTGACTTGTCAACGATGCCCGTCTTGCCCACATCTCCAATGAAGGTCTATGTACGTGTTTTTTCGTGCCTTCGTTGCGTTCGCGCTGGTTCATTCTTTTTCTTGGGCTCTTAGAATCCGAATAACGCAGCAACGCTGCCCGAGCCCCAAGACGATCAGTATCCCAAGAGCGTCTCTCCCCGGGCAGCATATGGACAGTACCAAGGCACCGAGAACATGAACCCGCCCGCGCTGGCCAACGCGCATGCCCCGTGGTCGCAAGGACAGAACGGCCAGCCCACATCTCCCGATCCACGATACGATCTGTATGCCAGGAGCGTTTCCCAAGAAAGTTTCGGGCAGTACCAAGGCTCCGGAAACACCTCCAGACAAACGGACGTGCAAGCGCAAGTGTCTCGGCAACGAACTCGTGGGGGCATGCCCACATTGCCCGAGCCCCAAGATGAATCGTATTCCCCGACCGTCGCTCCCAAAGTGATTTTCGGACAGACAGGCGCAGAAAACATTCTGCCCAATACCCGAGCCTCGCGACCACTGGGAGGATATAGTGGTCTACCTATTGTCTGATTTTCACCCTTCGAGGTTTACCCCGGAGCTGTTGTGGGGGTCGCACTTACAGTAGCGCTTTTTTTCTTCTTTGATTAGTCACGAACGCATGCCCACCAGACCAATGGATGACCTTGCTGTACAATTAGTGTATCCTTCGTAGTATTTACAATAAACGAACATCCATTGCACCACCGAGTCTTGTTGTGAACGAGCTGAGATATAAAGGTGCGGCTATCGTCAAAGGAGGGACTCGGACGCAGATGCAGACCAGTGCTACGTCATTCAGGGTCCGGGGATGCACGATGTGGAGAGGCCAGGTGTGCAGTCGTTGGTAGTAGCACATATCAGGGACAGTGGCGTAGATATCTTGGAGTTAGGACAGCGCCCGTCAATTGGCAGTGGCGATAACGTGCAGGCCCCGCGCCACCTAATACCTTAGTCCGACCGAGACAGCGGAGGGGAACTAGTGGGTGGTCGTAATACAGGTTAAAGACAAGCAGGGGATGCGAGGAGCTTCCGAGAAGGCAGCAGCCGCCGGCGCGAAAGGGAAAAGCCAAGTGGCATGCGGAGCAAGGGCGCCACGCGACTCAGGCGAGGTGAGATCTTCCCTGCGAGTCAGGCACAGCGTCGAAGCTCGATTTAGCTTGATTAAGCGAAGAGTGAAAGACAAAACCTTAAGCGCTCACGCGAATCCTTTCAAGAATACGGCAAGGGGAAATTCGCATACTCTGCTGGAAAACTGATACATATCGGGGCCACCTGAAAACATTGGTTAATCAGAAACGTAATGGCATAGTCGTTCCGGGAGACGAAGGTGGGTACGGTGAGTGGGATGAAAGGTGTCATACGGGGGAGACGCAAGATGTGCATGACGAAAAAGGAAGGAGGACTAGAAAAATAAGGCAAGCCGAAACCTAAAGTAGTCTAGCGGCATCCTCTAAATGAAAGAAAGCCCGCCCACGTCAAATGTCACAGTAATCCGATATCAGAGATGCCCCGCATCCTCCATGTTGTTCAACGACCTGGCTTCCCCATCCGGGGTGACCACCCCTCATAGTTACTTCATAGTGAGAGGAAGACATCGACACTAACAGACAGATGCATATAAGAGGCTTCGAGAGCAGACGCACGCCCTTCGAACGCCTCATGGCGAGTCTGGGGCTCAAGGGGAGGCGTCGGTGGCGAATCATGACAGTCTTGACGTTGACGTGCGGCGTGGAAAGCACGGACACAAGAAGGGGGCGATCGAGACCAAGGGGAGCCGGGTCAATACAGTTCCCCCAGTCCCGTAACGCCCACTCTACCCCGCCATACGTCTGCTCCCACCGATGTCAGTACTCAGCTCACCCTCGCCGCACTCACGACCTTGTTGCTCTCTTCCGGCCCTGCGGTTGCCTAGATCGTTGCTGCAGACTGCACGTTGCCGGAGTGGGACTGGGTATGCGACCACAAACCATGTCCGACCCCACTAAAGGGCCTGTCTAGACGTTCAACTCTCTGAATCAAACGCCGTGTACGGTCGCTGCATACCTTCAATCGTCATGCAATCATGGAGGTTGTGAGTGTTCACACCCCGCATATAGGGCCATTGCCATGATGATATCTGGTGATACTGTTCCTTGATGCGTTTACCGTTGCGCCCCTCCCTACAGGATCTGTGTACCCAGGCCCGAGCACCGACGACAAGTCTGACTTGTGCATGTGCAATACGGTCGTGTATTCCCTCATGAGCGCATGCGACTGTTGCCAGGGAGAAACATGCATCCCATACGATCTCATCGTCCTCGTTATTCCTCATTTTACGTATCTGCCGTTAGGTGGTCCCAATGGAAAACCAACTGCACAAACACCATGCCTCCTTCGACGTGAGTTTCACCCCTTCGTCAAAGGCTTTGGGGAATTCGGCGGTTTTGCGTTGATGCGGTAATCAACCCACAGCTTCCCCAACCCTATCCCCGACGGAACGCGGTTACCTCAGTGGGCGCTCCTCGACATCACAGTTCGTTGCTATCGCTCCCCATTTTCTCTCTCAGACACGAACTAATGGCACATACCAGCAAGAGAACGATTGGGACCCCACCCGGTCGATGTACGTTGGTGGTAGGAATCCTCTTCTCCGTCTTCCTTTTCGCGTCGCCTCATGCATACGTTCATCAGACAGTCCAGAGATAGGTCCAGGCAGAGATGACCAATAGCCCAAGCTTCACAAGTACCTCTCCAAACCCCACGGCATTTTCGACTATCAGTTCTAATTCCCTAATTTCGTCCCAGAGCAGCCCCTCGTCTCTTCCCGCAGGTGCGTCCTCACCCTCCGGCGGGGGCAGCAGTTCGAATATGGCCGCCATCGTGGGCAGTGTCCTCGGCGGTATTATACTACTCGCCACCATCGTCGCTCTGGGGATCTACTTCAACTTGCGGCGGAAACGTAGGAACGCGGCGTCCCCCGCATCGTCTGCAGACGCCGCGCTAGTTCCCGATTGGCCCGCGGTCGTATTGGACAGTCCGTCACAGGCACACACCGAGGCCGGAGGAATGGTGGCACTGTCGTATGATGGGACTGTTACATCTCCGTCGCCGCTCAGGGCATCCATGACCTCCTTGAGGACCTGTGTGCGAGTTTTTCGTCCCTTCGTTGAGTCCGTCCTTGTCGTTCACGTTACTTTTATCTTCACGCCCCCAGAACCCGAGCGGCCCCATCACGTTTCTCGTACCACAGGGAGCTCCGTGTGCACCAGAGATCTCCGCCCAAGCAACCTTCGACCCGTACAAAGACATCCAGGACACCGCGATCAACAGGCAAGCCTCGCCGCCACCAGGTTATACTCCAATATAGTCGTGGTCTAGCCCTCTGTTCGATCTTCGTCCTTCGAGCCGTCGTGGGGCTCGGGTTTGCACAAACTATTGTTTTTTTTGGTTCGGGTTCTTTTGGTTAGTGACGACTCACGAGGGCGCACTCACCGAGACAATTGAAGACTTGACGTAGTATACTCGTACGTTCTCATGGTCCTTTGTGTAACGTATGTATAAATAGGAAATTATTTATGACACCACCGACGTTAGCCCTTGTTGCGGACGAACTGATTTATGGAGGTGCAGCAGGTGGATCCAGTCCAGAGCCGCCTCTTTCAGGGTTCAGGAATGCACGAGGCGTTGGTGGTGAGGCGGTCGAGCGTGTGGTCATCCTAACAAACCAGGGAAAGGTGCGGACGCTAGAATTCTCGTCACTAGTATTTGGTAAAATCGGGTTCGCGGTCAGATGGACGTTCTACCGGTGACAGCACCACCTGAGCCCGCTTTGCGATGTGATGAGTCCCCTCCCAATGCTTGTGACCGGGAGGCAAGCACAGGCAGCTGAACGAAACCGTGACTTTACGCACCGAATATGCATCACTTCAATTACCGAAAAGACGCCTGTCATTGACTTGTTGCTTCATCGCAAGGATAAATGTTGGCACGATTGAGTTTTGGAAAGTTGTACCGCACAGAGAGGACAACATTCATGACAGCGCAGGACTACACAGTTATACAGGGCGGAGAGAGGAACAACTGGATGTTACACGAGCAGCATGACAGCTAATCAACCCGGATGTCCGAAAACCACCAGGAGACCACTCAGACCACTGTCGAACGCGAATTTATCTTCTGAGTCCGTGATTTGCAGAAGGCAGAGGCTGGGGACAGCGCGTCGAAGAAAGTAGACGAGTTCGGGTTCTCAAGGAAATCATTCGAGGAAGAAACTCTTCCGAGGAAGCGGTAGGACCTCCGCCTCGGAGCACGGGCCAGCGAAGGTTTTTAGGCGGCCTGATGCTCGTGTCCGAGTCGGAATAGGGAAGCAACAGTCATTGGAGTGGATCGTAGATTTGAAGACAAACGCCACGACCGGATCCGCAGACGCACAGCGTCCCTTGAAAAAGGCAATGTTCCTTGTCTGAAGAGCAGCGCATCAGAAGGAAGAAATAAGTATTGAGGCGTAAGGAGCCTGGACAAAGTGTCACATACCTCGAAGATGTTGTCATTTGTATTTTCCAAGCGTCCAGCGACCCTACAATAACGCCAACTAGCGTTAGGGGGAAGGAACAAAAAAGTAGGATTGTGCACGCTTTGTGACACACACCTCAGGAGAGCACGGTTCTATCGATCCTCAGACCACCCGAGATGTCAATCAACTTGACGTCTGCGGGCACCTTCTGGCCCCTAGATATTTGGACGAGGTCTCCAGGGACGAGCAAAGTAGCGGGAAGGGTCGTCTGAACGCCATCGCGGAAGACAACAACATCGTCGGGGAGCATGTCGCCATGGCACGGGACGTCGAAAAGTCCTGCCACGCATTGAAGACCGTCTGGAGGACGACGACGACTAGAAGGACGACGGAAAGGGCGAGGTCGGACGCTTGCGGGTGAGAGTTCCCCAGAGGCCTCCTGTGAGCCAGGTTTCATGAGTCGTTCAGAACTCACAGGCCCTCGAGAGAAGAGAATAAAAGGAAATATGCGAGACGCCCGTACCAGGCAATGAAACAGATGACGCTGGCGGCTAGCAGTAGGCTGCCAAAGCCGCCGAATACCCAGCCGAGGACCTTGCGTAGAGTCCGGCTTGGCGGGGGCGAGAGCCGGTTCGTACCGAACTGGGCCGCACCGTGACGGCGCTGTGCCTGCGGCCCTGCGCATGCTCGAGGCCGGTCCTCGGCGCTACGGCCAGACGACATCGGAGCGCCTCATCGTTAGACACGTCATGTCAATCGAGTTCGGACAGGTCTAACGGAACGGAACGGGGGAGGGTCAGCATGTTTTCGGTACTTCGGTTTGGACAGGGGGGAAGATGAGATGAGCGAGGGGCTGACCTTTGACTGCGCCTTTGGACCCGTTTCTGCTGTGGTCCGACTTTTTGGTGCGTTCCAAACGCCAGCTCAGCGTACGGAACCCGATGGGAAGACGCGCTGAGGGCCGGCGTATGTATTGAGAGTGTCCTGCGTACCGTGAGCGTGGTGTCGGTCACGGTGGCGGTTCTCAATCGGTACGATGGTGATCCGCTGGTTTTCGCCGTCGGCTGACATGGGGGAACAGTGGTCAAGAAAAGAGGAAGGTGCCTTTTTCTTGTTGGCGAGGAGATGTGCTTGGACAGCCAAAAACCCGCAGGAAAGTGAGCGTGTTATTTAAACCGACGACGGGAAAAATATATGACGGGGCATTGGTTCTGCTGGAACGAGAGAAATTCGACGCGGGGTACGGCATTCCAGACAGTCTGAATTCCGTCAGTCGCGGTGACGAGGATTGTTTAGCGTTCACGTGATCTGGTTGATTTTTATCCGTCTTACGTCAGGTTTCAAAGCTTCAAGCCCAGTGGGAAATGCGTATCACGAGGTCAAATGTTATCGAATGGGATTAAATAATATCAAATGTTTTCCCAATGAATTGATATGATTCCAACCATTTCCGAACGAAATCGAAGCGCATCACAGCAGATCAAATCCCGGCGTTATTGATGAAGTCCGACCCCCTTTCTGGCGCATATGTCCACACGTTGGGTCTCTGTGGCATGATGCAATCTGGTTTGGCCAGATGCACAGCTCGTAGTAGACGCGATTTTTGTAAGTCCACTTTTTGTCATCGCTTGCCTTTTGTTTTAACGATCTTTCCACTTCTCCCAGGTATTCCGTAGTATAAAACCGTGCAAATATATGCAATAATGTCAACAGCAAAGAAGGTGCTCTGTGATTGCTTATCAAAGTGCAAGGGCAGTA
>Ga0307510_10001331_pt1 | contig 26959 bp, 34 predicted proteins | sample 12_EM_MG_FD_207224 | JGI IMG/M metagenome (GOLD analysis project Ga0307510, IMG submission 207224) | Populus trichocarpa ectomycorrhiza microbial communities from riparian zone in the Pacific Northwest, United States - 12_EM | ecosystem: Host-associated > Plants > Roots > Unclassified | place... | reverse complement strand
TAAGAAGGAAGAAAGAGGGAGGGGGGTGTATGGCGAGTGAGCGGGGTGAGCGAACGACTGAGAGCGAGGTTGAGAGCAGCAAGCGGTCAAGTCACCGTCGGGCTTATGGCTTATTGTTCCTGTTCTCCTTTAGTCACTCACTCCGTCCCTCAGCCCGTCACTCAGGTCTGTCTGTCTGTCGACCGACCGTTGTTCCCCTGCAAGTACCATACATACTCTACCGTACTCTACCGGATAGACTTCTCCATCTCTATCCTCTTCTCCTTCAAATATTGATACACAGAGGAAAAATCTTTCCTCGAAAGATCTGGGTGCTGTTTCACACCTTCCACATAAATCCTTTCCGCCACTTCCGTCAACGGCACTGGTGAACCCGATGCTCTCGATACATCCCTTGCCAATCCCAAGTCCTATTACAACCCCGACGACAACAAAAAGCGCTGTAATTGAGTGCATTGTGATAAAAGAGACACTTTACGTCACCGACCTTTATCATTAATTCGGTAGCAAAACCACCTTCGAAGCCCCGCTCACAGGGTGGCGACTTTTCTGGCAACGCCCCAGGCACGGGGTTGTTTACCCTGGATGACCAACACGCCCCTGTGGAACTATTGATTACGCTCGCCAATACCGCAGGGTCCAAACCCAGTCGTTGTCCTAGAAGCATGGCTTCGGCTACGACTATCTGCTCGACTCCGAGCATCAAATTATTACATATCTTTGCTGCAAGACCTGATCCTGCAGGTCCGCAATGAATTGTGCGCTGACCCATGAGCGCCAGTATCGGCGAGGCACGGGTGAACGCCTCCTTCCTGCCTCCAACAAGAAACGACAACGTTCCTGCTTTAGCGCCCGTCACACCTGCAAAAAATCGTATAAACCGAATACGTTCTTGTATTTGTAACCCTCGCATACCTCCAGACACGGGAGCATCCACCATCGCGGCCCCCGCAGAGTGTACTTGTGCAGAAACATCACGACCGACTTGCACATCGAGGGTGGTCGAGTCGATGCAGAGGGTGTTTGATGCGTCTGTGGACGACAACGAACGAAGCGCTGGAATGATACCACCTGAATCCAGATAGACCTGGCGTACGTGAGGCGATGAAGGCAGCATGGTGATGATCGTCCCAGACGCCCGAGTGGCGCTGTGTTGCGTTATTTTTAGACGGTAAAGACGATCCTGTAGAAGTGAGCGCTCACTCTTCAAGACCAGCAGCGACGGTTATGTTGGCCGCGTGAAATTGCTTGCGAAAGTTATCCGTGAATCGGGCGGCTGCCTCTGGGACCGCGTCACAAACGACGAAACGATAGTCGCTGGACTCGGTGATCTGCTTCGAGAATAGGTTGTAAGCCATCTCAGAACCCATGCGCCCCAGGCCAATGAAGCTGATGCACTTTGCTCGCGAGGACGACAGTTGACTGAGAATGCTAGCGGTAGGCTTCATACTGGTACTTGTTGGGAAGATGGTGACAACACGGTTTGATGTTTGATGGCCGTGCCGTATCGGGATCAAGCGACGCGCACGCGCTCACAAGACACGGCCGCGCCAACTTCCAGGTCTGCAGGGTTCTCTTGATCTCTTGGCCCTTCAATTATTCGCGAGCTTGGCCTTGAGGATCGTGACCGTATTACTCAGCCAAAACCTGGGGTGCGCAAACCTTAATTTGGACTGTGGACAGAGGTGCTCAAATCCGCAAATATTGTATGTATGGTCACAAGCCTGTGTATTGTATCATGGGGGAACTTTTTTTGCGTATTTGGGGAGCGCTTATTGGATATTAATAACCGCAAATCATTGCTTCCTCAGGCTTTCGCGCTACGCCGTCACTTTTGTATTGTCGCACGAACCGTACCTGAGTGGTGCTACCTCCGAAACTGAAATGACTCCGTTGACCTGTGGTCTGGCTATTTGGTGATAGATTCCAAACCAAACCGAGCCGTCCTTCCCTCTGACAATAGCCCTCCATCCAACTGCCCAGTCCTTCCAAAGTGGCGGTTACTTGCCAGTTCTCGATATGATTCGGACATTCCCCTCTGAATCTCATCCAACTGGAATTTGGACGGACAGCTACGACACCGACGTATCTTCCCCACCTTATTCTCCCGAGCCAACAAGCTCAGAGTCCATCCTGGTTACGCCGTTCCTTCCTGATTCTGGGCCTTTTCCCTGCAATGATGACCCGCTGTGGTCGTCCACGGCCTCTTTCTTGTACGAAAGTCCTCTCGTCAAGGTCAGCCTTGGGAGGCGCGTTTGGAATCTACGGCTGCCCGTTTATGGATTCAACGGCCTTGTGCAAGGAGCCGTCAAGCTGAGTAGAAAATGCAGTCATGTTGTCCGAGTGGAGGTCTCAGTTGAGAGAGCATTCAATTCCTCTATCTATCAATGCTGGGCACAGCTGATCGACGTGTTTTCGTTTGCAGCTTCTGGGCAGAGTCAAAATGACGACTTCCGAGAGGGGAATGATTTCTGAAGCCGTCGATCGCAATGTCGTTACATCTCCGATTGTCCTCTCTTGTCCTACGCGTGGTGAATATGCTCCTACTGAACAGTCCTTCCCGTTCTCCATCCCATTCCCGTCGTACGTGAGCGGTGGTACAAGCTCACTTCCCCCTTCATATGCTTGTTGGTCTCCCACGTTTTCATGTGAAGTAGAATACTGCGTTAGGGTCGATGTTCACCGAAAGGGACTTCGCAGACATGAAATGTGGGTCTTCTTTATATCACTCACTCATGCATCTTTGACCCGTCCTCGTAGGAGGATTCTCCCTGTATTGTACCTCCCAAAAACCTTTCCTTCCCATCCGGGCCCCACCAGGCAGGCAACATTTTTCTCGCTTTCAGATGAGGCCATGTACAAGACCGACACATTACAACCTGTATGGCCCCTGGACGTCGGTCCCAAGGTCAAATCCACGAGTCCGATAGTCAAGGCAAGCTTCACTGATACTCACATCTATACCCTGCCTTGCTCACCAAATAGTAGTTGTCCTACCCATCTGGGCCCACATACCCTTCAGGACAATCCATTCCCCTGAAGCTCAGTATCCAGAGCATGGAGGCTCCCGCTCTAGCGGAGCTCCTCGTTCGAGGATTTGAAGCCCAGCTGACAAAGCAGATGATAGCACGGTCCCCTAGTGGTCAGATCATTGGAGGGCGAGAGGTTATCCTTAGCAAAGGGAACTTCTTTGAAACTGACACCACCCAAGAAGGTTTGGCTATCGCATATGTTGATCTTACTCTTGGCGAGCCCGGGAGAGAGCAGACTTGGGCGATCGCGGGGGTCATGGAAGTAACGGTGAGTGTGCTGTCCCGCATATTCTCGGGCGGACTGAGTCCTCGGTGGAATAGTATTTGATTCGAGTCTCGGTGCGCTGTCCGGACTGTGCGTTAAACTTCGTGCCAACATATAAGCACGTCTCGCGGGTCGGAGTGGCGAGCGAACCGTGGGGTACCCGCGCACGCGGGCTACTTGGGTTTGGTGGATTTTCCGACCCCGCACTTGAAACGGCGGACGAGCGGTTACAGCTACGACAACCCTCGTCTGTCAATTGGTAAGATAAAGTGAGGCTTGTATTTTACTATGTTACGAGTTATTGGACTGTAGAGGTAGACATTGTACACTTATGATAGACTTACTCCACTTGGCTCTACGTGAGCAACACCATCTTTCCCTTCGGATCCCATCTCGCTCATAAGTTGCACGACAACTTTGACAGCCTCTTAATACACCCATACGAAATACGACAGGCGAGCCCATCAGAACATTGTGTAATACGGTAGTGTCCCGTAACTCTGTCATTGTAGACATCAACGTCGTGCTGTCCAATTTTTGTCCCTAATACTGTAATTCGACGTAGCCTCTGCGGCGAGAGACCCATCACCTTGCATTTATATATTCCTGGCCTTCATGTCGTAATCTCATCGGGTTCTCAAGGCCTCAAAGGCCGACAAGAGCACGTTCAAGCGCATGCACGGCATCGGCCACCTCCCGCGCCATGACGCGCACAACCACATCCGCATCAGTCGCCGCGACATAGCCCAGCGTCGTCGTCGCGCGTCGCGCCGGGAAGTCATCTGTTGGCGGAATGCCACCTAGCACGCTGGTGTTGGGGTCGGCAGATGCGTATGCACGCCGCGTGTAGGCGCGCACGAGCACGCCAAGGAAGTGCAGGGCGGCGCGGCGGAAAGGTGGGAATTTCGCGTCCGCCGCCGTGGGTTGGCTATCCATGCTTGCTGTAGGCGGAGGCGCGGGCAGCGAGCTCGAATCCGGGTCCACGTCCGGGGAAGAAATGTCTTGGGATCGTTGTGTCGGAGCCGAGTCACGCGCGCCTTCGATCTGCAGGAGATCTAGCATCGCGTTTGCCAGGTCATGCGCGTAAGGAAACAATGCAAGGTCAGCGGTGTCGGCGATCGTAGCCAAGAGGGAGAGGGAGGAGGTGCGAAGGGTAGTAGGAAGATGCGATCCGCGAACTACCGCAAACAGAGGAGGAATCAGGTGATCAGCTAGAACCAAAAAAAAAGCGAATATGCCTCAGCAGGACGTTTCGGTATAAAACAGGGTGAAAACGATGCTGACAATATTGGGGCAATGTCTCCCCGCACCGCCGGATGACCTGCCCAAGGGCCTCCCCGACACGTAGGCGCACGTCGACGTCCTGTCTCGTAATCGCGCCCACACCTACACCCTGCAAGCCGTCCGCATAGACATGCACCAGTGCACGCAGCACGTCGGCGCCAAACGAATTTGCGAGTGCGGCGAGGCCCTGCACGGCATTTAAGAATACGTACGAATCGTCGTCCTGGACTGCCTGCAGGAACACATCGCGGATGGCGGGCTCGAGCGCGCGCACCGCCTCGTGCGGCGTGGTTCCTGCGCGGACGGCCACCAGTTCGCGCAGGAGGAGCAAGCCGTGGGCACGAACGGGGAGCAAGGGATCTTGGAGGAGCTTGAGCGCCCTCTGGTAGGTCGAACGTATGCGGTCTTCCTCTGGTTCACGGACCGGTCCTGGGGAGGCCGTCGAGGCGGACGCGAGACGCACTGTAAGCATCATGCGTGCCTCTCGAGCAAGCGCCCGGACAGATTCAGAGTTTGCTTTGGTGAGGCGCTCGGCATCCTCGAGTATCTCTTCGAGAGTGGGAGCTGACTGCGAGGAGTGTGTTGGATTTGCTGAATAGGGACTATAAGTATTTGCTTGAGAACGTGTGGAGATGAAACAATACACCTTCAAGTATGCTGAGGAGGAGGTTAAGAGCTGTTATGGTCATCTCATCGTTTGGCTGCACTCCTTGAGGACCTGGTGTCTCGTCGTCGCTATCACCTTCCAAATCATCGCCTTGCTCCTCTTCAGGGACAAGGCGAAGATCATCCATGGTCAACCCTGAGCGTGGCCTAGGACCTTTCGATGTTTGCTTGTGCCCAGCGTCTTGGATTGTGTCATTCTGTAAGGCGTGCTTAATAAACGAAATTATATGCTCCGGCTTGCTGAGCATATTGCTTGATGAGGGTCCGTCTTTCGACATCTGCGTCTGAACTTGGATGATTATCTGTAAGAATAGTAGTGTCCTGAGTGGTGATCCGGTTTGAGTGAATAGAGACCAACGGATTTGATAGCGACTTCACCTTAGGGGATCGCTCTCGTTGTCAGCTTTCAAGTCACGATAGCCCTCCAGAAGTCTGACGAAGACTTCTGATCCCACGTCCGGTCTATCCAACGACTTTAAAAAATCAACGAAGTGCGTGGGGCCGGGCCGTAGGCCCAAGAAATTGGCATCGACGTCCAAAGCGCCGTTTTCCTCAGCTTTCTTGAGATCATCGGGTGTGAAGAGAGCCAATGACGAATCGTTCTCCTGCCTTAGGCTCAAATGAATATCCCGGATTGATGAGTCATGTACATACGCACTTCTCAACACGTTTTACATTTCCGATAAGGTCAACAGTCCAGTGACCCCCTTCTCCGTCTATGCACGCCCATAAGACAGCAACTGCCTCATCTGAGGGAACCACGCGTCCCCAGGAAAATAATAGGCCACGTACAGACTCCCGCAGTGTCGGATCTGCTGTCTTCACGTTCAAAAGAGTGCTGAGGAGCACATACAACGAAGTTGCGATTGGCGATAAGATAGTAGAAACGAGAGTCGGAGCAGGATCTGTATTCGTCAATAAAGTTTGAACAGCTTGGATGGCCTCGACAGGCGAGAGTGTCGTGACGATCTCGGTTGATGTATCAAGTGTCGTGAGAAGTATTGGGTCGTGCAGCAACGAAACGAGCATGCTGGATGCGATGGTGTAATGCCGTGGGTTGCCTTCCGCAGTGATCATGCGCGAGAGTGTAAATGATGCTGCGCGAATGTAAGCAGGAGAGGCCTTCGCGCTGGGAGAGAGTAATCCGATCAAACGCGAGACGACAGAGTGGAAGTATTCCTGTGACCGAGTGAGATGCTATGTCCAGAGTTCGCATCCATAGCGTACTTTGGGAGTAATTACTGACGGGACCGCGCCAAGTACCTGAGCAACATGCGAAAGTTTCTCAAGTGGTGCCTCCTCCGATTCGCCATCGCCGAAAACAGCCGCGAAGAGGCCACGGACGCCATTTGGACGCATCAATTGTTGGCTGAGTAAAGACGCGCAAGACTTATGAACATGTTGCGGAGGTGGCGGGGAAGATGACATGATGGCGCCAAGCGACGCGATAGTTTGTGAGGGCGGGAGGCTAGGGAGGCCAGCAATCAGCATTAGAATCCCTTAATTGAGCAAAGCCCCTACATTGACATCAAGCGCATGACGGGAGGCCTGAGGTCATCCACAGCCGAAAAGGGCTCAGCCGAAGAGGCCTTTGGAACCCACCCAAGGGTGATTCCAGGATGCAGGAGATCCGTGGTATGGCGATTTAAGAGAGTGGTCGTGATGAGGGTTTGGGGCATTGTACCGTGGACACCGCGTGGAAACAATAAAGAGAGCAATCGCTGTGCCATACTCGTAAGTCTTGCATACGACTGGGGAGCGTCATCAACGTCGAGGATCTTGGGCCGATGCTGCGCACGGCTGTCGCCCCTTGATGGCCAAACGACTTGAATATGTGCAAGCAATGGCTCGGTACCCCATTTGAAAATGATCGAGATGAGTGTACGGAGCTGCGAAATGTCTCTTGTGCCGATGAGGGGTACCTCACCAGGTGTGTCCCCCTTGGAATGTGGAGGAGCATCCGAGGGAGGACGTAACCCCTCATCCTGGTCGAGAATTCTCTGAACGCTTTCCACCACAGACAATGCCTCCTGCGCCGTCTCTTCCTGTGCCTGCTCCAACGTGTAGTTGCTGTCGTCGCGTTCGGGAAGCCCACGCTGCGTACGATATTGAGTAAGTCGCATAAGGAGGACTGTTCGAAGAGTGGGCGCATGGCTGCTCTTCTCGCTGTGTATAAGTAAAGATCCTGCAGCTAGGCAACGAGAAAGCTCATCCATTTCGACGATGAGCAACTGATCGATTGTCCGAGTATTCCCGCACTTGAAACGGCGGACGAACGGTTACGGTGACAGCACGAGGACCTTCGCCCGCCGCCAATTGGTAAACTGGTAAGGCTTGTATTTAAACATGTTATGAGTCAATTGGACTGTTAAGAGGTGGAATACTGGTGGAAGACTAACCCCATTTGGCACTGGCCCTGGCGTGCCTTCGGCTCCCATCTCGCTCTCAACTCGCAGGACAACTTTGACAGCCTGCGCAGCCAATTTGGCGTTCGACTCGTGCTCACTCGCCATCTGCGTTGTTCATATTCAATTATCTCCCCTAAAATGTTTGCCGCAGCCACTTCATTCTTTTCGAGGTCAAACATCTCCCAGAACTACACCATCGGGGCTTCCTCCACTGCCGCTACCAGTCGCACAACCACCCCAGTACCAGGGACAGGAGCATCGTCTTCCGCGCTTCCTACGCCCGCACATGTCCCCCCATTCCAAGTGGGCCTATGGCGTGTTCAGTCAGCAACTCACAAAGTGACCGGAAAACGGGTCTCTGTGTGGACATTTGACAAGAGGAATGCGGAAATAGACCGTCTGTCCCCTATGGCGAGGGACAAAACGATGGATGTGCTCAAAGCAGAGGTGCGTAGCATGCCAAGTTGGGACCGATGATAGCTTTGCTAACGATCAGACGGCGTAGGCTACATCGCTGAGCAAGTTAAGGCACCCCAGTATTCTTGGTACGCCCGACGTCTCCCTTTTTTATGCTCATCACATTTGCCTTATGGCCATGAACTTGAAGAGATGGTCGAGCCCCTAGAAGAGACACGAAGTGAGCTCGTATTTGCGACCGAACCTTTGCTGTCCTCTCTTCATCTCGCAATTCCTGGCTCTCCTTCCGCCTCCTCGCTTGTCGATCTGGATGAAGTCGAGGGGAGTGGCCTGCAGAGTCAAGACTAGGCATCCGCCAGCTGACAGGGCAACTACAGATCCAAAAGGGCGTATTGCAGCTTTGCAAAGGCCTATCGTTTCTCCACACGTCCGCGCGAACTATCCACTCCAATATCAACACAGAGAGCATTCTCATCAACAACGCCGTACGTGCAGTCCTACAGCCTCATAATGGATGCGTCTCAAATTACCTCTAGGGAGATTGGAAACTCGGTGGCCTTGGTCTCACCATCCCCCTCAAACGACCCGACGGTTCCTCGACCGACTGGGAATTCCCCTCATATGATAGTAGGATGCCATCGTATGTTCAACGATCTTTTGATTACATTGGTATGTACAAGGTCACCCACTCGGAGACCAGGACCATCACCTGACATTACTGCCACAGCCCCAGAGTATGCCCTCGACGAAGTCCTGAACACTGCATCGGACATGTATTCTCTGGGCTGTGTGATGTATTCGGTGCATCTCAAGGGCGAACCCCCGTTTAAAAACTTTGGAAATTTGGGGAGTGTACGGGAACATGCCGGGAAGCCGCTTCCCGGTATGACGCGCCTAGACAGAGATCTTCAAGGCATGTCTCGTTTTGACTTTTCGATCTGCGTTACTGAGTAGAGTTCTGGGCATAGCGATGCTCGCTTCTCTGATAACCCGACATCCACAGAGCAGGCCGACACCCAGCTCTCTTCCATCACATTCGTTCTTTTCTTCGTTGCCAATCTCAACCCTCAACTTCTTAGACAGATCTAACTTTGCCGCAAAATCGAGGGAGGAGAAGATATCGTTCATGAAGGGACTAACTGGCGTGCTAGGTCGTTTCTCGGAAGGACTTCGCATACGGAAGGTCCTTCCATCCCTGCTCGAAGAGGTACGGATCATGCGTTTAGTCTGAAGTTTGATTTTCATCGCCCTCCAGATGAAAGACTCTCACCTTCTACCGTACATCCTGCCCAACGTGTTCTCCATCGCGACCATCGTCGCTCCTCAGCAGTTTGCCGCCTTGGTCCTACCGAGCCTCAAACCCTTGTTCATGATCAAGGAACCACCTCAAAATATGCTCACGCTTCTTGATAATCTAAACACACTTCAGGTAAAAACTGAGAAGGCCGTATTCCGGGAACGTGTGTCTGGTCACCTCTTTCATGTTGTTGGTGTCTTAGTATACCCTTCAGACGTCCTTCCCCTTGTATACAATGCTCTGGAGTCTGAACATGCCCCTGTACGCGCTAGGTGACATTCTTCCTTGCTAGAGCTATACTTAGTTGTTTAAGGTTCAAGAACGAGCCCTTGGGGTTGTACCCGGCCTATGTGAGAGCATTGATTATGCCGAAGTCCAAAGCGTTCTCTTCCCGAGGGTTGCGGTGCGGTTTTATATATCGTTCTCTTGGCCGTCTTACCGATGACACAATAGCTCGTTTTCACGAAAACACGCATTCTGTCCGTGAAAGTAGCTACTCTCGTCACTTTCTTAAGTATGGTCAAAACACTTGATCAGGTAAATACGGTGGTTATTATGCGTTCGCGGTTCGGCTGATCGGTGTCTAGACGAGCCTGACACAAAAACTTGTCCCTCTGCTTTCGAAGATCCGCACCAAGGAACCAGCTGTGACGGTACGCTTTGGACACCTTTCGCTTTACATAGTTGATATCCATGCAAAACCCTACAGATGGCGACTCTTGCCGTGCAAGAGGCGATGGGTCTGAAAGTCGACAGAGAAGCCGTGGCTACTCTTGTGCTCCCACAACTTTGGGCGATGTCTATCGGCCCTTGTAGGCCTTTCGTATCTGTCTTGTGTCCGCACTCCTCTAAATATTCCCTGGACAGTGCTGAATGTCGAACAATTCCAGCGGTTTATGGCTGTTATCAAGAAGCTTGGAGATCGCGTGGAAAAAGAGCACAATCAATTCTTACGCGATTCGCAGCGCATCGAAGATCGTTCTGCCACTGCGGTCAATGGCCCCATAGATGGACTAACGCCCAGAGGGGGAATGGACTTTGAGGCTCTAGTCGGCGGATCAGGTGCTACTTCTATCAAAGCTGATACTGAGTTGAATGGGAACTGGGAAGCCGACGTCTGGGGTAGTATCCTGTCTTCTGGGAGCACGGAGGTTCGCGTTCTTCCCCCCACTCGAGAGAAAGGGATAGCTGATTTTTGCCATGCGTCGCAGAGCCCTTCGATCTCTCAAACAGCTTTCGTCACTCCAGTTTCTGCGTCATCTCATGCTACGCAGAGCCTTCCGTCGTCGCCACGCATGGGTACGTCCCTTGGCGCCCCAACACTGACTCCGCGAACAAATACGGGAAACAATGGAATGCGGGTACCCGCTGCCATCCCACCTCCGTCTCTCGGCTCGTCGACACTCGCGTCGACGTCCTCCCGTGTTATCAGCCCACCGGCACAGAATATACAACCCAAATATCAGGGAAGTCCGCTATCGTCGTCTCAAAGCCCATTCCAACCACCGCAAAGATCCACCCTCTCGAAACCCAACTACAACATCTCGTTATCCGACATCGTCCCAAGTCCGGTCCAACCGCCGCCTCTTACAGCACCGCTCATGGCACCCCCGAGCCAGATGAATCAATTACATACGGCCATGAGCAGTGCTCTCTCTGCGCCATTGGTGCCCCCAGCATTTGTCGCGCCCCAAGGAATGGGTAATATTCTCACACCCCTCAAGCCTCAACAACGCCCTGCTGGGGTCGGCACAAATAGACAAGCGTCGAAGGACATATTAAGCGACTTTGATCCCCTCGCATAGGTTATGTTACAGTCATGTTAATTTATGTTGACGCCCGTACGATCTTCCCTTATCTTCAATGACACGCTTCTACGAAGGAAGCAGGACCTGATCCCTCTCTTCGCCGACGTTTGGTGTTTAAGAACGATCACATGACTGAGAAATAACCCCAACCGAACATAAGGGGTATGTGTTCCTGGAGTGTTCCTTATCTCAGCTTTTCCAGGACCAGCACTCTAACTGGGACCAGGGGAGTCCTTCGCCACCTCTTCCGCCTTACTTTCTAACACTGAATCCTCGGGATATCTACCGATCATCCTCCCACTGGTGCATCATGACAAATTCTATGAATTATCGAACCATCGATGAAGCAGCTAACCAAATCTCATCTAGACACTAACGTGACCTCGTTCGACTGATAAGGCCTATAAGGGCTCATCTGAAGGCTCCGAGATGGGAAATTGTGACCCACTCCACTCGAAGGAATCAGATGAAGACCTAGTAGACAGACGTACGTCCTATTCGGCATTTCCACACTGACCGCTGACAAACATGGGCACAGGGCGTGTGACCATCAACACACTCCCGGACGACGACCTCCTCAACATATTCGATTTCTGTCGGGCGGATGGTATCAACAAATTTGTCATTACGTGGGAGTGGGAGGCACTGGTGCAGGTCTGTCGAAGATGGCGACACCTCATATTTGCATCACCACGAGGATTGGACCTGCGACTTGTTTGCACACGAGGGACACCTGTGCAAGAGATGCTGGACATTTGGCCGGCAATCCCGATCATCATACTTGACCATAGTCACCCAACACCCGATCTTCCTATTTCCAACGTCGTCGCTGCCCTCGAGCACCGTCGTCGCATATACGGTATTTAGCTCAACAATTTAACAAACCCCCAATGGCAATCAATCATCGAAAAGACGCAGGAACAATTTCCGGAGTTGGCGTATCTAGAGCTTGTGCCTAAACTTACGGTGGAGCTGACTCTTCCCCTTGAGTTCCTGGGTGGATCTGCACCGTGTTTACGCGTCGCCCGACTGGAGAGTATTCGATTTCCAGCATTACCTCATCTCCTTTCGTCTGCCAGGGACCTTGTCAACCTTCAACTTCACCGTATACCTGTCGAAGGCTATGTTTCACCAATGGCGATGGTCGCCGGCCTCTCTTCATCGACCAATCTCCGCGAACTACTCATCGAGTTCCAATTCCCAAAATCACCCCTCGATCGAAGAATCCTTTTTCCACCTCCACGGAGGCACGTCGTCCTCCCCGCTCTCACCAAGTTTTCGTTTCGCGGTGTTAGCGAGTACCTGGAGGATTTTGTAGCCCGAATTCGCACACCTTCCCTTCACCACGTCGAAATACGATATTTTAACCAACTCATTTTTCATGTCCCACAACTCGTCCGGTTTATCAAACGAACGGAAAACCTCGGGCCCTTCAATCAGGCTGACGTGACCTGGAGTGTCGATGGCATCATGACCTCGTTACTTTCATCAGAGACGGGAGTTTATGTAGCATTGCAGATCTTGTGCCATGAGATGGACTGGCAACTTTCGTCCCTTGCGCAGTTGTGCAGCCAACTCCACCCTCTTGTCTCTAGAGTGGAGTGGCTTGACATGGCCATGAAGAAGATTCCACAGCCGAATTGGCAAGACGACATGGATGCTACACAATGGTTGGAAGTCTTCCGGACATTTACTGCCGTGTATGCACTCCATCTAGGCAGTGTTGTACTGTCATCCGTCTTAAGTGCACTGGAAGGACTCAACGCGGATAGTGCTGCACAAATGTTGCCCGCCCTGCGCGATCTCTGGTTTGACTCAGATAGCCCTGAGCAACCCTCATCTGTACAGGAGGCTCTAAAGCTGTTCCTTTCCGCGCGGCAGCATTCTGACTGCACCGTTACTGTCCGCCGCTGGAAGCGATAGCAGGAGCAAGACTTCGACCGATAGCTCACATTCCTCCGAATTCTTCGTACTGGGAACCCTTAATGTTATCTACGTCCTACCTCTCGTTCGTGATTAAGTATGTTCACGCTTTGTCATTCATTATCATCCCCCCCACTTCTTGCGTTATCTCAGATATACTGGCAGTCAGGCACGGCCAGCAGAATAGTGCTTGGTGTCTGTAGATAAACTATTTCAAAACGAGTTTACCAGATACAGCACGTTCAGCCAATGGTAGACATTTGGCAACAGAGTCAGAGCGGCGTAACGGCAATTCGGAATACCCCACTAGTGTTGCAGCGGCTCCGATTCGAGCCGAGCCGAGCCGCATTTGGTCGAGCCGCCATTTTAGCTGGCTCCCACTGAGCCAGCTTACGGCCTGCTGAGCCGGCTAAGCCGTCGTTTTTTTGTTTGTCTCATCCTCCATGCACTCATCCTCCCCTTCGTCTTGAATTGATAGTGGCCTCTCTTCACGCTGTCAACCACATCCTATGTCTTGGTCATACCCACCCCAGGCCTAAGTGCTCCCTCCACAGCGGGGCGCCTTCCTCGAGGCCCCACAATGCCTCCCCCTGACACAGATGACCCCGACATGACGACAATGTGGGTGGCACGGGCTGCAAAGGTAAAGGAGCTACACCAGAAGAGGTACGCCTGTTATCGGTTTTGAAGCAGGGGGGGGTGCGCGACAGTGCAAAGCAGGAGCGAAACCCAAGAGCGCAAAGCAAAGCCCGACTCGGATAGTGAAGCAGGGACCAGGGCGAGAGCCCGGTGAAGCTGATAATCTATTCATCTACGAGAAAAATACAGTTTATAAGCGTTTTATGAATACCTAACGAAGTTCTGCCGATATTATGTGTTATTCTCCTGGTGTTGGAATCCACCACTCACATGTGATAATCGTCCGATGTTTGACTTCCAACAACACCAACCCACAGAAAATGTCGCCACAGCCTGGAATCTCCGCAAAGTAAGTCCCTTCCTCACACTCTTTCACCACTGATGTTCCTCTTAGGGAGATACAGTACAAATGGCAAGTCAGTCTCTCCATGTACCGTCAAACGTCATACTTCTCGACCACGACGCCCTCGGCGATGCCCACACCTAGTGCCTCGACTACTGTCAAGGGCAGGTGACCCATGACTCCACTGGGCTCGGGCTCTCCCAGAGGAATCCCAAGAATATCTCGCAAGACTGCCAATGCACCTTTCTTTGACCTGACTTCGTTGTTCTTTCTACAGAGACCGCTGATAATACCTATTGTCATTGGTTAATGTCCGTTTCAAAGGGTAAGCCAAGGGCTCACAATTTTCACAACCATCCATACATTCACAGGAGCTGACAGCTTCCAGAGCACGTAAGAGAAACTCGGATGCTTTGTCTATTGTTAAAAACCTGGAGATCACGACGACAAGAGGTCTGACTCACAGTGATCGAATGCCTTTGCGGCAACACCACCTAAGCTCCTTCCAACAGGATCATAGAAAATTAGACTGAATTATTGCTCTTAAGTAACCCGTCACCGTTTCTACCTGGGGGATACCTACCGGGCAGGTCGCTTCCGACTGGATTCTTTCGGGCTCATCTCTTTCTCGACAGTCTTGCATTCTGTCCGCAGATCACCGGCCATTGGAAACTGGTTGAGGAACGCATGGGACGCGGAGTGGATGGCTGCGGCACGGCTAGTAGATTCGACGTCTAGAAAATGCAACGCATCTTTCGACACGTCGATCCACATCCCGGTTGTGGTGTTCTCGTAGGGTGGCATGTCGACTTCCACGGCCTCGATTCTGGCTTGATCGCTCGACCTGCGTTGAAACTTCAGAGACCTGACAACCGTTTGAATGCTTCCACATACCGGATCTTATGATAGCCTGCCAGTGGGTCAAATCTCATGAGTTGGCTCGATGGGAACTAATACACCGTGAGCAACGTACCAAACACAACTGTACGTACATCGATTCCTGCGGGGTTTCTAGTAAGCGCGTCTACGCGACGATGGCCAAGCTACGCACTGCCGTACAGAGCCCTACATAGCGAACCTTTGATCTCCCGTATTCGCCACGTCTGTATGGGGTCGATATCCCTGAAACATCAAGGGGGGTCAAAGGTCGCCAACGATGATGGGTGAACACAAACGTGAAGTCTCTAGTTCACCAGCCACCGTGTGAGTGATACCTGCGCCTGGACTAGATGGATTTGATAATACTGAACATACCTAGGGGTCGTGATCCAACCAACATCCGTACGTATGAGCTTGGCTTGCTTAGAGTCGTGATTAAGTTCTTGAACCTATTGGCTCTCGTTCAACGGGGGAAATTGTCAACCGGAAAGATTGATGATGGCTCTCACGATGAAGGTTTTACCCTGATGTAGGAACTACGAAGAATGAATGTGACATAAGTAGCACGATGATCAGAGCATCCAACTCACTATAGCACCATCGTACAGTTCGAATAGTGCCCTCGAGATTTCCGTCTCCTCGAGTATTTGGCCTCTGACGCCAGAGACAGTCCTGCTGACGTCTATTACCGTATATTTCTCCTCATCAGCGCCTCGAATGGAGAGAGCACGGGCGGGGTGAGGCAAGTGCCTCGGGTGAGTGTGGAACCTGAGAACTATTTACATCCTCGTTGAAGCCGGAATCGATTCACGCACCATCCTTCCTGGTCACGAACAAGTTTGGTTTCGCAAAGTGTTGTTGTCAGAGGGCCGAACCATTGAACATCATCAGCCGACAATGGCATCTCAAACGCAGCGCATTGTAGGTGGGCCTCGATGACAAGGGAGTTTTCTAAATTGACAACAAGATCTGAGGTGGGCCTGTCAAAGAGATCATCGGGATAGTTGACGTAATGGGTATCACTTCCGTCGGCGACATAGACAGCCAACGAATCGCGGGCCCTCCTTCCTGCTCGTCCTATTTGCTGGCGCTGAGAGAATGTGAGTGCGTGGGGAGGAATGCAGCAGAGTTACTCACAAAACTCGCCAGTGATACCGGAAACCCGCACACTATTACAGCGTCTAGTACTCCAATATCCACGCCAAGTTCAAGCGCATTCGTAGCCACGAGACCGAGGAGTCTCCCAGAGAAAGCTTCTTGCTCTATTTTGCGCCGCTCGGACGGTTGATAGCCTGTAAATGAGAGGACTCATGCCACCATCCAATCACGAAGTGAAGGAATTCGTACCGCCGCGGTACGGCATGACTCTATCGAGGACATCGTAACGTTGCTCCATGCTCAGGGAAGTCCTGAGAGTCTTCATCGCCTACATTTTCCAATGGTAAGTAGAAAGACAAGATATGGAACTAAAGATCATGGCTTACCAACTCGCAACATTTTCTGGTCTAGAGAGAGGTCGGCCTCAGTTGGATATGTGAAGCTTGATAGAAATTCACCTTGCAGAACAGGATGACACGGACACCCCTCTTCATGAGGTATGACATGAGTCGGGTAGCCTCGCCTATTGGGGATGCATCCGCTGAAAGCGGTAAACCCCACAGCAAGAACTCTTTGCTTCCCGAGGGTGCACCATCTTCAGTGATTGCTTCCACATCCTTACCGAAATGTTGAGATCGTGATCAGCGCTACATGTACAGTATCAGAATGTACCTTTAATCCAAATATGGCCTTCATGTGCTCTTTGGGTCTGGAGATAGTCGCACTGCATGAGACAAATCGAATACGACGGTCTGCATTTCCTGAATCAGCTCTGAGTTCCATGATGAATTTACAGACACTAACTGCCCACTGCGGCACATATTCTTCTTAGCCGCCTCATTACCAAGGCAACATGGCTGCAAAATGTCGGTGGAGGAAACAGATGAGATTGCACGATCGATGCACACCTGCCGAACATGTCATGATAATAATGGAGCTCATCAACTGCGACCAGCTTGAGTTTCTTCAAAAACCTTGGGATCTGTGATCAGTCATGGTAGCTCCTGGCGAGGGCAAGCGACTCAACCTGCGCCACCGCTCCTCGTTGGGTAGGATAGAAGCGTGTATCGTATCCTGGAATAGGAAATGAGAACAAGCGCACTTGAAAGTCAAGAGAACAGACAATATTTGTAAACAAAACAGACGCTGTATCGCGAATCGCTTGGACCAACGTTAAGACAACGGCCGTTGGTTCTGTACGGACTGCTCACTCGAACGCGCCTCCCTGGGGGTATCACCGTCGTATGTCGAGACCTAATCCACGTCTGAGAGGCGCAAACAAAACACAGCGAATGAACGAACCACGATAGACTCTAAGCCAGGGCAGCAAGCTAATAATTGTTCGAGCGATGCCTTCTGGTCCTGAGCCAAAGCCTTAAAGGACTTAATTCTATTTCGCGATCAAGGATGAATTAGAGGCCAACCTTGGTGGGGTAGATGAAAAGCGCTTTTGCGCCTTTGTCTTGCTCGAGCATTCGCAACAACGGGACCTTTTTTGAAAACAGGGCGCAGATTAGGACACGCGCGAAAGGACCATAACGGACCTTGCCTGATAGATCACTGATTTGCCGGAGGCCGTGCTCGTGGAAACAATGACATCTTTCCCCTGAGACAGCGCAGCTATTGCGCTTGTTTGATGAGAATATAGTGTTGTTATTCTCCGGGCATCCCGCAACGCCGCCATGATAGAGTCGGAAAGAGGCGGGTCGGGTGTCCCTGCAACGGCTAAGATACTATTATAGAGAGTATACTCGGTGCACCTACTGAGGGATCCTGCTTTAGCCTCAAAGGCCCTTCGGTATCTGATCTGATTAAGGTACCACTTCTGCTCGTGGATATCTTCAATAACTCGATCGATAGGTTGCCGGTTCTCAGGGTCAGGTATGTGCGACGGCTCTGCTGTGCAGCCAACAGAGGTGTTGAGAGGTATGTGTTCACGAGCTGAAGCCACAAGCAATGCGATAGGGTCTTCAGCATCGGAAAAGGCCTCTATTAACCTAATAACGGTATCACAGTGCCCGTAGGGTGAAAGAATCGGTAGGTCTCGTACTCGTCTACAGCTTTAGAGAACATCGCATTTCGCTTCTCGATCAATTGTTTCACAGACGCAGGAGCGAGAGGTTCCGGAACGAGAGGCGTGCTGAGACATAAATGACGTCAACTAGAATACAAGCTCAGCATCCAGAGATACTTGCGAGTCGGAAGTCTGTCTGTTTTTGCGAACCATCCGGTCGTCCATCTCGAGGACGAGGACATGCTCGCTCTCGTCGTATTGCGACGGACCTGTGCTGTCCGCATAGTCGGAGAATACATCTTTACGGAGCTCTGGCTGTTGGCTGAGGCTGTTGAATTTCAGATGATTGGCGGGGATGTAGGCGAAGGTCAAAAGCTCGGGCAAAAGTGCCCTAAGAAGAAATATACGTGGTTATGAACGTTGGGTCAGACATGATAGTCACATAGATGATACTTTATTTCAGCAACTTTCTCCAATTCGAGTGGGCTGGAGATGGAAGTAATGTGAGATCCATGCACAAGTTGGAACCAGAGATGATACCAGCCGTTTGAGGAGGGCCTCTATGGAAGCACGGAGGGAGTCAAAGGAGGTAGCAAACTGTTTTCTCGAAGTGCAAAAAGCTAGGACCGTGTTCAATGCCTGGGAGTGGGGTTGAACTTTGGGTCAGAGCATTGAGATATGCAGCAGACCTTGAATATCTATATACCAGGGAAAGTGAATCAAGAGACGACAACTCTAGTCACAACCATGAACATACCTTGAACAACTGACAGATACAATGTCCTCGGGGTCAAAATCCAAGTTGCCTTCACGGATGCTCACCTCTTTGAAATGGTCAGGCCATTGAGTCTCGATCTTCCCTGTCCCGCACGTTGCTGACGGGCTCCTGCTCTTCCTTGCCTTCTTCTCTCGCACTGCTGTGTTGATGCTTGAGCTCTCAACACTCTTGCGCTTCTTGTCAAGCGAACGACTTGGTCCAGGGTCTCCTTGCATACTGCGAAATAGTATTAGGGAACTTGTGTAGTCGCCGCGGGAATGTGCTGATAAGAGAAGAGGGCAACTAAAGAGATGAGAGAATCACGCGGAGATGGGAGTGGGAGCGCTCCCAACAACTTGTCCACTTATGAAGGTTTGTGCAAAAGGTGCCGCTTTCACTGGCATTGGGAGAGCGCGTCCGTCGCGCACAGCGTTTGTTTCGTTTCGTTTTATGTCACATGTTCGCATGTCACACGCCGTCGTCGCTTTTTTTTTTTCGAGTCCATCCATTATTGTGCGCTTCGGGGTGCAGAACCCCATGTAACACTTCCAGAACAATTACATGCTGTGCGCGTAGTACCAGTACATGAGTCCTGACGATTCAGCATTCTACCTCCATAGCCTGTCGGCCAGGCTCCAGGCTCCATCGTAGCGCGGCGTTGACGCGCCACGTGACTTTGCATGGAACGCCCAGTTGAGGGCCTGAACTGTGTCCGCCACCGCCAGGCTGGCGTTCACGGTGGCCACCCGTGTGTCGCATTTCTCTCGCAGTTAGCTGGCTGCACATATAGGTCGTGCGCCGCTGCGTTATGAGGGGGAGGTTGGAGAGCCCACGTGCGCATGCTTTGCTGGCTAATCGCTTTCGGATGGTGCCTGTACATGGTTCTGACTCTGAGTCGGTCCACCCATCGACTGCCCTGATGTCGACTTTGACCCTTCAAAGTGAGTTATTGATAAGTACAAATGCCCTAGCCGTCCTACTCATACCGAAGTCCCTAACATCTTATCAAATATACCCAGAGCTATTGCCCACTCTTCTGTTTATCCCCCTAGCAGTTGGGGGAGGTTACTTTCTCGGCCACTTTGATAAATCAGGCGGTGTCGTCCTAATGGACGCCCAATGCCCACCGAACCCAGGACCTTACAACATGCGCTACGTCGGAGTGGGCCACATTGACCACATCCTCTGCAATTTCGTCACAATCTTCCAAACAAGCTTTGACCCGACCACCCTTCCCTTCTCCGTGGATTTTCTCGCCTCGCTCGCAGCCCTCGTAGCATTCACTTTCATCGAGGCCGGCCGTAGAAACCGCTCTATAGCCCTAGCATTCCCCGCGGCCCTGGGTATACTCTACCACACCCTCAGCGGAGCCATCATCTTCCCTTTATTCTGGCTGGCGTTGATCCTCTCTGGACACCACCGCTTGGAACGCGTCTCCGCCAGGATCGATCGAGCCAATGCCGAAGCCGCTTTCTTCGCGGTACTGGCTGGCTTCGTTCTGCCGTCCGCACTCATGTTTTCCCTACAGGACCCCATAGTGACGGCCCTTTGGCAACCCTTCGCGATGTGGATGTGGGTAGCGAAGACCGGACACCTCCTTTTCCGCCCGCCTTCGCGCTACCACGAGTCCGGCTATTGGACAGTTCAAGCGACATTCATCTTCACTTTCATTATATCCGCGATATCTCACATTGCCATCTTATGGATGACATGGGGAGACCTCGTGTTACTCAAGCATCTCTATGTTCCACCGATCTCACCCCCTGATCCCGCAACGACGAGCCTTACTTTGGCCGCTCACGTGGTCTTGCAATGGGACGCTGCGTTCACTTTCTGTTCCAGCGTGGTGGGGACGCTTTGGTTTGCGAGGAATGCCAAACAAGTCGCCTTGATCGCGCTGTGGAGCGTGATCGCATCCGTCATTGTTGGCCCTGGTGCTGCAGTCTCTGGTGTCTTGATTTGGCGGGAGTGGAGGCTTAACGGAGCCCCAGAGGCCGCCAAAGAAAAGATTAATTAAACTGCCTCAGAACAGTTGTCCCAGGTATGCGGATGAGGTGGACCCTAACCGCAGGGTTTTCATGTAAGCACGGAAGTGTTAGTTGTACTTATACAGAGTAGTGAACATGTATATATCAAAGAGGCGAAGTGAGGGGAATACAACAGTACAACAGATAAATTCGGCCATGGATGGTGTTACTTTCATGTCACGTGGAACATCACGTGCCTGTCGGATTCAGCACTCCGAGCATCGTGGACGCTACACTTGCTCGCTCATTGCTCATTGTTTCCGTCTCTTCTTTGACGGGCGGACGGGACCGGGATCATTACAACGATACATACGGAGTGGATTTTCTTAAGAGTGCGTCATATTTTCTGCAACAACTTACTCTTCCCGGGGCTAACCATATTTTCTAGCAGTCATCTCACAATGCGTCCATCTCTCCCGCTACTCGTTCGCCTGCTGCCCCGTTCTGCCATCGCCCTTCCGGAGCACGGCCACCCACCACGGATCTACGAGGAACTGTCAAAAGAATCCAGGAAACAGCCGTCGCTGCTCGAAATCCTATTGAAAGAAAAGGAGGCTGCAGGCCCGAATTACCCGCCCAACATCCGCATAGAGCCCGTGGTGTCGAAGAAGACTTTCGCGGGGGTGAAACCGGAATTTGTGTCACCGTTGAAGACTATCCTAAGAGAACGGTGACAATAAAAGAGCGTCGGTCAGGGAGGTGGTGGATGGAATTCGTATATGAACGGATACACTACAGCCTGAGTGTAATACCCACTGGCAATTGATGAGGTGATGAGGCTGACGCGCTGCAGGAGTATTGCCAGTTTTGTGAACATTCCAGACTTGCTTCACACCCTATAATATGGTAAAGACAGGAGGTTATGGTCAACAACCAATGGGTTGTGTACCATTCTCCCTATGTTCTCTGGAGGTACTACCATATCAATATGGGGTCCACTGCCTCTGTCAAGCACATCTTGACAGCCTTGCCAGAGCCAGCACCCAAAACACTCAACTACTGCTGCGGAGGATGGTCATTCTGACTTTTTTGCTGGCGAGTAAGCGCCCTGACCTCGTGCCCTCATGCATACTTACACGTGTCGTTATCGTGTTTGGTGCAGGTTACCTCCCGTTCGATCAGCTCAATCCTAGTCACTTTCATCTGACTTCCATCATCTGTCTTGTAAAACCTGCCATTCTTGATGCTGTATGATATGTCATCTCTGTGGCCTGTATCTTCTCCCACTAACAATTTGCGATCCTAGGTTCTTGTCATCTTGATTCCTCAAAAACCTTTGTATCCTCTCATGGTCTCATGGCCCGCAACTACGACATCTTTCGTGAACAACTTGGGATCAACTATCCCACATACGGACATGCTTTGTGGCAACCAAGCCCGGGAAGGCTATATGGCCCTGTGGAAGTGGGCGATGTTGGTTACATTCGTGAAGGCAAATTTCACCGACTTTTTAACGCCCTTCTTCCGGCAAATCATCCATCCCATCGCAATTTCGGTGTTCCAGAGTATTATGAGCCCCTTGTCCCAAACGTATCAGAACATATCGATGCCGGTACCCTCAGTTCGAATCATTACTGTTCACAGGGGATCACAGTGACGAAGGCTGTACCTGACGCCTTTGCCTCAACGTAGTTGCTCCAGCCTATTTGCTTTTCTTGCTACTGACACTACCCCAGGCCAGATGACCTTTTGCAAGTCGCATATCGCTGCGGAAAGAGGCAGCGGGGTGCAGTATTAATCCTCCCAGTACAGGCTCAGAGCCAGGACACTATTATACGGGGAGAATTCGGCAAGTGGATCACCAAACATATCGAAAGCTGGTTCACCTTCGCTCAGCAACTTGGACTGGGTCTTGATCGCATGGCGGACATTATCTTGGTCACCGGGTGTCATCGCACGAGGTCTTGGACTACTATTGCATTCTTGGAGAGCCACACAGATGCACAGGTGTCATTTGGTTTTGATGTCACTAATGATGGTGGTTCCGAAGTCAGCATTAATTGGCAGTTCTCACACGACAGCATTCAGGGAGCAGAGTTGAATCGGGGACCCATCGGGAAGGTACGATCGATTGCTGCGTTATTTACGAGGACTAAGAACAGAGACTGCTCTGCTCCGATATTGTGTCCATCAGAACTTACCAGAGGACCAATGCGTATTTCTACGAGGGTTCCGCGCCACCCGAACCTTCAAGATATTCCCAAAACTTAGAGCGGCGGCTGAATTCTCTTCAGGTCCGGACGAGGATAACAGTGAGCCAGAGCTGGAGCTTACATCGATACCCACTATCACCAAGGTAAGTTCCGTTCGTCATCTACTAGCCCTCACCTGAGCTTTCAAAGCACCAGGATCTCCTTGACGTATTGTTAGAACACATCGCCGAGGTATGTATCAAAAGGCTTAAGCCGTACTTCTGCTAGACTACAATCTTGTGCACCTGTTCTAACGTGGCCCACACAGCGCGTGCCTGAATGCGATATGGTCCTAATACACGATGACGACCTGGCGCGGATCCATGAACTCTGTAATGGTGATGTGAGTATATATTCTCCATTACCCAAATTCGATCTTTCCCTTCCTCATCCACGGTCATAGGAAACCCTTCAATCAGATACGATAATACATCTTCTCCAAAAATACCAACCGAAAGTACAGAAGGTGCTATGCGGTGAGGAACTGCAGCTTTGCGATTTCTCCGACTCTTAACAGCCTCGCAATAATACAATAAGATTGGCCGCACGTTGATGAACACGATTCCGAAACTGTTATTGAAGCCACTGAAGTAGCGATGTTCTCCGAAGAATTCCAAACATGGGGACCATCTGGCAATTTCAATGCAAGTACACAGGTTCCTACACACACACTCACACGTACTCCCTTTATCTCACCACGCACTTACGTTTACCCTGGCGTGTCTCGCTTGCCTGACGATTCCTCTATGTCGTCTGTACTAGGAGAATACCTACCCAGGAACTCCTCCGAGTTGGGGGCACCGCTGCGGTCACCTATGATGCGCCGTGTTGCGGTAATGCCTACATTCATGCAACTGCCGTTTCAAGTTCTACGGCAGCTCGTTTCACCCGCCGTGGAATTCCTGCTAACCGCGGCTCATAGCCCGGTCTATCCTTTTATAGTTCCTCCACTACATACCGTCCATCCTCCGCGAAGTGAGTCCATCATCTGTCTCACTATGATGTGATATATTGAGCCCGAGAGTTTGTTAGTGCCTTACCGTAGTGTGTATCCAACCCAACCAGCACGATATCCTTCGATCGTATTACCTCCACCCCATTCTGCGCTCCGAACTAGGAAACTAATACTTCCCACTGCATCGGCATCTACATCTACGCATGTACCCTCACCTCCGCATAACTTACCTCAACCAAGGCCTGTCTCGTATACTCATACTCAACCCTTACATACCCCTTTTATACACGAAGGATATAGGGGGAGCGATGAGCGGCCCCGGCCCCCAAGGCCGCCGGGGTTCCCCACCTCTGGATCCCATGGTAAGTACCTGAATTGAATATGTTGAAGGTCACAGCCTTACGAGCAGCAGACTCGAATGTCTGTTGCCGCTGTACTATCATGTGACAGAATACGCAATACTACCAAGCCTCAGCGTCCCCGGGGTGCTGACATTACTCTTCCCGACCACTTATGACACCTTCTCTGCTAGTACTAGTACACTCCTTACTTGTCCCGTCTTCGCTTCGCTTTTCTTTTTCTTTCTTTTCTTCACTTTTCTTCACTTTTCTTTTTCTGCATTTCTCCTTCGTTTTTGCTTCTTGTCTTGTCTTGTCTTATCTTTTCAATCTTGATCTTATCTCTTATCTCCTATCTTCATTCAATCTTTTTCTCCTATCTTGTCTTACCTAACAAGCCAATGATCTTAACCCATACCCTTTGGTGAGATCTAGGTATGACTCCATACTGATATATCAGCTATACTTCCAGAGAGGGTAGGGAGAATAGCATACCACCCACTGGTTGTTGACTGTAACCTCCTGTCCTGTAATACAGTACATCTTCATACTGCACAGCAGTGTTCCTTATCACATTTATTAAGATTTTTCCCCCATGTGTACTTGGTTTGGGTCAATCCACCCTGTGAGGAAGATATTTATTTGTGAGAAAGTAGGCTATCAGTATCAGCTAACTAGGCCTTCAGATCACCATATTTTGTCTGAAGCATGCAAAAGAGAAGGGACAACAACGTGCAATGGACCGCAGAGGATACGCATAACCTCAGGCTCCGAGTCACCGTCTAAGGTCTCAAGGTGGGACCATGGCCCGTCGTCTGGGCGCAAAACACCTCTGGTCTTGGGTCTTGGGCGCTTCACGTAACCGTTTCAACTCCCTTGCACCGAACGCCGTTCGAATTTTGCCAGGGCCTCAAAGGATTCACCGATCGTCGCTGCGTTCGCTCATCGACCACTCACAATGTCGACCCTGATCTTTCAGAGTAAGTCGTCCTGCTGCCGTACCCAACTCCCTAACATCCTTTTCCTTCACCTCCCAGAGCTATTACCCACCTTCCTGTTCATCTCCCTGGCCTGCGGGGCATATCACTTCTTATTCGGCCACATCAACAAATCCGGCGGCGGCGCCCTCCTGGCCGCTCAATGCCCTCCGTATCCAGGACCATACAACATGCGCTACTTCGGCGTAGGACCCGTCGACAACTTCCTCTGCATCCTCGTCGCCTTCTTCCAAACGAACCTGCAGGAACCGTCCACCTTCCCGTTCTCCGGAGATTTCCTCGCCTCGCTCGCGGCACCCGTAGCGCTCACGTTCGTCGAGCCCTCCCGCAGCGGCCGCTCCGTCGCCCTCTCGTTCCCTCTAACCTTGGGCGTCCTCTACCAGACCAAAGGCGGAGGCGTCGGCCTTCCCCTCTTCTGGCTCGCGTTGATTCTCTCCGGACACCACCGCTTCAAACGTGGCGCGGCCAGGATCGACCAGGCCTCGGCGGAAGCCTCCCTCTTCGCCGTGTTGATCGGCTACGCTCTGCCGTCCGCACTCTTGTTCACCATGCAGGACCCAATGGTGACGGCCCTTTGGCAATTCTTCCCGCTCTGGATGTGGGCAGCGAAAGCCGGACACCTATTTTTCCGCCCACCTTCGCGCTACAACACCTCCGGTTACTGGACCGTTCAAGCGACGTTCATCTTCACTTTCATCATGTCTGCAATATCTCACATTGCCGCCCTCTGGGTAACAGGGGGTTCTCCCGAACTGCTCAAGTATCTCTACGTTCCACCAATCTCGCCCCCCGCGACAACAACCCTCCATTTGGCCACACACGTGTTTTTTCAATGGGACGCCATATTCACCTTTGTTTCAAGTCTATTGGGAACGCTTTGGTTCGCGTGCAACGTTAAACAAGTCGCCTTGATCGCGCTATGGGACGTGGTCGCATCCGTTGTGGTTGGTCCTGGCGCTGCGGTCTCTGGTGTCCTCCTTTGGCGGGAGTGGAGGCTTAATGGAGTACCCGAAGAGACCTCTAAGAAGCTGTAATTAGGATGACGCAGAACAGCTGTCTCGGATAATGCAGATGGATCACAGCGTTTTTCACATAAGCATAGGAGCGCCATTGTACGTATGCAAAACAGAGAACATGAATATAGCAAGGAGGCACGATATCTACGGTAAAGAGACTAGCGTTGTTCTCAACGTTTGCCTTTACCATTAGCTGCGGGCTTCTTCGGTTTGGCTGGTGCTTTTTTCTTCGGTCGGTCGGAATCATCCGAGTCGTGAGTACCTTCAGCTCGTTTCTTGTCCGCTGTGGGGTAACGACAGTTAGTCGTGGCCTATGACTTTAGCAAGTTCGCCTTACATTTTGCAGCTTTCTTCTCGAGCTCATCCCAGTCTTCGCCTTGGAGTCCAAATTGAGAATAATAGCCAATGTCACAGCAACAATAGAAAATCCCTACCTTCGCTGTCATCGAAGTCAGAACCGCTTCCCTCATCCTCACTGGCATTGGAGCCATCAAAGTCACTCGCCGAACCGTCGGAGTTCGTCTCGCTTGCTGACACCACGTCTCCTACTGCGAACTCTGATTCGGTTTCGCTCTCTTCGTCCTGTTCGCTCTAAAGAAGGCT
>Ga0307510_10001330_pt1 | contig 26961 bp, 24 predicted proteins | sample 12_EM_MG_FD_207224 | JGI IMG/M metagenome (GOLD analysis project Ga0307510, IMG submission 207224) | Populus trichocarpa ectomycorrhiza microbial communities from riparian zone in the Pacific Northwest, United States - 12_EM | ecosystem: Host-associated > Plants > Roots > Unclassified | place... | reverse complement strand
CGTAGTACTTCCGCCGAGAGTCCGTATCCGCCACCGTCCTTATTCTCATTAGTGCTGTATGTGCGCTAGCGCGCACCATTTACGCCCACTACTTACTGGACGGCTAGGAACTGTCCCAGGGTTCTGCCCGTCTACCATCACGCACTGGTACGGCCATCATGGGTCAGATAAGTGCTTAAATTTGGAGACTCGGACCAAACGCGGCGAATAACGGAAGTCTATCGAGATACTTTCATTTCTTCAATGGTTTGTCGTATCCACAAAGTCAACTTGTAGGGGTGATCACCCCTATGGGTATCTTTAGCAGCACACCCACCAAATCTCAGACAGTCCAAAACGGGCGAATTGGTAGTCGATAAGTTCTGAATTGCTTGCCATGCATGTGAGTGAACAGCGGAGCTTAGGGATGAAATTTACAGGTGTTAATAGCGATCAGCGATCGCATGTGAAAAGGTCGAGTTTGGGATGCCAGCTGCTACTACGACCTATCTAGCGTTACATTTCACTTGTGAAGTGTACAGAGTGTCGAGGACACATCATAGCAGACATAAATGGATTTGAAAAAAAAAGAAAGTCGGTGTATGATATGCTCTGTTAACGGGAAAGTGTTATCAATCCACCAACTGATAAAAAGATATCAGGGGCTAGGACCTTCGGTCTTTGGGGAAAACGAAATACACGTCGACGGAGTCCTCTAATTGATGAAGGGAAAACGCATGTAGACAAAGAATCAGGCAAGTGTTGGCAGGCGGGTATTGCTACGAAGATCCAGTTGGAGGCAGTCAACATGCTTGATCGTGGATAGTGAGACGCGCTAGGCTGTGTAGCTCACAGAGGTGCAGGAAGAGAAGGGACATGGATCAGGGCTACCGGGTGGCCCGCAATCTGGCGTGCGTTGATGAATGGGGTAAAGGCATCGCCAGGATCACCTTCCTTCTCATACACGAGCTCCTTCAACTCTGGCAACAGCTCCATAGGTGACTCTCCATCTTCTAGTTGGAAGGAATGAGAAAGATGGCTGATGAGGTTCTCAGGGATGCGAAATGCCTTGACACAATTGAATGACCTGAGAAGGTTGCGCCATTGTGTGCGATTGATTCCGTTGTGCTGCTCCGACAATGGATCATGTTCCTCATAGACAAAGGCAAGGTCCTCCACCATAGAGAGTACAGGCACGAGCACGTTGAAAATTTGTGCTGCTGCTGAGACCTGCCAGTCGACTTGTCTGCAACCGACCGTCACTTTAAAAGGGACAAACCTGCCCCCTTTCAGTGAGTCCATGGTCAGAATAACATATTTCCGTTCGAAAAAAAGCCTGGCGAAGCTAAACGTGAGGTTTTCCATTCTGTTCATAAATTGCAACAGGTGTGGGACCATAAAGTTAAGTTGGTTAAATAGCTGGATTTGGATCGACTCGAGGAGGGGGGTGCTGATATGAGCAAGAAGTCCTTCCAAGTAGGCACTCACACCGTGAAAAAAAAGGAGGCGAAGATTAGGCAGAGTGATATGTGTCCCAATAAGGGTCTTCAATGACAGCCTCTCAATATTACGGGTAGGAATGGGGGACTTGAAGCCAAGTGTAAGGTTCTCCAATTGGGGCATGAAGGCAAGTTGTGCAACAAGATAACTTGGGTGAAAATAGGCAGGCAGTGGCATGTCCCAAAGCTCGAGAGAGGACAGGCCATCAGTGGTAGTGAGTAAGGGTGATCCAACTGGAAGGGCGGCACAGTATAATGAGAGCTGGCCTAAATGAGGAGCCTGAAATGTCGTGGGAAGCACCAAGTTCGTGTTGTCTTCGGTCCAGGGCCAGATAAATAAGCGTTCTAGAACTGGGAATTGCCCATCCATGACCTTAATGAATTTCGGTAGTTTCGAGGCTTGCATCCGAAGGCCAATACGGCGCACACGGTCACGATGTTGGAGTGCGAGAAGTATGGCTGCTTTATCCTCCCTGGATGTATGGCGAGAACCGTCCAAATAAGATATTATGAGTGGTAGGGGAGGTGAATGTGCCAGCATTTCAACTACGGGGGTTCCGTATGTGCAAGTGAGATGGAGGCCTAGGCGAACAGGTGATGCAAGTATAAGATATCGCCATCGTTGGCAAACCTGCGCAGGCTTGTACCACCAACGTGCGGTGTCCCAGTCGGGATAATTGAATACATCACTATAAGACTCCACAAAAGCGAGTTGATAAAGGTAAAAGACATGGAGAAGTGTATTATCGTCAAGCATGTGGATTGGTGTATATGACCTATTTTCAGGACGCGTTGTTAGTCCACCAGCTGATAAAAAAAATGCCAGCGTTAAGATAGCACCTTCGGACTGGGGGGCACACTGGATGGATGTCCATGGGGTGTTCTGATTGACAGAAGGAAACGGCAAGTAGACAAACAGATAGGCGTGTGAGAAAAGCGAGTATCACTGACCTCCAAAGAGTGGGCTACCTCGGGAAGGCGGGTTCGGAAGTTGACTACGGGCCGTTGAAGTCGCGTCGAAGTGCCCATTGTGGTTGTTCACGCGATCACGTGATCTAGTTAGTCACCTGTCACCACCGTTTCCCGACTTCAACTTGCTGACGTTATCGTTCAAGAATGCTCGCCCAACAGCCTTTTCTCGCGAATTTGTGCTATTCAATATGTCCTCATTCGCAGTATGTACGCTTGTGATCAGCCCCTTATAATTCATCTGCAATTTGTACTAGTTTACCTGCTCGTAACTCCTTCGAGGTTGCACCCGGCAGTCCTCTTTCAACACGGGGCACGGAGCCTCACGCAACCTTTCTGCTCATGGCCTCATACAAGCTTCGTTGGCCCTTTATACGACCCATGAACCATCCATTTCGACTTGGACTGGGAGAACCGGTCAGTAGAGACGGACAACTGTACAGAAGCCACAATAATTATTCCGGGCTAGGAGGGAAATACTTTCAAATATATCTGGCCTAGTAGGAAAGTCGTTGCAACAACAGAAATCCCAGATTCCCAGGCCCAGACAACTTGCGTCACTGAACACACTCTCGCAGTATATTGTGAGAAATTGTAAAGGCTATATCTTTACAATTGCCAGTGCTGTAAGGTGCAATTACTCGAAAAGATTGACCACTGGCCCGTGAAGGTGTGTCCCAACTTCGCGATGGTTACCGTAACATAAATTATTGTACGGTTATTACAATCACTGGGCCCATCCACCTTCCACCACCATCAATTCTTCATCTGCCGTATCCTTGCTGTAAAAAAGAGCTGACTTCATTTTATAGTATCTATACCACACTCCGCGCGTGACCTGCGTCACCACCGCCATTACGATTGCCACTCTTACCGCTGTCGCCAAGGGTAGAGCTACCAAAGGCGTCGCGTCTCATTAGGTCACTGAGTTGTCCGCGCTCGCGCCCATCCTCGGGCAAGGCAGTTGTGTTCGTAGCCGGACGAGGCCACAGAAGGTATGATGAAAGTAGAGGCGTCCGCTGCTACCATTCACGTTGAATAGTAGCGTTGGCTGTGCAAGTGTCCCCAAGGGCAGTCAATGCCACGCGGCAGATGCCATGGGAATGGCCCCCAATATAGCCAGGCTGTAGGATTTGGATGGGGCCGATGAAGTGGAGGATGGGGTAGATGGGTATGGGAGAGCATATGGGATGACATACTTCTCCCGATGAGAATGTATAACGCGGTGATGAAATTCCGACAGAGAAGTAAGTATACGTCCATGAACGTGCCGTATGCGTGGGTGAGGGAGATTATACTGGAAATTGTTATTATGAGATATTTGAAAGGCTCAATCGTGATGATATAATGGGAAAGGGAGATGGCGGTTCAAAACGATAGTCGATAGTTACGATCTGGGCGCATGGGACACATGGCAGAACTCGCTGGAGGACGGTCAGGTGCAGCCGCTTGAACTAGGCGTACTGGGCGGCCTGCAACTTCGCGTGCATTGATAAACGCATTGAGCATGCCGCCGGTATCGCTTGTCACAGGACATTGAAGCTCCTTCAGTTCTGGTAGTAATTCCGGGGATGGTTCTCCATCCGGTTGGAGTGAACGAGAAATGTCACTAACGAGGCCAATATGCACACGGAGGGTTTCCAGATTGTGAAATGACATCAGAAGTTTACGCCATTGCGAGCGGCTTGCCTCTGACGATAAAATGTGCTCTCTGTAGTCGAGGGTGAGGACTTCTTGTAGAAAAGAACGAGTCTAAGAGTGTGAATTCCGGGCACGCGTTGGCCTCAGAACGCGTGGGTAAGCACGGGAACTGAGGGCTACAAAGGTCAACTACCAACTATATGAAGGACTGCAATAAGGTTTTGGGGTGCCGGTCTAAACGAATGTGCTAGTACATGTCTGTCAAACCAAAGAATGTAGGGTACTGTCCAAATGTCTATATCTTATCGACCCGCTCGCGCGCCGTATTTGCTACACTTCTACCGAAGAAAAGGTTGGGCTGAGGGCAGCAAAAAGTTGCGCCACGAAAAATAGTTGTTGGTCAAGCCGCCCACCTCTAGCTTCGATGCAGAGGGTAGACGTCCTGTCCCTATCGCGGGGATATATCGTCACGGAGACGGCCCTTTCATAGAACAAAAACCTAGCACTGCCGAAGGTGAGATTCTCTGCAGCCCTCAAATACTGCAGGAGATTTGGAACAGGGTGGTTTATCTGGTCAAATAATGTAATTTGAAGGCCATCGATGAGAGGGGTGTTCATCCCGGAAAGCAGTGCTTCCAAGTACGCGCTCGTTCCTTTAAACCAAAACCAGCGAAGGTTTGGAATGGTAACTTCTGTAATAGACAGGGTATACAAAAATCGCTCTTGAGCTCCATGGGTAGGGATAGGGGAAAGAAACGCAATCCTCAGTGTTTCCAGTTGAGACAAGTGTGCGAGCCGTTCGAGTAGATCATTGGGGTGGAAGTAACTAGCAATACCGAGCGAGAGGGTCACGAGGAAGACTGTAGTACTCAGCAATGGTGCCACATTTGGAAAGGTAAAGGGGGACAATACGAGGTGGCGGAGGTTTGGCGCTTTGAATGTTTTGGGAATTAAGTCTAGGGGTCTTCGCCAGTCTTCCCAGTTCGTAAGGAAATCCCAGAGAAACAAGTATTCCAACATCGGGAATTCCTTATCGATAAGTCGGACCAATCTCCGTAGTCCCAGCAAGCAGATGCGGCGTACGCGATTATGGTGTTGGAGCGCAAAGCGTATCCCCTCAGCATCTTTCGCAGTCAGCCCGCGGCCCTCGTAGAAGTAATCCACGATGAGAGGAAAGGGGAGAGAACGTTTCAGCACGTCTGATACGGGGGTGCCGCATGTGCAAACAAAACAAAGATCCAGATGGGATGCCGATGCGAAGATCAGGTTTCGCCATCTTTGGCAGACGTGAACAAGCTTGTACCACCAGCGTTCGCGGGCCGATATTCTTCCCTCAGTGACAAGGGAATCGTGGATCGCGACGACAATTGGAAGGACTGGTCGATAGAGGCAAAATATGTTGAGAAGGGAATCGTCATCCAGAATGTGGATGGATGGTCCAATAGATTGGCTGTTGCCAGGGGACCATGTTTATTCACGATCTGATAAGACATCGCAAGAACAGGAGAGCGTACCTGAGGTGTTGGGAGCCACGACTAGGTGCTCTCCGGTCGAGCCTGCTGGAGGATGGAGGATAGATGACGATGGAGAAAGGATGTGACATGTGAGGGGAATAGGTATTTACGATCCGGTGTCAGCTTGGTTGACGGGAACCAGTACGTGGGAACAATTCAACGTTTTACAATCGATCAAATTTGAAGTTAGCGCTCTGGGCACAGGGCATTGATCAACCCTTACTACGTACGAGGCCAACCACTGGCAAAGTCTGCCCAGAACAATAACCCCAATACTTAGTCTTCTGCTATGCCACGCCTGTTCCTGTTGTCTACCGCTGTCGATCCTCCAGATGCACCGAATTATGGTTCTACTGGCAAACGCTTGGGGTACGCTCCCACTTTTTATCACCGCTATGCCTTATCGGATTGTAAATTAATGCGGCGCACCGGCAACAGACCACATACATCTATAGACATCCTCGACGATGACTCGCTTCTCAACATATTTTATCTCTGTCGGCCACTGCTTTTAGACAAAGACGAAGAAAATCCTGCCCGTATTTTAGAAGGGGGAAATTGGGACCGCGAGCGCTGGTGGTACATGTTTGCGCAGGTTTGCCGAAGGTGGCGCTATCTCGTACTTGGGTCAGCATCCCACCTAGGCCTTTCCCTTGTCTGTACACGTGGCACCCCAGTAGCAAAGATCCTGGCGGCACATCCAGCCCCTCTTCCACTCATTATCGATCATCTCTGCAAAAATCGCGATATTACGTCAGAGGACAAAAAAGGAATAATGCTTGCACTCCAACACTGTGATCGCGTGCGCCGCATCCGCCTTCGGTTCCCATTTACGAGTCTGCGGAAGTTCATCGTGGCCCTAGATGGAGAATTTCCGAAGCTGGAATACTTGTATATTGGGCCTCCATCTACACATGATTCGGGGCTGAAACTTCTCGACACGTTTCGTGTACCAAATCTCCGCCACCTCATCCTGAGAGGCTTCGCCTTGCCGATAAGGAGTCAGTTCTTTACAACCTCTGTGAATCATAACCTTGTCACACTCTCCCTCCAAGACATCCATCAATCTGCCTACTTCCCTCCGAACTATCTACTCGAGCGACTTTTGAACATGTCCCAACTCGAGACGCTGGGTATCACCTTTCAACGCCTTCTTTCAGACAGTGATTTCGGGATACAATTGCCGCATACGCCAGTAATGACACATGTCATGCTACCGAAGCTTCGCTGGTTTGCATTTGGCGGCCGTAGCGCTTACTCGGAAATGCTCCTCCCTTACATGAGGGCCCCCGTCCTTGAGAAGCTCCAACTACTTTTCGACCATCAGCCCTCATTTTCCGTCCTGTACCTCCTCGATTTTATGAGAACAACAGAGACGGTCAGGTTAACCAGTGTTCGGTTTTGTTTCCATCTCAGTGGAGTTTCCGTGTGGGGATACCCTCGTGAAGGGACCAGGACGGAAACATTTTATCTTCGTGTGGGATGCGAAGACCTTTACAAGCAGGTAGCATCCGTAGTGCAAATTTTCAACGCGCTCGGGACAGTCATCTCTGTGGTGGACCACCTAACCCTCGAGTTTCTGAGGTACCCAATATCACCAACGACCAACAATCGCGCCGATGCCACAGAGTGGCGCAACCTTCTTAGGTTGTTTAGCAACGTCAAGACCCTCCACATTGACGATGATTTTCGCGAGCAGATCTCCGGTGCCTTAGTATTAGACAACGGAGAATCACCCACGGACCTGTTCCCCGAGCTGAAGGTGCTCAAATACACTGTAATTCGGGTTCCGAACTACACATTCCATGCATTCGCCGATGCTCGCGAGAGCACAGGTCGCCCCGTGACCCTGGTCCACTGCTGATTTCGTATCATTTGCCGACACTTGTGAGACGCAGTGCCCGATGAGCGCCTAAGCAGGTGCTGGGCTTAATACGCTCACGCTATTAGGCACGGCCGGCCTCCCATATGCAGTCACCGAAATATCCTTCTATCGCAGACTTCCCACACACGGGCCAGATTTGGTCCCCACCGTCATGCCCTTTCGATTATTCTGTAACGCCCTCGTATTTGTTATGTCGCTTGGTTTTGGGTTTCCATCAAATACTCGATTATATTCTAACCTCATGATATAGCGTTGTCACACATCGCTACGGTGTTTTTGTACAGGGTGTAACCCTGTGACTTTGAAAATGGCGCTCTCAAAGGTACTTCGCTTCCGGCCTCGTCTTCATTGGCATGAAAATGGCGCTGATTGGCGGACGTTTTGTGTGGTATAACTTTTACCATTGATAACGACGCATGAGAAGGCTAATGTTGTAGCTTGGCGCGTCGGGACCCGAACCCATTAGAGTCCTCGATCTCCTCAAAGGAGCACATTGCTAAGAATAATTTGGATGTCGATCGTCATGGGTGTGGACGGGAGCTCGCAACATATGTGATGGGAGCAAGGGAAAATCAGAGAGGGCTTTCCGAACCTACAAGAGCTAGCTGGGTCACATCAAGGACGCGAACGAGATTACCTGTCCTATTGCCGCTTCAGAGAGTGTCACAGTTCGCATTCCGAAAACCCAAGGCAAATGGGATTGTGTTCGGTGTATTCCTCCTCGGCTGACTTGTCCTCAGCAACTCAATTAAGCTTGGTAAACGGCTCGTCGTCGGACGACCCCTCCCCTACATCCGCCGGAACCAGGCCTCAGGGTCAGCGCCAGCACGCATGAACCTTCTAACGACCGACGAGCCGATTTTGTTTAGAACAGTAGACGTGTCACCTGACTGTACCGTAACAAGATGACTGCTCTACTTCTCTAAACCCTGGCGCAGGGATGGCGGCAAACGATGAACATATATGCTAGTGAAGAAAATGTGATCGAGAGGCTGATCTGTCTCGCTGCGTGACTCCCAGCCCCGATGCCACGCCAGCGAGGCCAGAGTAGAAGTCAGTGATGAGAATGTGACTGAGACGCAAGCGTGCTTTCTGAAACGTACCCCGACATCACACCCCTTTCTCAAGACCCCTAATTCCAATCGTAAATTCCATCGCGTTATGGTGCAGAAACTGAAAAAGGTCCATGTTCACTATCATGAAGTACGATTACAACGGTGCTTCAAGTAATGACACGTTGTATAAGGCGGTGATGACGGAGAAGGCGAGAATACCTCCATAAACGTGCTGTACAATGAGGATATCACACTTGAACTTTGAAATGGTCATTGGTTTGAAAGGCTTGGCCCACGCAACGACTCGGACATGAGAATAATAGTAGAGAACTTGTGGGTGGACGCGAGAAGTCTGAAATCGAGCCGTAAGGGAAATTGAGTAGGACAGAGAACGTAACGAACGATACAACGTATGAGACAGAAATGAAAATGTGACCGAGGAGCAAGCATGATGGCTGTGCAGGGTGGTGAGACGGCAAGGGATGGATCGTCCTGTACATTTTGGCTATGCCCGGGATGTCAGGATAGGCCAGGCCACCTTCTAACGGACGCAGACTCATACCATGGCCGAGAGAAACTACCAGGACGCACGTCACATGCCAGTGCTGGTTGACGAACGTCCTGGAGAGTCCACAAGAATCAGGCGTATGGGGTAGCCTGCGGCCTTGCGCACATTGACAAAGGTGGCGAACGCATCACTGCCATCGCACCCTACCGGACATTCGAGCACCTGTAACTCGGGTAGTACTTCTGGGAGTGGTTCTCCATCAGATAACAGAGAACGTGAGAAGTTTTCGGCGAAGATGCCATGCACACGGAGGGTCTTCACGTGATTAAAAGACCCAAGCAGATTGCGCCACTGCACGGGCCTGGGCCCGTCATACGTTAGGTTATGGTCGCTGTAGTCAAGGGTGAGATCCACCACCGTAGAGAATATTGGGCTAAGACCTTCGGAAATTCTAGCCATGTCAGATACTTGAAGACCGAACGGCTTGTTGATAATGCGCAAGTAGAAGACATACACCCTGGCCCCCTCTCGGGGATATACCCACACGGTGGCCCTGTCGAGGTTGAACACGAACTTGGCACTGCCGAAGCCAAGGACATCTGCTTTGCTCATATATTGCAGGAGGCCTGGAAGGGTATAGGTCGGGTTGGGAATAGTCAGATAGGGTAGAAAGATGATTTGGAGTTTCTCGAGGAGAGGTGTTGTCATCCAAGGAAGGAGTGTTTCCAAGTAGTTGGTATGACCTGCGAACTCAAAAAGGCGAAGGTTCGGAAGAGTGAAGTGTGTAATAAACGGGATATCCAACTGTTCCTCCTCCGATTCATCCGTCGAATAACCATCGGCAACGGCAATCCTCAGTACTACCAGTTGGCTCAGGTGTGAGAGTTGTCGGAATAGGTCATATGCATGGTGGCGGGACTGGAGGGGAAGAAACTTAAGGGAGAGTGTTACGAGGCCTGCGGAAGTCATGAGTGATGGTGACGCGACTAGGAAAGAACACCTTGACAACGCGAGGTGGCATAGATGTGGTGCTTGAAATGAGTGGGGGATTTCCAAACCCGGACGTACTTCCATCAGAGATGAAATCCCAACGTAAAGGTATTCTAGCACCGGAAATTCCGTTTCTATGGCCATGAACAGCTTCCCTTCACGCAAGCGAGGGACAAACAGACGGATGCAGCGGACTCGGGCGCGGTGCTGAAGCGCAAGCAGTATTCCTTCCTCGTCTGCCACAGTCCATCTGCGTGTTTGGTGGGCATAATCCAGGACGATAGGCAAGGCGGGGGAACACTCTAGCATTATTGCCACAGGTGTGCCGTACGTACAAACAAGGCAAAGTCCAAGGTAGGATGCCGACGCGAATATGAGCCTCCGCCATCGTTGGCAGACATGTGAGAGCTTGTGCCACCAGCGTTCGCGACTCCATTCTCCCCATCTTGGGGGGCTGAAAGTGCCGGGTCTGGATTCGATATCAACGTCAACTGGAACAGCCGGTTGATAGAGATAGAATATGTTGAGGAGCGAATCATCGTCGAGGATGTGGATGGGTGGGTTGCTGTCTGATGGTGAGTTACGCATGACCTGAAGGACATCAGAAGGGTGGGAAGCATACCTGGAGAGTTGGGAGTCACTAGTAGGTATGTCTCTGCTAAACCTTCTATCAGATGGAGGATTGGTGATGGCGGATGGGGAATGAGACATGTGAGGGGAGTAAGTAATTATGATGATGCAATATCGTCACAGTGTGAGGTGTGATTGGTGGCGAAGGTGAAGTAACACGTGGGCAGCGGTCAATGCCTTCACCGGTTCACACGTTACCCGAGCGCTAAATTGGTTTCTCACAGGTTTCTCACCCTCACTGGTCGTACCTCTTCTCACATCCTTGAGATCTCCAATCCTACTGTAATATTTCAACTCTTACCCTTTCATCATTACCAGCACTATTACAACACAAATATTTGCCTGGTTACCCAATCGCTGTGCCCATCCACTCTTTGGCATCAGTCCCGTCTATGCGCAAGACCATGAGTCAGAACGAAAATCATTATACCCCTCGACACCCACGAATGAGCAATCCCATTACTTTCTCCCACCGTCATTCCCACCGCCACACCCACTAGGACCGCCACCTAAAATACCACAGCTGCCAAAGCCACTGCTGCTCGTCAGCATCGTAGGCCAGTCCGCGTTTGTCGTTGGCCGTGGCACCACCTGCGCCTGGACCGGTCGAGGCGGCGGCGGTTGTGATGTATGCGAGTTCAACAGTTGCTGTTGCTACGGTTGTCTACTTTGAATGGCGGCTTTGGCCACACACACCGTTGTGAGGGAGTCGACCTTATTCGACTATCGCGACGGGAACGCGGCGAGCATTGACGAGAGCGATTAGGTTGATCGAGGTGGGTGTGGAGGGTGAGTTAGGGGAGGAAACAGATGTGGATGTAGGTGTTTGCGTCGGGGGAGCGGTTGCAAGGCTGGAGGGTGGGATGAAGGGTAGTGGCGGGATTAGGGCCATCGCGCGCGGCATGGCGGATGATGACGACCCTTGTGGTGGTTGCAGTTCCGGCATCTTGAGGGAGAGGTTGACCGCCATCCATCGGGACAGCGCAGGAAAAGAAGGTACATGTGAGTAGTCTCTAAGGTTGAGTGAGCACTGGCACTCATGCACGTCCCCTCGACGACGAGGGGAAAATACCGCTTGTAGCCTGGCACCACCAGGCCAGGACCCATCAAACCCTTTGATCTCCTCATATAATCGCTGTGGTTGGGGGAACGCAATGTTTCCAATCTAAGCAAAACAAAATGGGTGAAAATTTTCCGGACTCACCAGAGCAAGAAGGGTTATGTCAAAGACGCAAAAAATATTGCCTGTCCCATTGCTGCTCTAGAGAGTGCCACAATTCGCCTTGCACAAGCCCGAGCCAAATGAAGTTTGCGCTCAGCTATCAGCTATCGTTAAGTTGACAATTAGCGCTCGTGCTAACATGAACGTTTTAATGCCCGACGGAGATTTCCGAGATACTGTACAAGACGGTCAGGTGACATGTCTACAACGCGACCGCTCGACCTCGATGCAGGGCTAGCGACAAATGACGGAGTATAAGCCAGTGATGAAAATGTGAATGAGATGCAGGTGTGCTTTCTTAAACGTACCATGGGATCATACCCCTTTCTCAAGATCTCTAGTTCCAATCATAAATCCCATGGTGCAGAAACTGGAAAAGGCCTATGTTCACACTTATCGCAAAGTGTGATTACAATGGTATTTAGGTAATGCGACATGTAGTATAAGGTGGTGATGACGGAGAATACCCCCATAAACGTGCTGTACAATGTGAGGATATCATACTTGAACTTTGAAATGGTCATACTGATTTGAAAGGCTTGGTCCCCGCAACTAGGGATGCCGCAGTTCGGTTCCAAACTTTGGTCCAGACCTGAACCTTCAGTGAACCGGACCCAAAGTCCAGTTCCAGGTTTGGGGGTGGGCCTGAACCTGGTGAACCCATCCAGACCTGGTCCAAACCTCCAAACTGTGAGGCCAGTGCACAGCTGCCAGCAGTGAGCCCCACATGTGCTTCCTGACTTCTGTGCCAGACCTTGTGTTTACCCACATTGCCTCAAATGTGCATTTCAAGGTTCAACACCCCTCAACCCTTCTGGTAACCTCCGCCCCCACCTGACACAACCCTCTGCACCTGACTTCCTTCCCCTGAGTCCCCTCCTCTTACCTCCCTTGCATGTCCCGCTGAATCCCACACCAATTGGGGGCACCAGCACACTGCACACATTCCTGATGGAATGAGATTGGATGAAGAAAGTGAATGGTAGATGGCAAAGGCCAAGGTGGGTCCTTCAAAAATGTCTCTGCACCTCCTTCATCCCCCCTCATCATCCCCAAAAGCCACTGCCACTCAGAAAGTGTTACACACAGACTCTGTGTATTGTAAATACTTGCCTTGAGTACTTATGGGTAAGCGTTTAGAGTCTACCTTTAGTTATAAAGGTCGCACAGTTACTTTAGTGCAAAGCTAAGTTAAGACTAACTTAGATAGTATTGCAGACTCTAGGTGCTTGACTTAGAGTGCAAGGGAATTACTTAGAGGCTGGGAAGTAAGGGAGTTGCTCTAAGGAGTTTATGGTCCTGTATTGGTTCTACAAAGAGACCAAGTCTGGAGAGTTTGGAGGCTCTTCAGGAGGTCTTATATATATGAGCTACCTAGTCATCTATCTAGCAGGTCAAGGAATGCGTAGCAAGCCTTGGTAATGGATGAGTAAGTAGTTACTAAGGTAAACTATCATATGCGAAAGAGAGTACAGTCCGCAGTGGAGAACTGCTTCATGTGTTAGAGATATACCAGAGGGTATAACTCTGAATGAGTCGAAGTGACTTGTACAGTATGGCTGATGTAATGCATGGGAGTAGTGGTCAGAATAGGAAGGTACTGTAGCTGTAAGGTAATTAGTATGCATTAAGTGATAACTGCTATGTATCTAGATAACAGTTAAGTCCAAGAGTGCAGGAAAGCAGTAATGCAGACTGGGTATCGTACTAATAAGGAAGGAGAGCTGATATAAGCAAATGTGCATTGTTAAGTAGTACTTAACTGCATAAATGCTTGATAAATCGAAGGAGCTGTAACAGAAAGCCTGTGCTCATCATGGCAACAAAGCAGCTGCCAACGCCACCGCCACCCTCAGTGCATCCACCCAAGCTTCCCCAGTGTCCAGTTTCCCAGCCCCAAAGCTCCACAGGCAGTGTCGCCTTGCAGGCCTCTATACCCCGTCACCTCCAGCATAAGCTCCCTGGTCCTCACATGCACACCCTCCGCAAGCAGCTCTTGCCTCTTGCTTACAAGCACACAGCATGTGCCTCCACCACTGCCCATCCGACCCTCTGCTGCTACCGTCGCCACCCCACACCCATACCCACTGCAACCGCAACCACACTTGTGCCCTCCCTCACTGCATACTTCCATCTCAGACCAGTCTTCCATCCTTTCACATGGCACAATGACCTCCCATACATCCACATCTTCCCATGCCTCCCTCTTGGTTCTCTATTGGGTTTGGAAGTGATAATCTTGTTGAAAAGAGCCATCACCTCCTCATAATCATCTGGTGAACCTGTTTCTTCCAAGCAACAGGTGAGGTATATGGCAAGCTGCAAGGCCACATTAACATCTTGAGAGCTGAGGCATCTACTTGCCTCCCTGAGGTAATTAATCAACATCTCCTGATATTCCCATGCAAGCAAGTGAGCTGAATAGGCATGATTGGCCATAATCAAGGCTGTGACAGCTAGTTTTAAGGGTGGCTGTGGGATATTGGAGGCAAGGAGGTCATGGTAGTGGGACATCATCTCATCCATATTCCGCACTGCATCACCAACACCTAGAACAACTTGAGAGGCCAGCGCCACCAACAAGGATATCTTGATTCCCTCTGATGGGACACCAAATGCTTCCAGTGGCTGGGATTCAAGATAACAAGAGTATGACTAAATCTACCCTTGCCTGGGCCCTTCATGCCATCACTGCAGCATGCGCAGAGCTCATCAGCCCCTCACAAGAGGGTCTCAGGGATGACTTGTCACCTGTGCATGAAGATGTGAAATATTCATGTGAGTATTTTTTCTAGGTGACTAACAACTTCTACATAGCTCAAAGTTTTTGGTGTTTTCCTCCCTCTCCTCACAGATGTTTCAACACAAGGCAGCACTCTATCATGCAACTACTTAGTGCGGCGCTCTGCACCCCTCACTCATCACTTTCTTTCATGTCCTGGAAGACCTTCACTCTGCAGTCTCCAGGGGGTGAGTGCCCCTCATTCACTTGCTTTCGTCCCATGTCCTGACTGTCCCTCCCCCCTTGCTCACTCATGGCGGTGTCTCAACACCATGGCTGGCCTTGCCTTGCAGCAGCCTTCACACCTGCTCCCTGCCTTGCCATATGCCCTGGGCTCAGATGCCTCAAGCTTCACAGCAGTGGCTTTTCAGCCCTGCCAGCAGGCTTGACACTGACAGTGCCCTCAGCCATGGCAAGTACAGCACCCACAACCAGAAGTGCCCACCCCCTTGTTCATGCATACCAACAACACCCAAGGATTCTACTTCCCTCACATCCATGTCAGCGTTCAGAATCATACAAGCAAGCCTGAGAGGGTCAGGGGACTCAGACCCAGCAGCAACAAGACCAGGGGCTCAATGTGTGACAACAGCATTATAGCAACACCAGGCATAGCAGCGATGGTGATAGCACCTGCAATTACCACAACAGCAACAGCAGCAGACCCAGCAAGTTGAATGATGGCCACAGCAGTGGCAATGGCAAGGGCAGCAGCAGCAGCAACAAAGTGTCCTGCACCACCAACAGCCACAACCACAACCACAATGCAATTGCCTTCACTACATACTTTCAGGTCTGGTCCAGGTTCAAACCCTTGAAGAACCTGAACCAGACCCAAAGTCTGGTTCTGTTAGGTTCAGGTTTGGGTTTACAAAAATCTGTGAACCAGACCCAAAGTCCAGTTCCAGGTTTGGGGAAATCTACCCCCAAACCAGACTTAACTGGACCGCAGCATCCCTACCCACAATGATATGAGAATGATAGAGAAGTAGAGGACTTGTGGGTTGAAGCAGACAGTCTGAAATTGAGCTGTAAGGGAAATTGAGTAGGGAAAGAGAAGGTAACGAACAATACAACACATGGGACAGAATTGAAAATGTGACTGAGGAGCAAGCATGTTTTCATAAATCGGCCTTGCTTATGGGTTACAAGGGTATTGCATTGAGAATCGCCAGAATCATTTAGCCTGACAACTGCACAGGATGGGGAGACAGTAAGGAATGGACCATCTTGTATAAGGGATGTTTGGGCTATTCCCCGGGTGTCGAGATAGGCCGGGCCCACCTGCTAATGGACGGAGACCCAAGGCCATAGCCAAGAGAAATGGCCTGGACGGATGTCACAGGCCAGTTCCGGCCGGAGAACGCCCTGGAGAGTCCACAAGGACCAGGCATATGGGGTGGCCTGTGGCCTTGCGCACATTGACAAAGGTGGCGAATTCATCACTGGTATCGCATCCCACTGGACATTCGAGCACCTGTAACTCGGGTAGTACTTCTGGGAGTGGTTCTCCATCAGATAAAAGAGAATGTAACATGTTCTTGGCGAAGATGCCATGCACACGGAGGGTCTTCACGTGATCAAAAGACCTAAACAGATCACGCCACTGCATGGGCCCAGCCCTTTCATCCAAGGGGCTACAGTCGCTGTAGTCAATTGTGAGATCCACCACTGTGGAGAATGCTGGGATGAGATTTCGGAAAATTTCAGCCATTTTGGATACTTGGAAACCGCGTGGTCTGGTGAGAATGCGCAGGTAGAAGACATACAGCCTGGCCCCCTCTCGGGGATATACCCACGCGGTAGCCCTGCTTCCGGTAAACAACAACTTGGCACTGCCGAAGCCAAGGACACCTGCTTTTCTCATAAATTGCAGGAGGCATAGAAGAGTATAGGTCGGGTTGGGAAGAATCAGATGGGATAGAAGGGTGATTTGGAGTTTCTCGAGGAGAGGTGTTGTCATACAAGGAAGGAGTGTTTCCAAGTAGTTGGTATGACCTGCGTACTCAAAAAGGCGAAGGTTCGGAAGAGTGAGGGGTGTAATAAATGGGATCAACTGTTCCTCCTCCAAAAAATCGGTAACGCCAATCCTGAGTACTACCAGTTGGCTCAAGTGTGAGAGTCGTCGACTCAGGTCATATGGATTGTGGCGGCAGTGGGAGGAAGGAAACAGAAGGGAGAGCGTCACGAGGCCTGTGGAAGTCATAAGTGATGGAAATGCGACTAGGGGGGGACATCTTGTCAACGCGAGGTGGCATAGACGTGGTGCTTGAAATGTGTGGGGAATTTTGAGATCCGGACGCACTTCCTGGTCCGAAATCCCAATATAGAGATATTCTAGCATCGGAAATTCCATTTCTATGGCCATGAACAACTTCCGTTCATGCGAGCAAGGGAAAACCAGACGGATGCGGCGGACTTGGGCGCGGTGCTGAAGCGCAAGCAGTATTCCATCCTCGTCTTCTACAGTCCATCTGCGAGTTCGGTGGGTATAATCCAGGACGATGGGAAAGGCGGGGGAGCACTCTAACATTCTTGCCACAGGTGTGCCGTACGTACAAACAAGGCAAAGTCCAAGGTAGGATGCCGATGCAAATATGAGCCTCCGCCATCGTTGGCAGACATGCGAGAGCTTGTGCCACCAGCGTTCGTGGGTCCATTCACCCCATCTCGGGGGACTGGAGTCGCCGGCTCTGACTTCAGCGTCAACGTCGACTAGAATAGCCGGTCGATAAAGATAGAATATGTTGAGAAGCGAATCATCGTCGAGGATGTGGATGGGCGGGTTGCTGCCCGAGGGCTGAGTTACCCATGACTTGAAGGGCATCACAAGGGTGGGAGGCGTACCTGAGTTGGGAGTCACGACTAGGGGCGCTCCTGCTGAATCTTCTGGCAGATTGAGGGTTGATGGAATCAGACATGTGAGGGGAGTAATTATGATGTGTATGATACGGTGACGTGGTGAACATGAAGTATCACGTGCCAGGAGCGCTAAATTGGTTTCTCACACTTTCGCAATCTCCCTCAGGCTGGCCACACCTCTCACATCCTGAAGATCTCCATTTCCACCCCGTAAATATTTCAGCTACCTTTTCATCATATCATCATCATTAACAGCACTATTACAACACAAGCAGTTGCCTAGTTAACCAATCACCGTACCTATCCACTCTTCAGCATCAGTTACGTCTAGGCGTGAGATCAGGAGTCAGAACGAATACTATTCTAACCCTCAACACCTACGAATGAGAAATCCCATGACTTTCTTCCACCGCGTTTCCCGCTGGAACCCCCACTAGGCCTGCCACCTAAAGTGCTAGAGCTGCCAAAGGCACTCCCACTCATCGGCGCCATAGGTTGGCGCCACCTGCGCCTGGACCAGTCGAGGTGGTGGTGGATGCGATGTTGATGTTGCTACGGTTATCTACCTTGAATGGCAGCCTTGGCCGCATGCACCGCTGGAAGACGATCGACCCTGTTGGATAGTTGTGACGTCAACATGGCGAGCACTGAGTCGAGAGGTTCCTCGAGGAGGCGGTAAAAGGTGAGTTAGGGGAGGAGACGGATGGGAGTGATTGCGGAGGAGGAACGGGGGCTGGCCCAGAGGATGGGATGAGGGGTGATGGAGGTACGAGTACCATCGGGCACGGCACGGCAGACGACGATGACCCCCCCGGCGGTTGCAGTTCCGGCTTCTCGAGGGAGAAGCTAGCAGATATCCGTTAAGGCAGCCAGGGAAAGAAGGTACCGGTGAGTAGTCTATAACGTTGAGTGAGCACTCCTATGCATCCCCTCAACGACGAGGAAAAAATACCGCCTGTAGCCTGCTACCACCGGGCCCGAACCCACTACAACCCTTGACGTTCTCATATAATCGCTATGGTTGGGGAAATGCAACGTTTGTCTTCGTCGAGCTTGTTCCAGTCATCGTAAGGGGCCATATCCTGTCACGGTGCCGACGCACCTCACCGTTTGGACGCAATCTAAGCAAAAACAAAACGAGTGAAATTTTTTCTAGGCCCACCAGGGTAAGAAGGGTTACGTCAAAGACGCAAACAAGATTGCCTGTCCCATTGCTGCTTCAGAGAGTGCCACACTTCGCCTTGCACAAGCCCAAGGCAAATGAAGTTTGCGTTGTCGTCATTTTAATTGATCCTCCCTTTCGCTCAGCGCCAGCCCGGCACGTGAACCTTTTAACGCCCGACGGAATTTTCCGAGATGCTACATGACCGTCTTGTGAGTTACAACGCGACCGCTCGACCTCGACCTCGTCCCAACGATGAACAACAGAGTATAAGGTAGTAGCGAAAATGTGACTGAGATGCTCCTGTGCCTTCGTAAACGTGCCCGGGTGTCGTACTCCTTTTCAAGGTCTCTTATTCCATTCATAAATCGCACTTTGTTGAAGTGCAAAGACTGAAAACGGTCCATGTTCACACTTATTGTGAAGTGCGAGTACAATGGTGTTTCAAGTAATGTGGACAAACGCGACGTTGTATAATGCGATGATGACGGAGGAATACTTCCATAAATGTGCTGTACAATGTGGGGGTATCACACTTGAAATTTGAGATGGTCATAGTAATTTGCAAGGCTTCCCAATGACGGCATGGGAAAGACAGAGAAGTGGTATAGAACTTGTAGGTTGATGCGAGAAGTCCGAAATTGAGACGAAACAGAAATCAGTAGGGGAAGAGGTGACGAACGATGCAACGTATGAGACAAATGAAAATGTCAGAGGAGCAAGCAAATTTCGTAAATGTACCTTCTATGTGGGTCATGACGGGCATGAAAGCGAGTATTGCCATAATTATTGAGCCTGATGACCGCGCAGGATGGGGAGACGGTAAGAAATTGATGGTTCTGTATAAGGGACATTTGGGCTACGCGCCGGGTGTCAGAATGTGCCAGGCAACCTGCTAACGGACGGAGACTCATACCATGGCCCAGAGAAACTACCAGGACAAACGTTACGGGCTAGTGCTCGCCGGTGGAGGGTCCACAAGGATCAGGCGTATGGGGTAGCCTTCCGCCTTGCGCAGATTGACAAAGGCGGCGAATGCATCCCTGGCATCGCATCCCACCGGACATTCGACCACCTGTAACTGGGGTAGTACTCCTGGGAGTGGTTCTCCACCAGTTAAGAGACAATATGAGAGGTCCTTGGCGGAGATGCCATGCACACGGAGGATCTTCACATTATTAACACACTTAAGCAAATCGCGCCAGTGCACGAGCTCAGCCCATTCATACAAGAGGTTATGGCCGCTGTAATCAATCGTGAGATCCACCACTGAAGAGAATGCTGGGCCGAGATTTCCGAAAATTTTAGCCATTTCGGGTACTTGAAGATGGAGTGGGCTGGTGATAGTGCGCAAGTAGAAGTCATATACCCTGGCCCCTTCTCGGGGATACACCCATGCGGTAGCCCCAAGCCCGTCGAACAAGAGCTTGGCACTGCCAAAGCCAAGGACATCTGCTTTGTTGATAAATTGCAAGAGGAATAGAAAATTGAGGGTCGGGGCGGGGGTGGTCATATAGGGTATAAAGATGATTTGGAGTTTCTCGAGAAGAGGTGTTGTCATCCAAGGAAGGAGCGTTTTCAGGTAGTTGTTATGACCTGCAAACTCAAAAAGGCGAAGGTTCGGAAGGGTGAGGTGTGTAATGAGTGGGATATCCGACTGTTGCCCCTCCAATTCATGGGTCAAACGATCATCGAAAGTGGAAATCCTGAGGACTTCCAGTTGGGTCAAGACAGAGAGTCGTTGGATCAGGTCATATGGATGGTAGCAGCACTGGTGAGGAAGAGACATAAGGGAGAGTGTTACGAGGCCTGTGGAAGTCATGAGTGATGGAGATGCGACTAGGAAGGGACATCTTGTCAATGCGAGGTGGCGTAGACGTGGTGCTTGAAATGTTTGGGAAATTTCCAAATCTTGATGCACTATTACCAGGTTCGAAATCCCGATATAAAGATATTCTAGCATCGGAAATTCCATTTCTATGGCCATGACCAGCTCCTCTTCATGCGAGGGAGGGACACAGAGACGAATGCGGTAGAGTCGGGCGCGGTGCTGAAGCGCAAGCAGTATTCCATCCTTGTCTTGCGCAGACCATCTACGATCTACATGGGGATAATCGAGGACGATGGGAAGGGGGGGAAAGCACTCTAGCATCCTTGCCACGGATGTGCCGTAAGTACAAACGAGGCAGAGTCCCAGGTAGGATGCCGACGCGAGTATGAGCTTGCGCCATCGCTGGCAAACATGCGAGAGCTCGTGCCACCAGCGCTCGCGAGTCCATTCTCCCCATCTCGGGGGGCCGGAATTGCCCGCTCTGACCCCGATGTCAGCGCCAACTAGAATAACCGGTCGATAGAGAGAGAATATGATGAGAAGCGAATCGTCGTCGAGGATGTGGATGGGTGGGATGCTGCCCGAGGGCTGGGTTACGCCTGACCTGAACGACATCACAAGGTGAGAAACGTACCTGGAGAGTTGGGAGTCACTGCTAGGTGTGCCTCTGCTGAACTTTCTAGCAGATGGAGGGTTGATGATGATAGATGAGGAATGAGACATGTGAGGGGAGAAAAGTAATTATTAAATCGTGATGGTGTGGTTCAACAGTGGTTTTTTTTTTTTTTGGAAAGCGAGGTTCAACAGTGGTTGGTGGTAGCGGTGAACGTGACATATCACGTATTAGAGCGCTAAATTGGTTTCTCACAGGTTTTCCGTCTCGCCCACACCAGTCACTCCAACTCTCACATCCTCCACCCGTAAATCTTTCAACTCCTACCCTTTCATCGTATATCGTCATTATCAACACCATTAAATAGTTGCCTAGTTATCCAACCGCCATGCCCATCCACCCTTTAGTATTAGTCGCGTCTATGCGTTACTGCGTAAGATCATGGGTCAGAACGGAAATTATTCTGTCCTTCGACACCTATAAATGAGCAATCCCATTGCCTTCTCCCACCGCCACTCCCACTAGACCCGCCGCCTGAAATGCCAGAGCTGCCAAAGGCACTGCCGCTCGTCGGGGTCGTAGGCCGGTCCGTGTTTGTCGTTGGCCGTCACCAGGGCGTGGTACCACCAGCGCCTGGATCGGATGTGTATGCGACTGCAACGATTGCTGTTGTTACAGTGGTCTACTTTGAACGGTTTCCTTGGCCGTACGCACCGCTGTGAGGTGGTCGACCTTATCAGACTGTCGCGACGCGAACGTGGCGAGGATGGACTCGAAAGCAGTTAGGTTTTTCGAGGTGGTTATGAGGTGTGATCTAGGGGAGGAGACAGATGCGGATGTAGGTGTTTGGGTTGAGGGAGCGGTTGCGGGTCTGAAGGATGGGATGGAGGCTGGTGGCGGCATGAGGGCCATCTCGCGCAGCGTGGCGGACGCTGACGACCCTTGTGGAGGTTGTAGTTCCAGCTTCTCCCATACCGGGTCAAGCGTAGCCAACGCCACGAGTAGCGAAACTGAGAGTCAGGTGATGGTGACGAACGATACGTAGTATGAGCCGGTGACGAGCGGCTTGGTCCCGATGACGGACGGGAATGGTAGAGAATTTGTGGGTCGATGCGAGAAATCCGAAATTGTGCTGAAAGGGAAACAGAGTCAGGAGATCGCAGGCCCGAGTAAAGAGCACGAGACCGACTGAGTAGGAGCACATGGCGGTGTTTCGAAAACAACGGTATGGGGTATATATGAGCGCAAGTACACAATATACTGTGCTAAGGGCATGAAAAATGAAAGGGGATATATAGCGAAAGGAAAGGTCCAAACGGATGAAAGTGAATTTTGGTATGTGAAGAGGTTCGCAATTCGTAAGAGGGAACGTCACGGTGAAAGGCTCTTGATGCGCATCACAGCGCAACCTCAGCCTAAACAGAGCCTGAGAGCCATCAATGGATCAGCGGAAAACGGAAATGGAAAGACTCCTTCGTTCCACCAAATGGCATACGGCGAGGGATGAGTGATTAGGTTCAATTGCTCGAGGAAAATGGATGTTTGACCCACGCCCCATTGGGAGGCGCCTGCGGCGATACTGGAGATGCGGGCGAGGTTGGGGCCGAGTTTTGGGCAGGGACTAAGAGTCGGGAGAGGCCTAGCCGGCCATCACGATGGTAGTCGGGAGTTAAATTTGATACACACGGCTGAATATCCCAGTGGCTACTGGAGGAAGGACGAGGACAGTAGCATGAATAAGGCGTACCGGGTGACCCGCGGTCCCGCGTGCATGGATAAACGCAGCGAGCGCATTCCCAGCATCTGGAAAGTCACCTATCGCAGTGCATTGGAGCTCCTTCAGCCGCGGCAGCAACACCCGACTCAGCGGTTCTCCCTCCGATCCCAGCAGTAGGGAACGCGAGATATCCCGGGAAAGTTCGCCATGCGCCCGGAGGACTTCTACATTCCTGAAGGACCTGAGGAGGTTGCGCCAATGCGTGCGTCTGTCCTCCGAACGGTCGTGCTGATCCGACGAGAAGATGCGCCTGCTGTAGTCGAGGGAAAGATCTACCACCGAGGCGAGGAGCGGGCTCGGGCCATCGAAAAGTTGCGACACAAAAGATAGCTGGGGATCGAGACCCCGGCCAAAAGCGTGGAGAGAGAAGACGTATGTTTTGTCCCCATTAGAGGGACAGACACATACGGAAACTCCCTTGTGATTGAACCGGAACCAGGCGCTGCCAACGCTGACGTTGGGAATGTCTGGTGTGGTTCTACACGATAGTAGGCATGGAACAGAGGAGGACATCCGGTTAAGGAACGCGCTTTGAAGCCCTCCAAGGAGAGGAGTGGCCAACCCGGGAAGCAGTGCTTCCAAGTAGGCGCTCATACCTTCAAACCCAAACGAGCGAAGGTTTGGAAGGGTGACGTGTGTGTTGGACGGTGTATCCGACGCTTGCCACTCAGCATTGATATGACGGGAAATAGAGGCGATCTCCAGGGTTTCTAGCCGAGGCAAGAGCGCAAGTCGTTCGAACAAATCGTTAGGGTGACAGTACACGACCATGTTAAGCGACAGCGTGACGAGGTGCACGGAAGTGACGAGTATCGGAGACGCGAGTGGGAACCCAAAGTGCGTCAATACGAGGTGGCGGAGACGCGGTGCTCGAAATGTGCCGGGGAGCGTCAAGCTCGAGAACTCGTGGCTCCTCTCCCGGAGCTTGACGAACAAATGTTCCAGCGCGGGGAACGTCCCGTTTAAGAGCGCCGCGACGAATTTCCACAAGTACGATTCGTGGATGAGCAAGCGGATGCGGCGGACGCGATCGCGGCGCTCGGGCAGGAGCGCAAGCCACAGCGCTTCTCCGCCTTCGACGGTCAACCCGCGCGTCTCGTCGGCGTAATCCACGACGAGGGGCAACGCGGGCGAATGCGCTAGCATGTCGGCCACTGGGATGCCGTAGGTGCATACGAGGCATACGCCCAGGTAGGATGCCGATGCGAATATGAGCCTTCGCCATCTTTGGCAGACGTGCGCGAGGTCGTACCACCAGCGTTCGCGGTGGTTCCATCCTTCCCCTGGTAGCATGTGGGTATTTATATTGATGGCTTCGTCTTCGTTCGAGAGAAGGGGCCGATGGAGAGCGAATATGGTGAGGAGCGAATCGTCGTCAAGAACGTGGATCGACCCGGATGGACTATGTGATAAGGGCTGTGTTTACTCACCATCTGATAAGACATCACTAAGGGTAGGGAACGTACCTCGAGTGTTTGATTTTCCGATTGGGTGCATTTCTATCGGGCTTTCCTCTGAATGGAAGTAAGGTGGAGGTAGAGAACCAATGTGACATGGAAGTAGGCATTGTGATGTCGTGTCGACGTGGCGAAATCATGGTTTGCTAGGGGGGTGAACATGATGCGCCCATCCGAGGTGGGTGCAGTGCGACAGCCAACAGCCAAGCCAAAGTCAACAATTCGGTTAGCTCAGGAACGAACCAGGACAAATGGGCTTCGGATTTGAACTCTAAACGTCCAAAGACACCCTCTTTTGGACTTTCCCACGGGTTTACAATTTTTATTGCCCCTTTCCGGGTCTGGTTTTGCATACTGTATGTACAGCCACGGTAAGCTGGTCCCAATGATACCAGTTCTGGCTCTCGTTTACCCTAATTCGCTTTACGATTCGCCTCACATAATATTACTGTATCGGAATGTGTGATCTTGTGGACGGTTGCGCATAATTCAAAGTCACGTTACACGTATCCCTCGCTTTCCTGAACTTCAAGCTTCAGGTGCGTTGCATCTCCGTTCCCTGGTCCACGGCCTCTTACTTGGGCCTCTCTAGTCTCTTGCCGGCGGGGTAAGGGAGAAACACCGAGATACTTGTAGGATCGGTGTCCTGCCAACGCATATACGCCGCTAATGATCCCTATCATCGACATGGGCCGCGGAAACGTCTCTTGCTCTACTTAGGTCCTCTCCAGGGCTAGTTACTGCCAATTTGACTTCAGGTATCTAACTTTCTTTCGTTTGCATTCGGGCATCGTCATCACGCCACTGGCTGACGTTTTTTTTTTGCCTGACAAGATGGCTACCACATGGAGGAATTCCTTCGTCCTATATTCATGGGCTGCACGACAAAAAGCGCCAAAGCGATCACGATCGCCCGCGGCTCGCTTCAGCGCCTCATCTCCCTCCGCGCCGTCTTCCTCTCCGCCGTCTTCAGAGCAATCAAGCTGCACGAATCCAGGACGGCTATCGTGTCGTCCACGGTGGCGGCGACGCCGCGACAACTAGTCATGTTCGTCGTTAACAAGGTCATCGAAGAGGATCGCCGTCTACTTTACTCCAGCGAGCTTGAATCAATTACCCTTACTGACAGAACGGCGAAATCGCTCAGACCCGCTGCGCGCGACGCGTTCTCCAACTTCGAGGACCTATGTCTACTGGGAAACGGCGAGCGTCCGTAGTCCCTGCGGTTCGAATATCCTCAAGACGTTTGCCCTAGAACTAATCGAGAGCGTGCTGACGAACTATCATGAGCCCTTCCGCAAGGTGCGTGTCTCCTCCAGCTCGTTCCATACTAGCCGCCCTTACACCATTGTCATGTTCACAGCATCCAGAACTCTTACTTTTATCACAATACCACATCTTCCCGCTGCTTCTGAACACGCTTTTCGAACCTCCGCTTTCCCTCTCTCGCTCCGCGGGACTCACGTCGTCTTTTTCTTTCTTAAACAATTCTCCGCCGAACTCGCGACAGAAGCTGAAGTCTTTCTCGATCTGCTGAGCAAACTCGTCAGTGGTGAGGCGGAGGCTGGTGAGACTCGGACATGGTGGATGAGGGTGCTCGCGATGGAGATCATGCGAGGGTGTGTCCTGAGGTTATCATCATCACTGATCGTACGTGCTTATAGACATGTGCCACACGCGTTCAGGCTCTGCGGAGATCCCGAGTTTATGCGTAGCATCCGGCAACGCTACGATGCTTTGGCCACCGACGGCGATGCAGGCAGTGCCTCTGGCATGCATGTCTTCACACCTTTTGTTACTACCCTCTAGCGCCTCCTCACATCACGTCACGTTCCTTATTAGCCGGCGTCTCTACCCAAATGCAGGGCTAGGTGTGCCCGCGAGCGACTCGATGCCATATTCACATAGTCACAGTTTGGACGGCATCACGGAGATGGTGACGACAGAGCAAGTGCGACTGTCTCTAACGTCGTCGGAATGATTGAGACTGAGGCAGACTTGAGCGTGCAAAACGCAGCGATGAAGGTGCAGTGGTAAGGTCTACTTCCCCTCATCTGAGCTCTCGTCACTCATTCCTTCTCACAACATCGACAAGACAGACGCGCAGCCCATCCTCCTCCGCGTACAATACCTCGTCTCGCTCTGCGACGGCCTCGCAGGGTGGGCGATTCCCCCTCTACAACAGCCACGCAGTCCAGAAGCGCCCCGCCGGACCGCCGGAGCCCGTGCGCGCGCTAGGCCCGCTCGACCCGTCGACGCTTCCCGAATCCGAGCTTGCCCGCGTGGGCCTGCAGACAGTCCACGCGATGGTTAATGCCGTCTGGCCCGCGCTGCTCGCCGCTCTCTCCTTCCTTCTCATCCTCACCAATCCTTCCGACTCCCTATTTGGCGATGTCCTTGGCGCGCTGCAGGCGCTTCCCAGCACAGTAGGGTGTCTTGCGCTGCTGTCCATGCCGCGCGATGTGTTCCGCAGCGGATCACCTGGCCAGATCTGTAGGCCTGCCACAGGCAAGAACGAGCCGCAGGGGCTCAGGTCGACCACGGTGGCAGGCCGACAGGCTTCTACAACTGCTAGTACTATTACT
>Ga0307510_10001329_pt1 | contig 26961 bp, 33 predicted proteins | sample 12_EM_MG_FD_207224 | JGI IMG/M metagenome (GOLD analysis project Ga0307510, IMG submission 207224) | Populus trichocarpa ectomycorrhiza microbial communities from riparian zone in the Pacific Northwest, United States - 12_EM | ecosystem: Host-associated > Plants > Roots > Unclassified | place... | reverse complement strand
TTGGTGCCAGTGTAGTGTATGTACATGTACTATAGTATTGGTTCTGTAACTATGGATGGGTGTTCCAGTATACTGTATATATTACTTCTATGGAATGTTGAGATGTAGAAGAAGCTAAATGTGGATGGACATTAGTTGGGTATGAAAGCAGGGGTTTGGGGGTGCAGCCCCCAACAAGCTTTAGCAAAGTGCTGGAGGCCGGTTCATGAATGAAGTGAATGAGCTGTGCTGTAGGCACATAGTAAAAAGCTTGTGACTCTGAATGAGTCAAAATGACTTGTACAGTATGGCTGATGTAATGCATGGGAGTAGTGGTTGGAATAGGAAGGTACTGTGGCTGTAAGGTAATTAGCACACATTAAGTGATAGCTGCTGTGTATCTAGATAACAGGTAAGTCTGAGAGTGTGGGAAAGTGGTAAAGCGGACTGGGTATCATACTAATAAGGAAGGAGGGCTGATATAAGCAAATGCACATTGTTAAGTGGTACTTAACTGCATAAATGCTTGATAAATCAAAGGAGCTGTAACAAATCAAGCCTAGAAGAGCAGAAATTCAGAAGGAGAGACACAATGGGCCTGCAAGTTCATACCAATGAAATTACCAAATGCTAGCATTGGTGCTTGATATCATGGTGAGGTTGAGAAAGTGGTGGTGATAACAACAAGAAACATACATATGCCCTTCATTAAAGATTGAGGTAGATGTGGCCAATAGTCTGTTTTGAAAACATCAAAGGTCAAAAGACCTTTGGGAGAGCACCATGGGTCTTTCTCCAGGGAACACAAAAATGTCCCCTGTCCTTCGGAAGAATTGGCACTCATATCTGCTTCTAGAAGGCAGTACAGCTATAATTGAAAAGAATGATACACTTCCAATGAGTTATCCTTTGCCTTTCAGTATTATGAATGCCATATAATGCTGACTGTGTCCAGAGTAACGAACAAGGGGAAGTGGCTGTCAAGGAGTAGGCTATACCTCTGGGGAAGATCATTTCTACAGTTCCCTCTGTCATTGGGATTGAATATGTCCTGCTTCTTACATGTATTCCAGTGTTGAATTTGTTCTTGGTCATTCAGCGACATATCAGTATTGTTACAATCCACGCCCATTTTTCTCTTCACCATCAGACCCCCTCCTCATCACCCTATCCAAACCCAACCTTATGGCCAAGCAACCATTACCATTGAACCCACCATCCCTAGAGAACCTGCCACCATTACTGCCCAGTGAACCATCCTTGACATCGTCACCCCTTGATCAACCACCAGTTGAGCCCCTTGTCCCTGTCCCATGGAACATCCACCAATGGGAATACTCCTCAATGGAAACATACCAAGAGCCACCTCCAGTAGAGAACCCACTGGAAGATCCAGACAGTTCCATGGAGGACACGCCTGTTAAGGGCCAAGGACCCTAAGGTGCAATGTGCACAAGTTTGTATAATGGTGGCAGGACTTGTACTTCAAGGGATTGCAGGTAGCGAACACTGGCCCTTGGATGCGCTGGTATGCCTGGTCTGCATGCGTGCAAGACACTAGTAGTGATAATGAAAGATGTAGAGCAGAGTCTTGGACGATGTTCAAGACGACTTAGAAGGGATGCAAGTGAAAACTGAAGGCGCTGTGGAAGCTACAACACTTGGGATTAAACCAAGTCAGGCTTAAGGCCCAACTCTAGGATATAAGGTCAACTTATATACATCTGGGCAGCTGCCATGACTTGAGCCTAATACTACTAGTACCCATACTAGTAAGGAGTCATCGTACAAAGTATGGAGTCATTCTGAGTCAAACTGACTCACATGTGAGTTCTAGGATATGTGCTACTAGGTTGGAGTCAGTATGAGTCATGTGCACAGCCAAAGGAAATCACATGGCAAGAAATGATAGGTAAGCAGTCAGGTGATAAGGTCATGTGATGGGAAGGGGATTGGAATGGGTCATGTGATGGGAAAGTATTAGTAAGCAGATGGAAAATGAAAATTGGAGCCTCAAGAACGTAACATGACGCCCTTCCTAGAAAGTCACTCCCACATGACTTTATTCATGTGCTTGGTCACATGAGTCAGCATCCCACTTGGTGCAGTGTAGCTTGTAAGAATCATCCCTAAGACACATGAGTCTGTAATTGGGGTGGGTTTTGGGTACCACACAACTCATCCCAGTGCAATTGAAATGAGGAATGGGGCACTCATTGTGAGCGTGGAGGGGGGAGTAGCACCACCTACAGACAACCCATAATGGGCAATCTTCCTTCACATGATCTGGGTAATTGTTGTGATATTTGAGGCAGTAGGGATAGAGAGGGCATTTGCGTTTGGCACCAGTATTTTCCTGGTCGTCAGATGGTCCTTGAGCTGTGAAGATATGGGGGATGAAAGAAGTGGGAGGGGAAGCTGGCCTGGTACGAAGGAGGTGTGGTTGAATGCATGTGCGGACTGCTGTGTTAGCCAGGTAGTGCTCTATGTCCAAGAGCTCCTTGTTTGCCTCTTGCTCTTTATTGTCTAGCTCTAGATGTTGCCTCTTGATCCTCATAACCTTGTCATACTGGATGTGGAGTGTGTGTACATTAGCTATGATGCCCAGATCACCTAAGTGGTAGAGCATGTCGTCCACTATAATCCGACTAGTGCTACTGGGGTGGAAAATGTAAAGGTCAGTATCTTTGATACCTGGGCAACAATAGTTGGGAGTAGGGAATGCATGAGCGTAAAGAGGGGTGGCGTAGATTGGTTTGTTTTTGCCACTAGTGCCTTGATAGACAACACCATCTTTGAGGGACAAGTAGCAGATGTATTTGGCTACACATGGACATGTGTCTTTGTCAGTATAGACAAGGGGGTAGTGAGCTGGGTTGCCAAGATTGAACTTCATCCATTCTCCTCCTGGGTGGTCATCATCCATAGACACTTCTGTTTGTATCTTGACGTTAATGGTGATGCACTGTAGGAGGGTGGGAGGTGGTCTGACTTCTTGGTCACTGTCTTCAAGGTATGGTCCTATCATCTCTATAAATACTGGAATGAAGGTGAAGTGTGTGATCTGGTCAAAGACGTCATTGGTAGTGGGTAGGAGGGAGGAGTCAGGGTTGTGCTGGGCATAGAGGTCAATGTTCCCTATGATGTTGTCCATCCATGTCCTCATAGCGTCATTCAGGATGGGGTTGGCTTGTCTGTACCTCTTTATAGCTTTACAGAGTTTGACAATAGAGCGTATCTCAGGCTGAGTGGGTTCGCTACTAAGCCATAGTTGGTGGTGGAACTCTGAAGAGCTAGGAGAGGAAGGAATGGGGCATTGTACAGACTCAGGGGTGGAGTGGGTTCTAGTGTCAGCCTCATTAGCCCTTTGACTAGCCAAGATAGCCTCTTGTTCCTCAATGTATTGGCTAGGTGGCATGCTGACAGTGTACTCAAAAGGAGTAGGTACGCATTCCCCAATATGGTCAGCAAGGGGATGGTTGCGAAGTTCTATAAGTATCTCTTTACCCATTGTACTTGGGGATGGTGGTGGTGGTGCTTGGGGTACTGCCAAGAAATGCTCTGATAGTGTATGCAGGGGAATAGGGATTGGGGATGGTGATGTTGATAAGAGGTTGGCAAAATCTATGATTGGAGACTGTGGATCTGAGGTGGATCTCGTCCCAACTAATGGTGCAGGTGGTGTCAATAAAGGTTGGGTGGGGTTGGTTGCTTCATCGAAGGGTGGTGTAGTAGGTGAGGACGTTCCCACTCTGGTGGACTTGGGTGACAAGGGTGTAGTGATCTTTCTGTTCAGTATAGGTTGTGACAAATGAGGGAAAGATATCTGGGGGAATGAGAGACATGTAGTAAGGTTTTGGTCGTTGTTTTGCATGCTCTTTATACTGCTTGTTCCTCCAAATTCGGCTAAGAGTTCAGAAGCATGTAGGTCATCCGCATTGACCCATGAGTCATGTGTGGGAGAGTATCCTTTCCATCTTACAAGATATTGTTTCTTCTTCCACTGCCTATATGTGCATGCTTTGATTATCTGTTCTACTTCCCATTCTTCTTCGCCTTCAATGATATCAGGTGGTGGCTTGATAAAATTGGGGCCGTGTTGATTGGTTTCTTTGTAAGGTATAAGAAGGGAGGCATGGAATATGTCATGTATTTTCCAGGTGGGTGGGAGGCTGAGTTTGTAAGGGACATTTGATATTTTGGCAGCTACCATAAATGGTCCATACCACCTTGGTGCTAGCTTTGTGGTGATGTTGCTTGGTAATCTGAGGTTTGTTCCTTCAAGCCAAACTTTGGTTCCTACTTTGAATGGCATAAACTGGGGGCATTCTTTGATCTAAGATTCTTGTGCTTTATGTTGGGCTTCTTGAGTGGTGTTCCTGGCTTCTTTGATTGCTGACAAATGTTGTTTGAATGTGGGAAGGTTTGATGATCTGGTTGGCTGATGAATTTGTGGTGTATATCCAATAAGGAGATTGAAAGGTGTTTTCTTTGTAGTTGCTGAAGGCCATGAATTCTTTGTATATTGAGTGAGCAGGAGCCTTTTTTTTTTTTTTTTTGGATTCCATTTATGTGTGTCTTGGGGTACAGAACCCCACATAGCACTTCAAGAATGTACAGGATAGCAATAATGAGATGTAATAGTAAAGTTATGGACCAGGTTATCGTTGTGTAATGCCTACTGTGGTGCAAGTAACAAGCGCAGTAATAGCGCACCAGGGTGCCATATTGAAGTGGGAGGGAGCAACTCCTTGATGATCTCTGGAGGAGTTATGCCTGTGTAGGCATCCCATGTGTCGTCCTGACACTTGAGTTTTGTTGTCTGCTCTGTGCTGGAAATGGTGGGAGTGTTGATGTTACAAGGGGAGGAGAGAGGGAGGGAATGGGGTGTGCATTGCAGGGTTTTGTCAGGTTGGGTTATCTGATGTGGTTTTCTTGCATAGTATTACTGTTTTGAGTTTGAACGTGCTCACCTATCTTGGTCCTAAAGTGACCAGTACTTTCTATGTAATTGGCTAGAGGTATAGCAAGCTCCAGATCTCCAAGCAATGTTTTGATCGATAGGTCTTTCCGTCTTTTCTTTACTTGTTGCATCAGAGCCCATCTTTCAAATGCATACTTTGTGCAGTGAAGCAAGAAGTACGCAATAGTTTCATTCTCTTCGCCGCAAGCCAGGCAGTTGGCTTTGTCCATCCTCTTGAATCTGTGTAGGTACTTGTTTAGCAGAATGTGCTGCAGCTGTAGCTGCACTATTCTGCTTGCATCCACCTGGGATAGTTTGTCATTACTGATTGTTTTGAGGAATTTGGTCAAGGGGGTGGTGCTGTCTATTTTCCTTGTTCTTTTTCCTCTTTCCGTTTTGTGCCAGTCCTGTTTCCATTTGCCATTCAGCTCGTCATTGCGCTTTCTAGTTACAGCTGAAGAGTTAATGAGTAGCGGCTTTCTCAGATATGGAGGGAGATGCTCCTTATCTGAAGTGTGGTTGTCCGCTGCCTTTTTGGCTTCTCTGTCCACTTTCTTGTTTCCTGGGATGCTGATGTGTCCCGCCATCCACCTGAGCATGAGCAAGTACTTCTGTTCGCTTCTGCATTTTTGAATCTGGTTGGCTATTAATAGGATTTCTTGCGTGAGATGGTGCCTGGGTTTCCTAAGCTCTGAGTTGAAGGCCTTGAGTGCTGCTTGGTTGTCCACAGCTACTGAACAGGTTGTTGCCCCTCGCTTTTCTGTACCGATCAGATGAAGAGCTAGCAAAAGGAGCGGGAGCCATACATGCCAGTTGCTCTGCTGTGTGCCACAGAAGACCCAAAGGTACTGTTCCAGGGTTTGATTGGTTCTTTTGCTAGATCTGTTGGTCTGGGGATGATATGCTGTACTCATATTTTGTTTGATATGGAGAAGCTTGCAAAGTTCTGCAGCAAACTTTGATGTAAAGCAAACATCACAGTCCGATATGACTTTGCAGGGTATTCCATAGTGTGGGGTTATGTGATTTAGGTATAGAAGTGTGACTCCTTCTGAATCAATTGCCTTGTTGCAAGGGATAAAGATAGATGCCTTCAAGCAATCTGTGTCTGTGACTGTGAGAATGGTGTCATATCTACCTGACTGTGGGAGTTTAGTGATGAAATCCATTGTGACTGTTTCGAAGGGTCAAGCATTCTCTGTGGGAGTAATAGGAAATAGTGGTGGATGGGTGGGATGAGTGTTAACTTTTGTCATCTGGCAGGTAGCACATCCTTTGATGTATTCTGTGACAAATGTTTTCATGTTTGGCCACCAATAGTACTGCAAGAGGAGTTGTAGTGTCTTGGTAATTCCAGGATGGCCAGCCGTCACATGATTGTGGAAAAGGGAAATTACCCCCCTCCTAAGCACATTGTCTGCCACAACAACCAAGGCAGTCCCATGATGCCAGTGGGTCCCATCCAATAGTGTGAGGTTATGTAATGGTGCCCATCGCTTGAGTTCTGATTGGTGCGGATATTGCCCTATTTTGACTTTGCTGTCCCAGTTGTCATGGATACTGTCTATGTTGAAGATGCAAATGTGTGTCTCTTCTCCACTGGGCCACCTGTCTCTGGGGTGACTCCCAACCATGGAGGTATGTTGCTTGCAGAAGTATTGGTCTGGCCATATGAGCACTTCATTGTTGTCTGGGTTTGGTCCTTCATAATCTGGTCATCTAGACAAGGCATCTGCTCTGTTTGTTGCTCCAGGTTTGTATTCCAGTAAAATATTGTACTGTTCATGCTTGGGTATGTAGCTGGCAATGCATGGGCCAATCTTCTGGGGGCCTCTATAATAGCATAAGTTGGCATGATCTGTATATACCAGGACAGGGATATGGGTTCCTTTGAGCAAGTGCATCCAGCAGCAAAGTCCCCTCATGATGGCTAGGAATTTGTGGTCATAAATGGGGTAGTTTTGCTCAGTTGTGGTGAATTTCTGGGAATGGAATCCTACTGGTCTATATGGTCCTGGTTTTTCTGTGCCATCTGCACATGTAGTTGGTGGATCTCTTTGGTACAAGATCACCCCTGTGCCGATTTGTGAAGTGTCCACTTCTAGCTTGAATTGCCTAGAAGGGTCTGGTTTGACTAGTACTGGTGAACCGGTTATGAGTGTAATTATTTTGTCCTGTGCTTCGCATTGTGCTGGTCCCCATTTGAATGGGACATCCTTGCCTGTAAGTTTGGTGATAGGTGCAGCAATGATTGAGAAATTTTTGCAGAACATCCTATGGTATCCAGCAATGCCCAAAAAGCCTCTAGCTTGCCTAAGATTGAGTATGTCACGTGGGTAGTCATGTAGCCCTGTGACTTTAGCTGGATTGATAGTGATGCCTTCTTTTGAGATTCTAATGCCAAGGAAGTCCATTTGTGGCTGTAAGAAGACCGATTTTGACAATTTGAGGTGGAGTCTGTGCTTCACAAGTAGATCGAATAGGAAGTGGATGATTTCAATGTGTAGCGCTAGGTCTTTGAGCAGTGTACCAATGCCGCAGTCATCCATGTAGTTCTTGAATATTTCTCTGATGTTGTATATGCCTTTCCTCTTGAAGTGTTTGTAGAGTTCTTCAAGGATACTGTTCATAAATTGTTGGAAGCTGGCCAGAGAGTTTGACATGCCAAAGAACATGACTTTTGGTTCATAAAGGCCATGGCATGTTTTGAATGCTCCCTTCCACTTGTCACCTTCCTTGATCCAGATGTTGTTATAGCCCCACCTGATGTCAAATTTGCTGAATACCTCCATCCCTTGCAAGTCTTGGATGCACTGTGCAAGGTTTGGGAGTGGTGTAACGTCTTTGCAGGTAACAGCATTAAGGGGCCTATAGTTGATGATATATCAGGTTTCCTTTGAGTCCTTTTTAGGGACACTGAAGGTCAAGAAGCCATAGGGGGAGTGGGATGGTACAATGTAGCCTTTTGCCAAGTTTTCATCTAGGAATTTGTCCTCTGCTTCCTATTCTTTGTGGGACAATGGATAGACTTTGCAGTTAAAGCTGGCCAGTGCAGTGTCCATTAATTTGATTTTGTGGTCTCCTTCTCCACGTGAAGGCGGGAATTTGTTGGCCTCTTCATCCAAAAATAGTAGTGTGTGACATTTGAATTCCTCTGGGAGGATAACTTCCTCCTTCCCATGTTCTGTTGCATACTTATGGGCCATTTCAATTGTGTTATGTGTGTGTTTGATTTCTGCCAGGCCTTCCTGTATTTCTACAGGAGTTACTCCTGACCGCAGAAGGCACTGTGTGCAAGCTATGGTGATGTGCTTCTGGAGTTTGTCTTTGTACTCTTTGAGTTTCTTGAAGATGTCAAGTTTAAGCATTTCCATTTTGATCTGTGGTCTGTGTAACTGAGCATTAGTCCAGTCAATATCTGGAGTGAAGGTGTGGAACCAGGGATAGCCTAAGATGAATCTGTCTTTGCCTAGATTTGAGACATAGAAGCATTGTCACTCCTTCTGGTTTCCTTGTTTGACCATAAGGTCACATGCATGAGTAATGGTGCTGTGATGGTTATTAGTTCCATCCACATTGAATACAGGTCTGGGAATAGTTAATTTTTGAGTTCCCAGCCTAAGCCTAGCAACAGTTTTGTAGTCGATGAAGTTTTCTGTAGCACCAGTATCAAGTAGTGCTGTTTCTTCCGCTTGTCCTCGATAGTGTGATAAAGCAAAGTTTATTTGAATGTGATTGAGTCGACTAATATACAAACTATTGAGGCAGATGGCCCTAGCTATAGCAGCTAGTTTTGGGCCCTTTAAAAACCCAGCATGGCGTCCTGTAGGAAGGAGAGTTTGAATTCTTTATCCATAGCTTTGAATGTGTTACTCTCAAGCATTTCTTTGACAAGTGCAGGGGTGATGTCATTCATGGTGATTTCTCTGGTGCAGGTCTGGTTACTGGTGTTAGCAGTGCTTCTGCTGCTCTAGGCATGGTCTGCCTGTTTCTTGTAACAATCTTTAGTGTGGTGTCCTCTTTTGAAACAGTAGAAGCAGGAGTTGTTGGCTTGTAACTCTGCTTTCTTGGCTTCAGAAAGCTCTGGTCCTCTACCGGTAATATTGGTAGCAATGGTAGTGTCGACATCCATATGGTGTCCTCCTTGGGATGTGGTGAGGCGTTGTCCTCCTCCTCCGTGTGACTGCTGCTGTGGTCCATGGGGTTTCAGGCCAAGTGCGGCATAATATCCTTGGCATAAACCAGTTCTATATTCTTGAGTGTGCTCCACCTGAGGTTACAGGTGCATGTGGCTTCTTCCCATGGCTGGAATGTCATCTAGGGGTTCCTTGGGTCATAGTTCTGACTGTTTATTATAGCTGTAGTTAGACCACCAGCAAGCCCCTTTTTGAACAAGTGGATGATGCCATGTGAATTGATGTCTATGCCTGAGGTGGTGACAAGCCTCTTGAACTCAGATATGAAGATGTCCAAGTTTTCCTTCATTTTGAGGTTCTCCAGTTTCTGGTAAGCTTCTGCTTTGATGTTGGTGTTATAGAATGTATCTTTGAATGCCTGTTTGAAGGTCATCCAGTGGACTTCATCTGTGTCTGTGGTTCCTCCAGTGATACATGCCTGAAGTTCTGTCATCTGCTATTCCTTCCATGGGTCAACTAGAATTCTGCCCATGTAGGTGAGTGCTGTGGTGACGTGTGTGGCTGGGTTGCTCATGGCATCATTGTTTCTATTGGTGAACCTGAAGATGCCGAAATTGACTAGGAAGCTGTGACTGGTGTCCCTGTCTCCGCTGAAGTGGGGAGGTGGGGTGCCTTTGAGTCCTCTATTAGAAGATGCAGCTGCGACTGTGACGGTTTGTCCTGTTCCACCTGTAGTGGCTGCTATGCTTGCTGCACCTCCTGTGTGTTGTCCCAATCCTCCTGCTTGTCCTGACATGGTAGGTGGGATGTATGTGAGTGTATTTGGTCCTGAGGTAGTGACAATTACTGGTGCACTTGGTGCGACTGAGGGTATGACTGATACGCTTGTAGATGCAGCTGGGAGTGTGGATGCAACTGGTGTGATGTCAACAGGGATAGCAATGCCCTGAGTAGCTGCTGCTTCAATCTGGGGTAGGATGGGTGTCTGTGGGGTGAATGGAGTCACTCCCTGGAGTGTGGTGATGTGGTAAAGACCTCCTGCAAGTGTCTCTTCTGGGGGTGCTGGTGTGTGTTCTGGGTGATGTATAAAGAAGTCTGGGTGCTGGGAATTGTCAATATTCCACCAGCCTAAAAGCCTGTTTTCTTTGGGAACTAGAGCTTCTTTGGTAGTGTACCAGGTGCTGTCTGTTTCTCTTCTGAGTTGTGTCCAGTTATCTTCTCTGTTTGCTGTGATAAATTCTACAGCAAGTTTCTCTGTGCCTGTGCTGACGTAATATCCTGTGTCTTGGTTCACTCTTCCCCTGAGTTTGGGATGCAATTCAAAGTATGCCTGTCCCTTAACGTGGTTAGGGAGGTTGTCTACTTGTCTTCTTTGTATGCACTTGTGAGCTTTGTCTAATTCTCCAATGAGTTGTATACCTGCCAGGGTAGATGATGTCTGTGATGCTCCGCAGAGCCTGGGTGGAAAGCCTGACTTGTGTTAAGGGCCAAGGACCCTAAGGTGCAACATGCACAAGTTTGTATAATGGTGGTGGGACTTGTACTTCAAGGGATCGCAGGTAGCAAATACTGGCCCTTGGATGCACTGGTATGTCTGGTCTGCACGCGTGCAAGACACTAGTAGTAATAATGAAAGATGTAGAGCAGAGTCTCAACGATGTTCGAGACGACTTAGAAGGGATGCGAGTGAAAACTGAAGGCACTGTGGAAGCTACAACACTTGGGATTAAACCAAGTCAGGCTTAAGGCCCAACTCTAGGATATAAGGTCGACTTATATACATCTGGGCAGCTGCCATGACTTGAGCCTAATACTACTAGTACCCATACTAGTAAGGAGTCATCGTACAAAGTATGGAGTCATTCCGAGTCGAACTGACTCATGTGTGAGTCCTAGGATATGTGCTACTAGGTTGGAGTCAGTATGAGTTATGTGCACAGCCAAAGGAAATCACATGGTGAGAAATGATAGGTAAGCAGTCAGGTGATAAGGTCATGTGATGGGAAGGGGATTGGAATGGGTCACGTGATGGGAAAGTATTAGTAAGCAGATGGAAAATGAAAATTGGAGCCTCAAGAACATAACAGCACCGCCCTTAGAGCCAGAACCAGTCACTCACTATGAACCAGACACCCCTGAAGGTCATATGAAGACCTTGTCTCCCCAAGAGTCACCCATTGAGCCATGGCAGAGATGGCTCAGTTGTAGCAACAGTCCTGTGTCCCGCAAGCACTCCCTATCCCCCACCAGTCCCTCTTCAGTGCCCATACAACAACATACCAGTCATGAAGGCAGTTATCAGTCAATCACCCCTTCAGCCTCATTGCCCATAGCTGGCACCTTGCCCCAGAGTCAGGGCTACCAGTCAACCTCTTCAGAAGAGTCTGCAGACAATCCCTCAACCACGCAGAACTCTGCAGACAATGCAGATAGCAACATGGCCCTTAATTGGGTCTCCATCAAAACCAACTACCATAAAGGGTAGCTGCTTACACTAGACACCCATTAGACCAGAATGGGTACGCAGAGATTAGATCTCCTCGGATCAACCTCAAACCTCATGGTCATCATTGCATCATGATGGCGCTTCTCTTCTTGGAATGACCTGCCACCATTGTTCTCTGGTTAAGGATAGATTAGGCAATTCCCTGATCCTTTATTCGCTCTTGCTCATTCTCCATTGTTCGACTCATACAGACCGCAGCACTTATCCGCGGACCTTCATACGATACAGACAGACCCCTCTTGACCAGAACTACCTACCCTAGTGATTGTGGCCCGTGCGCCAGCCTGCCTGTATATAAGTGCCCAGTATTTCGACAGTCAAGCCCTAAGCTTGACTTGATTCTCAATATCAATGTTCTTGAAAGCTCCCCTTGTGCCTCCCCTTCCCCTCATCTCTTACATAAGCCACTCAGAGTCATCTCAAGTAAACTAGAGACTCTCTACTATCTTCAAGTACTTGCCACCAGTTCATTCTTAGTACAAGTTGTACTATCAAGGCCTGTTGAAGCCTTAACAAGTATCGTCATAAAGTGAGAGGAGTAGGTTCACATATCCCCCCAAGACTTTGTCTGAGAGGCGGCAAGACTTTGTTATAAATATTTGGCAAGGGCAAGGGCAAGGGCAAGAGTGAGGGGCCACACTCCCTTGATTCTTCCATGCTCTCTCTATGCCAAGCATCTTGAAAAGAATAACTGTTGTCTTCCTGTGATGCGAATTGGACCTATGACTATGACCTTGGTACATGGTAGGAATATCATGACCATGTACCCAGTGCCACTCTGACCAAGGACAAATGAAGACTTTGTATGTTTGATTATGTTTTCTCCTCCTTCCTGCACATTGATATTCTCAGAGTACAACATAATAAGATGTGGAACCCAAAGCTCACGATAACTAAAACATGTATGAATGATCTTCAAGTTGGCCCTTGAGTATGTCTCTAACAATGTTCTGATTCAGAAGCAGTTAGAACTAGAAATGGAAAGCTTGCACTTCTCACCTGAGACAAGACAGAAAACTGCTCAAGACTAGGACACTTCAATTACAGTATTTTTGTTGAAATGCATATCACATACTCCAATAATCTGCAGATCTGAGAAACTAAGGATGAACCTTTATTGTCAAAGATAATTGGGATGATACCTTGTCTGTATCTCCTTCAGTGTCTTTGGTGGTAGCTGAGATCCCCTCAATCTGCCCCAGGACATTTTCACCAAAAGCAAGTAGTTCAAAGTAATCACCATGGCGGGAGGTTGGCACTTGACATCTGCCAGGTATCATTGACTGAAAGGGATGATAACACTCAGACAACATACATACCTGTCTATATATTCCTTACCCTGCCTAGCCTGGTGCTTGCTGATGGCATCCCAGTTCTTTCTTTTGAGCTCATCCATGCTATAAATACCCAAAATTCACAAAACTAGTACAAATCTGAACCAAACCTGCATGGCCATGAAAACACTTTATTGATGGACCTTGGGTCTCACACTGGCCCATCAAGATGTTAGATACTGCACCAAGATAGAGGGTGGCCTTGAACCTACATTCATACCAAATTCTTGGATGACATCAACATGATACAGTACTTGTAAAGTGTGACAAAATGATGAATAGAAAGTAAAAAGGTGGCTGACCACAAGTCTAAGATTCCCAGGAAGCCTGGCCCAGAATATCTTGATGGGGCTATCTCTCATTAGTCTCCTCTGGTTAGTCTGGGAGAAATGGCCAAATGATAGCTCCCTTCACATGGAATTAAATATCGTAAATCCACAAGGGAAACAATACAGTACATACTGTAACTTGTTCAGGACAAGATGAGTTTGTTCATTGTCCTGTGACAGAGAACAGAGCCAACTATTTGAACAAAGCAATAGCCATTTTCCAAAGCCCATTGCTGACTTGAAGTGAAGGTCAACTCTTATCAGAGAAGAATCAAAACTAAGATTATTGATTAGTGGAGTTTGTGGTTGGTTGATCGGGGAGGGAAGGTAACTTACTGTTCTGAAATTAGGGAGGTTTGAAGGGTACCGCAGTCAAGATATGCCTTACAGATCAGCCTTTTGATATCAGGAATACGAATTACATCTGGAAAAACCTCAATGGTAAAGTTTGCATAAAGTGACCACATAGTACAAAACATTCCCAATAGATCCAAAAAGTACTATATTTTGATCATAATAGATTCATTCAGAACACTAGTTTTCGATCATGTCATTTTGTAAATTTTCTAATCTTAGATCATGTAACTTGTAACAATTAACAAAGTATTCGATATGAATGTTTATCAGTAAAATCATTAACAAAGAAGGTGTTACAAAGATTGAATACATTGCTATGTGTCCACTCCTGTGGTGCAGATGGGCCAAATCAGGGAATGAGATGGATACTATGGCATATATTTGCAAGCGGGATCACACTGCATATGGGTCCACCAGTTTGATCTTGAAGGGGGGAGATCTTGTACAATAGATGGTTGTGCTCAGGAGAATCTTGGAACAGTGTATACCACTCCACATACACCAAATGTTGAGGAATGATGGTGCCTGGCCTAAATGTGATGTTGTGAACCTTCTCAGGTATCGAGAAAACCACTCACACTCAACCAACATGGTAGCCTTTGACACCTTTCAGTCAGTTGGTCATATAGTAAAGTGTGCTAGACTTACCTTCAACACCGGTATCTCCACCTGTGCCCTCATTTACAAGTGCTGTGTTGAAACAACCTGGAACACTACACCTGTGTGTATCTATAGTTGATGGCCAGACATGAATTGAGTCAGCAGTCACAGTTGTCCTCAGAACTGGGTCCTCACAAAGAAACTTGATGTGATGCCAAATAGGGACTGAGACTGTCACAGTTAGACCACTGTGTCAGATCGAGTTGGGGATCTTGGACAAGATTACGAAGATGGATTTCAGAGAGGGGTTGTTCCCAAAGGGGAAATCGGTCACATGAGATATCATGTGACAAGGAGGATGACGTGTGAAGATTACACAAGTCAGACGTGACTTGGAATCGAGCAAGACACTAGCATATGATCTTGAGACATAGAGAGTCAAAGGCAATTAGCAGCAGAGCTGACTAATACAAAGGGATTATTCAGAGGGCAGCCACATACATTCAAAGTTGAGTAGAGACTAATCAATAGTCTGTATTGCACAAATAGAATGAGCTTAGGAAAGCCTGTTCTATGCCAGTTGGTACACTATATATACAGAAGGGGGTGGAACATACTAGAAGCTAGGAGAAGGCCTTGGAAGGCCATGGAATACAATGGAAGCACATGGAAGCATATGGAAGTCTCTGGAAAATGCAAGAACAATCCATAGATAATTAGGTAAACAATGGGCAAAGTGGCCCAGAGTCATAGACAGAAAAGGGAGAAGAAACGAAATAGGAAGGAGAAGGTTAGGTAAGTGGGGCAGTCCGTGACAGAGACAAATGGCATGCGAACACTACAAAGCCTAGCCTCTAGCTGAGCACACATGAGATCTGGTTCATTAGCAAGGGCAATAAAGCGGGCAAGCACTGCATGGAAGTATGTGGCACCATAGTCTTTGATGAGTCGATTGATTGGTATAGCATGCACAGTAGGGTATTTGGACATATGAAGGAAGCGACCAAGCTCAAGCCCAGAAGGCTCCCATTCAACGTGCAGAGTGGGGATGGGTGAACCATTCTGGACCCACTTGAGGTACTGGTCATGGCGAAAGATCTTCTCCTTGGGCTCCAGCCAGTTTGCCATTTGGGTAAACTCATCCTTGTGATTTGTAGCATCATAGGTATCCTTTGCAAAGTCAATATGAAGTCATTTGGTGTACATGGTGTCAAAGTTGTCAGTTGTGCCATAGAGTCGAATGAGCATCATATAGTGCTGCACAAAATGCAGTTTTGGGATATTGAATGACTCCCAGATGCCAAGATTGATGAAAATGTCCTTCGCTTGATGGAAACATGCCAGAACATCCTCCAAGATCTCCAAAGTCTTATTGGTATGCACAGGATACTGTGTGAGATACAAGAAGTCCAAGACTGCTTGTACAGCCCAGACAAGACACACATTAGACATGCCCCCAGGGAGTGGAATGTCGATAACAAGTCCAATGAGTATGCGGCACATCTGGTTATGTTCTTGGCCAGTAATGTGAGAGAGTGAACCTATACCCTTCATAAAGTGGCAGATGTTGTGATTTGGTGGCATACAATGACATCTTGCATCAATTTCAGCACCTCCATAGACCTTGGTAACCCAGCCGATGATATGTTTGATGATCCCTTGATAAAGCTGATGCAAGATGTCAGGCGTGATCGAATGATAGATGTGGACATAAGGCAGATCTTTCCAGAATGGGTCAACAATCAGTTTAATGCCAGCACCTTTGCATGCTTGGAGAAAGCCAGCAGGGTCATCATCAAAGGAATTCAATGCTTGAAGGACAAGCTCCAGTTCTCGAAGTCCTGTAGGCGTGTTATGGACATATGCCCCCAGTTGGTCATGGGGTATGGGACAGATAGGACATTCCCCAGTAAAAGTGGCAGTTGTCAGAACCTGTTCCGGATAATCACCTGTGAAACAAGCAAGGAGGGGATGGATCCGATAAGTGATCCCATCTCCCATTGTCATTAGGACCCCAGCCTCTCCGGCATGTCTGAGAGGGGAGAAGATCTGGGCCATGCACATGTGATAAAGATTGGAAAGTCAACATCAACAGGAGGAGTAATTGAGCTCATTCTCAAGGCGTGTGGTGGGCAGGTACCCCAGTAGGACATAGGCATGACAAGAGGGTTTGTAGCAAATCTCCTTTGGTATATTCCCAATGGTTAAGTACACAGGGTAGGCTTGCTTATTTCAGAATAAGGTGAGCAGTGTCTTATTAGTTGATATAATAATCAGCACAATTGTTCTGCCAGGTTTGTCCTTATCAAGCATCACCTGTGCATCATGGGGGGTTCAACACACAATAACAAGATGTTGCTGATTATTTGTTACCTGCATTGACCACCACCACTTTGCTATATGCATGTCATGAAACATCTGAATCCTCTGTCCATTGCTGTTATGATCCACCCCAATTTTTCTCTCAGTTGTTGGATCCCCTCCTCATCACTCTAACCAAACCTCCACCTATGGCCAAGCAACCATTACCATTGAACCCATCACCCCTAGAGAACCTGCCACCAGTACCATTCAGCGAACCGACCATCACACCATCACCCCTTGATCAGCCACCAGTCAAGCCCCTCGTCCCTGTCCCCTGGAACATCCACCATCAGGAGTACTCCTCAATGGAGACATACCAAGAGTCACCCCCAGTAGAGAACCCACTGGAAGATCCAGACAGTCCCATGGAGGATGCACCACCCTTAGAGCCAGAACCAGTCACCCGCTATGAACCCAACACTCCTGGAGGACATACGAAGACCCTGTCTTCCCAAGAGTCCCCTATCACACCCTGGGAAGCATACCTCACTCAGCCCAGCAGCCCTGTGTCCCACAAGCACTCCCTGTCACCCACAAGTCCCTCTTCAGCACCCATATGACAATGTACCAGTCATGAAGGCAGTTACCAGTCAATCACACCTGCTGCCTCATTGCCTATAGTGAACACCTCGCCCCAGAGTCAGGGCTACCAGTCAACCTCTCCCAGAGGATCTGCAGACAATCCCTCATCCACGCAGAGCTCCACAGATGACGTGGATAGCGACATGGCCCTTAATTGGGTTACCATCAATACTGACTACCTTAAGGGGTAGTTGCTTACACTAGATGCCCATTAGACCAGAATGGGCATGTGGAGATCAGATCTCCTTGGATCAGCCTCAAACCTCATGGTCATCATCGCATCATGACGACACTTCTCTTCTTGGAATGACCCACCGCCATTGTTCTCTGGTTAAGGATAGATTAGGCAATTCCCTGATCCCTCATTTGCTCTTGCTCATTCTCTATTGTTCGACTCATACAGACTGCAGCACTTATCCGCGGACCTTCATACGTCACAGACAGGCCCCTCTTGACCAGGACTACCTACCTTAGTGATTGTAGCATGTGCACTCGCCTGCCTGCATATAAGCGCCCTGTATTTCGATGTCAAGCCCTAAGCTTGACTTGATTCTCAATATCAACATTCTTGAAAGCTCCCCTTGTGCTTCCCCTTTCCCTCATCTCTTACATAAGCCACTCAGAGTTGTCTCTAGCAACACTAGAGACTTCTACTCCTTCAAAGTACTTGCCACCAGTTCACTCTTAGTACAAGTCATACTATCAAGGCCCATTGAAGCCTTAACAATTGCTCCCATATGTGAAATGTTTCTCCAGAACAGTGACCAGGTACTGTGCAAGGTCTGGATCAGCAAACAGCACCTTTACACATGCAATCACATCATGAAAGTACACATCGCAGACCTCTGTTCCCACCATCACCTCATGTTGTTCAAAGGCTGGGTGACCCAGAAGGTCCTGGTCTATAAGTTTGTTTAATTCTACTGCATTCTTGAAGCTCAGACCAAGGTGTTTGACCACCTTATCAGCCAGATCAGTAAGTCCAATCAGATCTGACTATTGGTTGCTGGAAACCTCACCCCTTTAATGTGCAGTAGCTCTGTCAGTGCATTCGATCCTGGGCCTCACATTTTTGCCCACCGTGCAATATCCCAATCAAGCTTTGATGAAAATGGTACATATGCACTTGGACTGTCTGTGATGCCAACTGTGCAACGGTAGTCTTGATTGCTATTCCAGTGAGCTCTTTCAACCACAGTGCCTGCATTCCAGTTGCCAAATTTCACAATCTCAGGCTGGTTAGCTAGTGGCCTTTCAAAGCCTCTGTGCAAACAGAATGGAGCCCAGGCCTGTTCCAATGGTGTGTCCTCTGGTTCCTGTTCAAAGTTATCAGGCAATCCTATCAGCTGCTCTGGCTCCAACCAGTGTTCTTCGGCCAGAAGTGCCTCATGCAGTTCTGCCTCCCCCTCCTCCTCCTGTGTGCCAATGGGGTGCTCCGGATCCTCTCCCTTGCCTGTATTATTGACCACTGGCATGTCTTGACCCCCTTCTTCATCCACCCTGAAGTTGAGGCCCTTATAATCAGTATCAATTCTGAACAGGTCACCTGATGCGCCCATAGGAAGGCATATTTGGTCTTCTAGTTCAGTTTCATCACTGTTCATCACAGCTGGCCCAGAGACTGGCATAGCACCAGGGGTGTCGCCTTGGTTCTTTGGTGGTGGCTTTCAGATTGTGTTGGGCAAGTGACAATGCAGATCTTTGCTTTGGCGAACATGGTGAGGCAGCCCACTATGTTTGAACACTGACCCACAACCAGGACAGATGAGTTGCATTCAGGGTGTTGTTTCAATATTTGGGGTGTCTGATTGGGGGATGGTATGCAGTTCTATCAGTGGTTGGATTTGGTGATCCCACGTTTGCCTTGGCCATTTCCAGGGTATTGTTCGACTTCAAGTGCAGCCAAGTCTTGTACACATTAACAAAATTTCCCCCTCCCTTGTGATCTTGGCCATTTCCAGGGTACCATTGGAGTCCCAGTGTGGCTGAGTCTCATCTGTGTTTACAATTTTTTCACTCATTTCTGATCTTTGCCATTTTCAGGATGACATTGGAGCCCAAGTGCAGCTGAGCCTCATTGTGTTTTCCTTTTCCCCCCCCTCCTTTGCGATTTTGTCTGTTTCTTCCCCCCCTTACACCCATCAGCCTTTTCACAGTTGTTTTCTCTTCAAGCGATTGATATCCAGATTCCCAACATCTCTCAAGATCACCCACACTCTTTCTCAAGTCCCAGTGTTCGGCCTCATGACCAGACCTCCAAGTCTGACTCCATTGGGTGAAACCCATGAACGATGCAAGTTTTATGTATTTTTTCACCCCTGTCTCCATCTCACATCTCCCATAGCATTGTGGTCTGCAAAAGTACAGGCTATGGCAGATACACATATGTATGACAAAACGCAAACATTGTTCTTGTTTTAATTGTAGGCAGGATGGATCGGAGCTCCACACTGAGGACCAAAGCGACATAGTTCTACATCCCCACCACATGGCTCACAAGCCACAAAGAGAGCCAAGAAAGCAAAGTGTGAGTGCATCTTCTATCTTTGTTATCATATATGCAACTCATGTACACAAAGCACCCCAGAAAGTCAAGGCAACTGCTCCGAAAGTGGGAGCTAAAAAGGGGGGGGAAGGTATAGCATTGCGTTTACTCACTCCTGAGTCCATGGCCTGATTGCACACATGGTTCCAGGATCTCAAGCTACTGTAAGAAAGCCAAGCATGCCATCTGGTGACAACAATGCCAGCCACCAACCAAAACATACATGTCTTCATTTTATTTAATCAATCCTACTGACTTCTAAAACAGCATCATGCAAGCTGCCAGTCCTCATCGCTACTGATGATGAAGATGAAGACTTGGAACTGCTGGAAGCGTCCAGATCAAAGCCAGTTCCCCATGACTGCAGGAACCATGGTCAGGACTTGGAGACCAACAATCAAAGCGTAAACACCAGTGCCAGTGAGGAAGGCCAGAGTGATGAAGACAACTTCAACGATGGTGCAGACGATCTTCAAGGGTTGGATGATGAATCACTTATCATGGCCCTATGTTCTGAGGTAAATCGTTTGTTCTTGTGATGAATTAAGCTCACTGTTGTGTCTGTAGCGGGCTCATTGGTCTTCAAGATCACAAAACAAGAAACCGTCGTCAGATGACAACCTTATTCCAGATGTTGAGCTCACAACTGCTTCAGAGATCGATGGCAAACCCTTTGACAACAACAAGGATGATCCATCAGAACAAGACAAGGACCAGAATGAGAAGGTAGCACGTCGTTGTGGTTATAAGGTCAGATTCTTCCTTGTTCTATACTCAATGGAATTGATTGTGTTTGATAGAGTTCCAAGCATGAACAGGCCTGTTGTGACAAGGTAAGAGAATACCCCCAGGACTTTACATGGTGCCAATGATGTTGTGTTGAAGGTACTGCAGTTTTCCAAGTCTATACAGAAGGTGAATCCATGGAAAGTTGCCAAGGTATGGGACCAACATACATGCCACCACTGATGCTAAAATTGCTTATTTATCATGCAGTCCTCCAAGCTAGAAAGTGAAGCATTGTCCAATAATGACACTTCAATACCTTGTGGCCACAATGTCAACAAAGGGTGGGACCACAGAGCACATTTTGTCCCACCCTGATCAGGGGCTTGTATCATCAGTATCAGACTCTAGTCTCTGGCCTTACAGACTGTTATCAAAGCAGCTATCCATGAAATCACTGGTGATGCCCTCTTCTCAATGGCATATCCTAGTGTGATCACAGTTGCTGATTATTTCCATGACACACTGAGGGCCACTGCCGACAACCTCAACGTCTCTGTCCTAGGCCACCGCTTTGAGAAGGACCACAGGTTTGCAGAAACCATATCATGCGTAGTAAGTCCCCCAATGTCAATACTTCTGCTATTTCTTATCTTTGACCACAGTTGGCTATCCGTCTATCGAACCTCTGTTGCGGCTTGAAAACATTGGCTGCAGTGGAGGTGAAAAGCTTATTCACCATGATGTCAAGTGATGCCTGCTGTGAACGCATCAAAGATTTGGTTACAAGCACCAAATACATATACCCATGGGGCCAGGTTCATCGTCCATGCCATGAACACCTATCACAAGGCTAATCTTATGTTTTATCTACCATATAGTTAGGGCCAACCGCAGGTCTCCATCAATACTCAAAGCCATTCCAACAACCATTCATCATGTCAATCTTGAAGGAGTTTATTTTCACAATGTCTTGTGGGATGTCATTGGCCAAGAAGCATGCTTACTGCTTCATGTTGAGTATTGAACAGGGTCCACAGGCAACGGAACTGGAGGTATCTGGGGCTATGGTTTGCACAGCAGTGACTGCAGTAAGGGATTTCACAACTTCAGTGGACTGGACTGACCAATTACATAGGTTCACACTGCTTTGGACGATTGGTCTGAGGGCTATTACAAGAAGTCTGAGTTCAATGCAGACAATTATGAAAACATATATAAAGGCCATGAAGACTTCCTTGCAATGATAAAGAGCACAAGTCTGGGTGCATTCCATCTGTTGTTAACATGCTTGTTAGAAGTGAGTGGGTGCATGAAATGCATGCAGTTATTGTGGCCTAGCAAGGTCACAAACTAACTCAGTATGCATGCGGACAGGGCATCAACTGTGTATTTACCTAGCAAGGTCACAAACTAACTAGGGGGAATGAGTTAAGGAAATAACAAGTGTAACAGGCATTAAGCTCACCTCAGTATGCACATGGATGGGGCATCAACTGAGGTGGCAACAATGTGGGATGCTGTATATATGAATGAACGAGCAGGGCTTGTAACTGTAAGGTACCAAATATGAAAGGGGCAGTAAACAGATGTAAATATATGGAACATATCATAACTGAGACTAGTGCGCTGCGCACAGTCAGTTGGGTCTGTAATTAAAGGAATAGGCTCAAGGCCCCAAGGCCCTGAGTTCTGCTTCCGCGACACTCCCCCTCACTTCACACGCAGTCTGAGGGATGCAGCAAAGTGTTTCACCTTGGTGGAAGGCAATGCCTTGGTGAGGACATCAGCCACCATGTCATTGGTGGGGCAGTAAATGAGTTGGGATAGAACCCTTCTCAACAACCCAGTGGATCCAATGGTAGTGCACATCAATGTGTGTGGTCCATGGATGGTACTGGTTGTCATGTGTGAGTGCAATGGCAGCCTAGTTATCGCAAAAGAGTGTGGTGGGGGAAGTGAGGTCACCAAAGACCTTGGAGACAAGGCTGCGAAGCCAGAGGGCTTCCTTGCTGCTGTGTGTTGCTGCGACGTACTCACTCTTGGTGGTGGACAGAGAAACAATCTCCTGTCGCTTTGATGACCACAAGACAGTGCCCCCATCTATAAGGAACACATAGCCAGAGATGGCATGCCAGTCCTTGGCCATGCTGCTGTCGGCATCTACATAACCCTCTAAGGGGCTACTCGTCTTGCCATATGTGAGCCAAAGATCATGGGTGCCTGAGAGGTAGCAGAAGATCTGCTTAACTGCCTCCCAATAAGCAGGCCCAGGATTCGCTGCAAAGTGGGCTACCATTGCAACTGCAAATGCAATATCAGGGCACATTGCCAATGCAGCCCAATTAAGGGCACCAACTGCCTTACAGTATGGGACATTGCACATCATCACGCACTCCACTGCACTTGTGGGTACTTGCTCTGAAGAAAGCCAGACTTGGTGGTCCATGGGGGTGGATAATGGTTTGAGATCAGCTAAATTATAGCAGTGAAGGATCGCATCAATGTACAAGCACTGCGATAAATGAACAACCTGGCCAGGGCGATCATGTTTGATCTTGATGCTGAGCATCCAGTGCAACTCTCCAAGATCAGTGACCTCAAAGTGCTCATGGAGGCCTGCCTTGAGTTCCTCAATCAGGCAGAGGGCAGTGGCAACGATTGAGCAATCGTCCACATGAACTACCACAATGGTGAGCTTGCCTTTGACGATGACAACTCTGTAATAGACTGCTTGATCCATGGCACACTGCTTGAATCCAAGCTTGATGAAAACACTTGTAAGCTTCTGGTACCACCAGTGGCCAGATTGCTTAAGCCCATAAAGGGTCTTGATGAGGCGCAGAATGCATGTGCCAGCATTGGGAACCTTGTAGCCTGGAGGGTGGTGCATGTAAAGGACCTTATTTGCATTGAGTTCCCATTGAGATAGGCACCCTTGATGTCAATCTGGTGCATCTCCATGCTGAGGCAGTTTGCCATCGCAATGACAGCATACATGGATGCAAGTTTGGCTACCAGTGTGTAGGTGTTGTCATAGTTGACACCACCAATCTGGCTGAAACCTTGGGCGACAAGACAGGCCTTGTATTGGATAACATTGCCTGTGGCATCCTTCTTTGCCTTGAGAACCCATTTTGAACTGATGATGTTGGTTCTGGGCGGTGCTTCCTCCAGCCTCCAAGTGCCAGCAGTCTTCAGTGTGGCCAGCTCTTCTTTGATGGCCTTCTCCCATGAGGGCCAGTCAGGTCTGTGTTTAGCTTCTGTGAGCGTGTGGGGCTTGAGACCCTCTGCATCTGCTGTCTCTGCCACAAATATAAATTCCATACCCTCAAAGTCCTCATGCATCATGGGTGAGCCATCATCCACTGTCCACACTCCCCCTGCTTCCACAGGATCTTCCACGAAGGTCTCTGGGACTTGCAGACCAGGGGCGATGCAAGGGGCATTGGTGCTGGAGTGTACAACTCCTTCACAAGCCTGCAGATCACAGACAATGCACAAGGGCATGTGTATGCAAGTGCTCCTGTGCAGTGGGATCGGTGGGACATTGGGCTCATGGGCCTATTTAGGTGATGATGATGATAGAGATTGCACAGGTGAGATGGGTGGCGATAAGGGATTTGATATTGAGGGGGTGTCCAGCGCAGCAGTCTGTTTGCTGCTGATGATTGGAATATTCAGTTGCTCCCCCTCAAACGGAGCTGCTAATGCAAAGTAGACATTGCGCTCAATGGTGACTGTACTGGGCTTGGGCCAATAAACTCTGTGTGCCCAGGAGTCGACGTCAAAGCCAAGCCAACGGCCTTCGCATGTACGGGCATCCAGCTTGGAGCCACTGTCATTGTGGACCCAGATGTTGCAACCCTATCGTTGCAGTCCAGAGAGATCAGGTGGGGACCCAAACAGCACCTTGAAGGGCATCTTATTGTCTAGCATCCTTGTGGCCATGCGATTTTTGAGCCATGTTGCGTGATGTAGGGCCTTGCCCCACAGGAATTCAGGTAGGCCCATTAGGTGCCTGAGGGCCCAGATCTGCTCTAGAAGTGCCCAGTTCAGGCATTCAGCGATGCCATTCAGCTGTGGGGTGTCATGAATGGTAAGCTGCCATGCTGTGCCCACTGCTGCAAGATGCTTGTCAAAAGCATCGCTGAGGTACTCGCCCCCATGATCAGAGTGAAGTGTTTTGATCTCAATGCAATGCTTTTGAGCAATCGCCCATGCTTCAAAGAATTTGTAGTACTTGAAGGCTTTGTCCTTGGTAGGGATCAGGTAAATGACTGTAAAACAAGTAGCATCGTCCGTGAAGGTGACGAAGTATCGTTTCTTCTTTGCAGTTGTGATACACACTGGTCCCCACATGTCTGTGTGGATCTCATCCCCGAAGCTCAGGGCCAGGACACTGATGCGTGGCTTGGGTACAGGGATGTGGGTGGCACATGCGAATATGCATGCTTTGCAGTCACTTTCGGGCACATCGGGATCAAGCTTGATCCCCTTGATGGCCCTGATCTCAACAAGCTTGCAGGTGCTGGCGATGGATATATGTCCCAAGCGGTGATGCAGCTCCATGACAGACAGGAGCTCAACAGCATGAGCATACTCCGGGGAGCACTCATACTTGTAGAGGCGACTCACATTGCATGCAACATTTGTGATCAGCTCTCCGCTTGGAGAGGTGAGCCGGAGGTGTCCATCTCTGATGTGAGACATGAATCCTTCTTCATCCAGTGCCCCAAGGGACACTAATGTGTAGCCGACGGATGGCGCGTAGAGCGCATCATAAAGATAGAGGATGGACTTGCATCTGTTGACTGGGGTTTTGATGATCAATGTTCCCGTTCCGATGGTGGGGAACTTGTGTTGATTTGCAGTGTTGAGGTAGAGGGGTGGTGACAGAGTGGTGTATGAAATGAAATCAGCCTTGTACGGGCTGATGTGTCACAATGCACCAGAGTTGTACAACTTGGCGTGAGAAGTGGTGATCACCTCAGCAGGTGTAATAATGGTGTTATGATCCACCCCAATTTTTCTCATCCTCATCGGACCCCCTCCTTGTCACCCTATCCATGGCCAAGTGACTATTACCATTGAACCCATCACCCCTAGAAGACCTGCCACTGGTACCATTCAGTAAACCACCTATCACACTATCACCCCTTGATCAACCACCAGTCGAGCCCCTTGTCCCCGTCCCTTGGAACATCTATTGTCAGGAGTACTCCTCAATGGAGACATACCAAGAGCCACCCCCAGTAGAGAACCCACTGGAAGATCCAGACAGTCCTATGGAGGACACGCCACCCTTAGAACCAGAACCAGTCACTCACTATGAACCTGATGTCCTTGGAGGACAAACACACACCTTGTCCCCAGAAGAGTCCCCTATCGCACCCTGGGAAGAGTACCTCACCCAGCCCAGTAGTCCTGTGTCCCACAAGCACTCCCTGTCACCCACAAGTCCCTCTTCAGCACCCATACGCCAATGCACTAGTAGAGAAGGCAGTTACCAGTCAATCACATCTTCAGCCTCATCGCCCATAGCTGGCACCTCACCCCAGAGTCAGGGCTACCAGTTGACCTCTCCTGGAGGATCTGCAGACCAACCCTCATCCACGCAGAGCTCCGCAGATGACGTGGATAGCAACATGGCCCTTAATTGGGTCACCATCAATACGGACTACCTAAAAGGGTAGTTGCTTACACTAGACACCCATTAGATCAGAATGGGCGTGCAGCAACCAGATTGCCTCGGATCAACCTCAAACTTTGTCGTCATGATTGCATCATAATGAGGCTTCTCTTCTTGGAATGACCCACCGCCATTGTTCTCCAGTTAAGGATAGATTAGGCAATTCCCTGATCCCTCATTCGCTCTTGCTCATTCTCTATTGTTCGACTTATACAGACTGCAGCACTTATCCGCGGACCTTCATACATCACAGACAGGCCCCTCTTGACCAGAACTACCTACCTTAGTGATAGTAGCACGTGCACTCACCTGCCTGTATATAAGCACCCTGTATTTCAACAGTCAAGCCCTAAGCTTGACTTGATTCTCAATATCAATGTTCTTGAAAGCTCCCCTAGTGCCTCCCCTTTCCCTCATCTCTTACATAAGCCACTCAGAGTTGTCTCTAGCAACACTAGAGACTTCTACTCCTTCAAAGTACTCACCACCAGTTCACTCTTAGTACAAGTTGTACTATCAAGGCCTGTTGAAGCCTTAACAAATGGCCACAGCAGTGTCCTTGAAGTACCAATCCTCCCCCTCAATGTCTGGCCAGTCAAGGCAATCATTGCTGACCCCTAGTTCAGCACAGAAGTCCTTATCTTTGTTGTCAGAGTCTGAATTGTCCAACAGAGAGTCTGGTTCTACAAAGCACGTATGAACCTCCTCCTCCTTGACAGCCCAGAATCCCCTGTCATCTGAATCATCTTCATCGACAGTTACTGTATTTGTGGAGCCCACAGGCTTGTTCTTGGGCTTGCTGCTCAAGCTGGCCTGTGCAGCCTGTCCACTCTGTGCTGTGGCCTCCT
>Ga0307510_10001328_pt1 | contig 26981 bp, 20 predicted proteins | sample 12_EM_MG_FD_207224 | JGI IMG/M metagenome (GOLD analysis project Ga0307510, IMG submission 207224) | Populus trichocarpa ectomycorrhiza microbial communities from riparian zone in the Pacific Northwest, United States - 12_EM | ecosystem: Host-associated > Plants > Roots > Unclassified | place... | reverse complement strand
TAAAAGCCCTTTTTTGCGTGCTCCTGGGCTAACAAAAGAAAAACAAAGAACCCCCCACCGCTCGTAGCCCCCAGGCATCCAACTCTTTCACTATCCCTTCCGGCTCCCCCGCCCTCCTCACGGCGCATGCATCGATCCAAAATCTAAGCGCATTCCCGAAGCCTCAGCGCATCCCCGGGAACACTGCAAAAAATGAAACAACAACTTGAGCATGCCGAACAGCGTCTCGTGATTTCCGGCAGATGAAGGCCCGTCGTAATGCGACAAAAGCCTACCTCGACGCGTGCACCATAATATCCGGATATCGCAGGCCTTAACCGCGACCTCCATTCTTGCCTTTAAAGCGCCCCTTGTGCTCCCCCTTCCTCTTGTTCGAAGTCATTAGATCCTGCTCTTCGTGCCCGGGCTATTGTTCTACTGTTCGGATAGGCTCCGGAGATGCGCTGAGTTTGATACGTTTACTGGAAGAAAAATGAAAGTGTCGGATGCATGAGGGTGCTAATCCGCGGAGTCTCCATGATATATGCCTTTCCTTCGTTAGCATGGGAGTACGCAAGGGAAAGGAGACATACCCAGAGGAGATTAGATATGTGTAGTGATCGATGGAAAAATAGGAATATCTTTGTGTTAAAATTTATATCTGCCCCTACCTTTACCGCTCAGATAGCCAGAGACGAACGAGCGAACTTCCCCGCTCACCCCCAAGCGCCCTGCTGACCGGAGGTCATATTTTTGTTCCTTTAATTCTCGTCGTCCAAGACCCCTCTAACCACGAGCTGCCTAGGGACGGCTTCCGTGATGTCGGTAGCTGTCTGCTCCTATTGGTGACGGAAGTCGCAGCAGTATGATCCATTGCGATTGCAACATCTTCCCCACCCGGCTCATCACACCGGCTATCGGCCGCTAATCAGTTAATATTGGTGCCCGCCAGCGATAATTCCTTCTTCGCCCAACCAGTCACCCAGTAAAATAAAACAGCCTATCTGCTTCGCCTTCATTACTCCTCCACTCCTGAAACTCACTTGTTCCCAAAAGCCAATTCCCTACACTATCCAACCCATCGGCCTGCACATCATAATGCCTTCCCCTAGTCGAGTGGAAAGAGCCACCGCATAATTTCCCGACTATCACTCGATAGGACTTTTTTGTGTTATAGCAATCGATATTATCGGTGCTGGCTAGGTGCGGATAGGCTGCGTAGTCTATGGTATGTCCGAGTGGGGGTTGAGCGTAGATATGCTATCGACAAATAGTAGCGGTATGGGAGGCTCTGCAGGATTTGCACTGTGCGGATGAAAAAAGAAGCGATGCGGCTCCTAACCGTGCCAAGGTTCCGAGCGGGTTCCGGCACCTCAACAACGTGCTTCTCAGCCCCACTTAAAGGACGGGAGACATTGTGTAACCTAATCCAGACTTCGCTGCATCAGGCAATGCCAAGCCACCTACTCTCCTCCCCGGAAACCAGATCAAATATTTCTGTTTATCACGCGTGTTCCCGGGATCGAATTAAAAATTAATGCTATTGATACTATTAATCCCATGGACTAGGGAGCTCCCTAGAACAATTTTTTTGGTCGGGAAATCGGTTGCATAATAATTGTTTTGTTGTATCATATCATAATATGTGGATGGTTTCCCTCAATAATTTCCAAGTCTTCATTGTTGCTCACTATCTCCTCATCCGGGAGTCTTCCCCTGGACAGGGGTGGTTCTGGTTTGGAACGTATATTAAGATATGATCCACATTTTCCAGCTGTTTTTGTTTTTTATGCCAGACGGAATCCTAGATCTTCTCTGAGGTTTCAAGTTACCGAGTGATAATCCATGATCTCAGATTTCACCCGGGAATCTCGGACTAAGCAGGCTGTGAGTCAGTGTGTCTATGCCCAATTCTTATAACATCGTACTTTTATAAAAATTACAAAGCAAGAGTACTAGTATTTCTGAAACTCCAGATATCAGTACATGAAAAGAATGGGGAAGTCATCCCCATCTTCCAAATGGATGACCACTACCGATGTCCCCTTTCTCCCATGCATGTTCTCCATCACTTTACCTAGCCCAATGGTAAGAAGGAAAGAAGCATTCCATGTAATCTCCTGAAGGATGAAATCCTTCTCAAGGACTCACTCTCTCCGGCGCTTTTGGTACAATGCGGAACCCCCACTTTGCCTTCATCTCCACAGCCTCCATGCTTCCCTTCACCTGCCCATACCCCAACCCGTCCATTAATAAAAACATCTTTCCAAACTTCCCAGCTCATGGAACAAAAAAAAAACATTAGCCAGAGCATCCCGAGAGGCAATAACTGACTTTCAACAGTTAGGGCGGTAGAATTCTGGTTGCCTTCTCCAGTGTCAGTGCTTGGTTAATGGGATAGGTTCAAATCTTATTTTTCGCGGAGATCCCCTGGCCCTTATAAGCTGTAAGCCACTTGGATGAAAATAATGAGATAATAAAAGGGAGGATAGTCTAAGTCACACTCCAGCTCCGCAAGCCAAAATGCCAACTGAGAAGAAGAATCGAAAAGGCATGAAGTATATCCAGTAGCTCGCTTGACCAGATACCTAAGCTTGGATTCTCACCGGAGGAATTCATTGTCCGTCTCAATCGCACAGAATACAGTACCCTGATCTCCCCGGAGAAAGCAGATGCAGGCCGAGAACTAACCCACAGCGTTGTGCTAGTGACCATTTAATTCTGTTTTGGATATTCGTCAGCGCTGTGAGTTTTTTCTCCCCTGGTGAGCCCTGAAACCAGGCGGGGCCGTTGGGGAGTGCCGCCATACCCCAGTACGCATGTATAGGTTATAGCAGGGAGGGTTAACTTTAACAGGGACCCCGGGAACGGTGCGGGCTGTAGTAAAGTGAGTAACTCGCCGTGGATTGCGAGTATAGCTGATTGCAGATAGGCCACATAATGGTTGCTTTGTTTGTGGGAACTATGGGCAGGATGTTGGTGAGATTGCTGAATTTCCAGCAGGGTGTCACATAAGTCATATTATTATCCAAAAGCCGCCATCTTTGCATCATACACTGTAAGCCATAGATTTCTAAAGGTAGAGAAAGGTGTACTACATTGCGGTGATATAAAATTCTATAAAAGAAAGAAGATCAAAGAAAACCGAGAAACTGGGTAGCCCAATAATAAAACACAAACGGCGTCAAGCTGTGAAAGTGAGACGAAGCAAGAAAAACATGACGAGAACCAGCTAAAGGAAGAAAAGAGGAGGATGTAGATGATGCGCCATAAACCACAATGAGACTCTCAGGGTTAATCTCCATGTGTGCTCGGACATGTACTCGAGTCAGTGGATCGAACAAAGAGCGGTACGACTTTCGCCCAAATCCGCTCCGCATGTATAATAATATTATATAAATTATCCATGAAACGATTGCGACGAGAGAGCTGATCAAGGAGGACCGGTGAGAGTGGAGAGATAGGAGAGAAAAATTGAGGAAATAATGACCAAGAAAGGAATGGCTATTGCGAAGAGGGATCGTGTCGCAGGGGGAAAAGGGGCCCCGATGATGAAGGGCAGGTCGACGGCTCAGGTGAGGAGCGCTCCGGAGCCCTTTCGGTATCCATTGGGATGGGAAATGGGGGCTTATGTTCGGGGAGTAATTTGTCAATTCCTGCGTGACCACGGGAGGCAGCTAATACAAGTGCTGTTGCTCCGCTGCGGCCTGGTATGTCGGGATTGATGTCCTCTCGTTCCAATAGCAACTTTACTACTCCTTCATGGCCACAATGCGCGGGGATCGACCGTATAAGGTGTCTACGGTGTTGGAATTGATGTCCTCTCGTTCCAATTGCAACTTGACCACTTCTTCATGCCCGCCCTCCGCAGCCCACGAGAGCGGTGTTCGGACGATATCCTCCTGCTCTAATAGCAGCTTAACCAAAAAACTATCTGCCTACCTGGAAGCTTGATATCGGAAGGGGATGTCTTGGTCTTAATTCTAAATTCGCACTCGGGAGGGAAACAAGCATCCTTAAATACATAACTTAGAAAAACTTTCACATTCTAACGTCTTCCTTTCTCAGGCTCTTTTTCCCCATGATAACATCCGCCGCACCCCTTCTCTCTTCATATAGCCTCACTTGATCACTTCGCTTCCATCCCTTTCAGTTCCTCCTCTTGACTTCTATTCCTTTCCCACTGCTTCTCTCTCTTTTCTCTTCTCTTCACCCTGACTTTTTTTACTTCGTTCCCAGCTCCTACTTCATTCACGAACTTCCAGGTTATTCTTGTTTGTCCTTTATGCGAGAAGTAATGAATCCCAAATATGTTGCTGTTGTTATTGATGCGCCAGGTCATGCTATCAATCACATCAAAAATCGCCGGCGATTCAAAAATAAAATCTAGGTATGCCTGGCCAACGCCAATCCATCCTCGGTAATTATTTACGGAATGGGAATCTGTCTGGTAACAGAGGGGGGATGATGTAAACGAAGAGGGCTAAAACGCAAACAAAGGAGGTGATGGTCAAGTAACGGTTGACCCCGACGGGGAGGGTTGACAAGGTGTTGTTCGGATGGGGGCCAGTATTTCTTGGAGAATACCAGAACTTGAAAGGCCACGTGGAAAGGGGAGGAGGCGGGTTGGATGGCTGGGTTGAGGAGATTGCGCTATCAGCGGACTTAGAATCGGAATCCTTGCAGTCAAATACCTGTTCCAGGGCATCGGGGTCTGCCGGTGGGAATGCCGGTTGGCAGCCGGGGTCTGCAATATCGGTGTTGGGGCGATCGTCGTGGAGGTGTGTCCGGGTTATACGCTCGCCACCGCACCTAGAGGATAGCGTGGGGAGGGTCTGGCTGCGGCAACCTGGTGTGTCGGAGTTGACATTACCTCGCTCCGATATTATCCTCACAACTCTATCGTGTCTTGCAGGGAGAGCTGAGGATGGTGGTGGTTGGTTCCTATCTCGCGGTATCCCGGTGCGAGCATTGTTTCGTTCTAACAGTATCTTTGCTACCCTCTTGTATCCGGACTCGGCGGCCCACGAGGATGGCGTCCGGCCATAACTAGTATCTACCCGGTCGGGACTGACATCATCTCGTTCTAAAAGCATTTTCACTACCCCCTCGTGTCCACCCCCGGCAGCCAACGAGAGCGGTGTCCGGCCATATTTGCTATCTGCCCGGTCGGGATTAACACCATCTCGTTCCAATAGCATCTTTACTACCACCTCATGTCCGAACTCAGCGGCCCACGAGAGTGGTGTTCGGCCATATTCGCTGTCTGCCTGGTCGGGATCAACATCATCTCGTTCCAAAAGCATCTTTACTACCCCCTCGTGTCCGAACTCGGCAGCCCGCGAGAGTGGCATTTGGCCTAACAGGGTATCTGCCCGGTTGGGATTGACATCCTCTCGCTCTAAAAGTAGCCTCGCTACCCCGTCGCGCCCGTGCCTAGCAGCCCACGAGAGTGGCGTCCGGCCATACATGCTATCTGCCTGGTCGGGATTGACATCACCTCGTTCCAAAAGACACTTTACTACCCCCTCATGACCATGCTCCACGGCCCACGAGAGTGGTGTCCGGCCATATTCGATATCTGCTTTGTCAGGATCGACATCCTCCCGCGTTAAAAGCATCTTCACTATCCCCTCATGTCCACTCCCAGCGGCCCGCGAGAGTGACGTCCGGCCAGAACGGGCATCTGTTTGGTCGGGATTGATACCCTCGCGTCCCAACAACGCCTTTACTACCCCTTCGTGCCCATTCCCAGCTGCCCACGCGATAGCGGTGCTCCCCAGACCATCAGTCGCATTCACATCCCACTCCTTCATCCCCAATAGAGGAGCAACTGCGGGCACGATCCCGAAAAACGCTACTGCATGGAGTCCCGTAAATCCCCCGGGCCCCCTTGTCCCGTTGAAAAAAGGGCCCGAGTTGCTATCCCGACTATAACGCAATAGCACTAGTTGAGCTGATATATGCCCATCAAATCCATTGAGAAGTCTTAGTGCAAGTATTTTCACATTTTCCGTCATCTCCCTTCTCGCATGAGCTCCCCAGTAGCAAGAGGCGTATTCTAGCAGGGGCAGTGTTGGGGGGGCGGAGAAAAGAGTTGGTGAAAGATCCCTGACACATCCAAAATTGAGGTATGTCAGGCAAACCCCCGCAATTGTGGAGTGGGGACTGCTGAATAGTGTCGGATCACCTAAGAGATGCTCTTGCAGGGTAAAGTGCACAAGTCGGACGGTAGAAGAAGATGCCTCGACCGCGAGAAGACCCAGAGAGGATGCCAGGATTGTCCTCAAAGTAGGAAAATTTTCAAAATCCAGATCTGTAGACCCCATCTCCACTCCCAGGGCATGGCAAAGCTCCCCGGTCCGTAATGGCCGCTCCGAGTACAACACCCACATCAAGGCCTTTAGTCCGAGTACTGGTTTATTTCCCTTCTGGGTCTTCAGTCGGGTCAGGGTTTCCGTGTACGCATCGCTAAGCCCATTGCCTTGTGTCATCTCTTCGAGCTTATTTCTTCTCTGACGAACCGTCACCTCTCCAAGGATAGAGTCAATGTTTAGCGAAACTAGAAGGAATCTACACAGAATCGCTAGTAAGCATACATCATTGATAAGGTGGAAATGCCAAATACTCCAACGCACATATCAGAAATCCTTTCCACGATAATTCTCGTAATTTCAGCCCGTAAATCACTGTTCATCGCATCCGGCTCGGCGTCCATGTCTAACCTCATCTCCAGATAATTCCTAACGTCATCCGCATTAGGACTGATTGGTATCACAACTGCCCGGGTGAAATATCTGCGAATATCCTCTTTAATATAGGGCCTTCCGGTGAGGAATATTCGCGTCATTGGCAACTCCCGGACAATATCTCTCAGTGACCCAAGAAGCCCTAGCAAATGCCTCGGCAAGCATTCATCCAGGGCGTCGAGACAGATGAAGACTTGAGGTAGGGAAGCAATGGTGACCCGCAACATTCGCATCAGATCCGGAAGTCGTAGTCCTCTACCACCAAACCTCCTCTTCCCTTCTTGAAACGCCTCGCGTAGATACACAGGGATATCCCCTCCGCCTACTAGCTGCTTCAGAACGGCGCCTAGCATGTTGGTGACCGTCTGCTCTTGCTGCGCAAGGAAATCGCAGTATACGCCCGCAACCGCAATATTTCCCTTCGCCGCCTGATCGCACAGGCTGTCGATCACTAGGGAACTAGTATTCCGGGATATCAGCAATACCCACTTCTTGCAAAGAATCCCGCCACCTACCTCAGGTATGTCTTGCCCACTCCTGGATTCCCGGAGCAAAACAACACAGCCTTATCCACTCCACCCTCACCACCTCTCCACTCCCGAAACTCTTTTGTTTCTAAAAGCCAATCTCCGATACCGTCGAACCGCTCGGTGCGCACGCCTTGATGTCTATGATTCGGCTCCAGTGGAGAGAGCCATCGCATAATCTCGGCATCCTCGTCAGACATATAGAAGTTGTTGAAACTACCTGTTATGTTACCACTGTAGGCATTTCCGTCCCCCATGTTGACCGATGGCATACGCGTATTTTGTGCCATGATGCCCTCTCCGAATTTTTGGTCGAATAGAGAAATAGTAGAGCGGCCTATAGCGAATCGAGGGTGTTTATAAACTTGCTGTGGGGAGAGCTGAAGAAGAGCGGGGCGATGAGGGCTTGTGTGACAATTAACTTGCTGTCCAATAATCTCCCTGCCAAAGATGCTCGGCTATGGACGAAAGTGATGGTAGGGACAGGGTTAGAAAATGTATATATCAGTATACATTTTCTAACCCTGTCCCTACCATCACTTTCGTCCAGCCCCGAGTACAGTACACCCATGCATTGTAGCGGAGGTTTTGGGGAATTCGATTGCCGGTATCGTAAAAACTCTTGGAATTCGCTGTCTCCGCTAGGCAGCTGATCTCTGGATTCAGAAACCAAAGTCCTCGATAGTCGGAGTCATAGTTCTGTTGATCTCATTAATTTGCTTTCGCCATTCTGTTAAATTCTCTAGCGAAAACAACTTTGGGCTATTGTCTCGATTTGCCGTGCTATTCGTGACTGAGAGAGAGAAAGCGAATTCAAAAGTTTCTATAGCGCCAGTTCAAGTACAGTGCAAAACCCCGTATTACAGATAGCTATCAAATCTAGTATTGCGCTCAAGCACAATGCACAGTAGTGCGCGATGAATCTCATCTTAACTGGTACAAGCACTCATCTCAGTCAATACCTGGGGGTAGCTTTGGCTTCCACCCCCAACCCGGTCGCGAGCCACTAACAGCCCAATTCGCGACAGATAAAAAACTCTTATTTCAACCTATGATACTAGCGGTAGGCGAAAAAAACCAGGTAATGCGGCACGAGCATCCCCACCCTCCGAGAAGAGAGGCAATTACTTGTACTTGCACCATACCAGAGCTCTCCACTGGTACGAGAGCTACGAGACCTTCGCCGACCCTACGAGTAGTGTGACCGTTCGGCCGACAGGTAGAACTGGCTCGTGAATGCCACATCCAAAAGCGGTGCGCAGCAGCCCACTCTTTTGCCTTAAATTCCGTCCTTCTGATGCAAGCGTAAGTTGGGGGAACGTACAGTAGGTAGTTCACAGAATTTCTACGTGCTTTGCGTAGAACACTCCCCTATGCCTTCTAGACTTGTCCTCCGGACTGCTAGAGAACCCTAGACCAAACTATTCAGGCTACTACGGCAACCGCTCGCGTGAAAAAAAAGGGAATGTGCTCCCCGGTCGCAAGGTCCTCTCTGTGCTAAACCGGGTTAACCTCCATGGCAACAATCAACCATGATACATGATCGCTCGTATAATACTCATATTTCAACTTCAAACACCCCTGCTCCGAGGGTTTCGAAAAATATGAGTAATAAGTTTAATGGAGAAAGTAAAATCCAAACCCTAGCCAGTATCTGGTTATTAATCCATGGTCGCTGGAGATAGGTTGGGGTGGTCACTTATTCCAAAGTTAACGAGGTTTAGGGTGCACTGCGGCTCTGTGGGTATTCTCCCGCCAAGGTTGTGGCTAGACAGGCTCACAACAGGGGACACTCTGAAGAGTGTCCCACAGCTCAACTTTGGAGCGGAGTTCGACTTAGCGTAGCCCCGTGGCTTAGGATAGCAACCCTGTGGCTCAACATAACATATGGAGCCTCGCATTCTACTCCACATACACTTCAGCAACCATACTTGTCGCTTAATACCCACGATCATTAGCTTCAAGATTTTTCTTTTATCAGCTTAAAAAGCGCATCTTTAACTCACCAAGTAAAAGCATGCGCCCTTCCCGCCCTGCCCTTTCCCCCGCATTCCGAGCCCGCCGCAACCGTTGTGTTGAGCCGCCGCAAAGTTACTATGAGCTGCAAAGGCGTGAACAAAATTAGCCGAACAGAAAATATGAATAGCAACCAATACTCCCCAGTACTCGCAATTAAACCATATCTAAAGAAACTGATCTAGCTTGACCAAAACTAAACCGTCGGGTTAGCCTCTGTTTGTTTAAGATACTAGGTCTCCTATTCTTTGCAGTTGGGCCAAACTGTCTTTTATTTCCATTTTGGTTATGGGTGTGCTAGGGTTGGCAGGGGAGTGTTGTCATAGCTGAATGTTTTCCCATTCGCTGATGTTCGGTTAATTTTGTCCAAACACAATACAAGATCCGCTAAGCACTACCGTAGTTGAAGGCCGCCCTAAAGGGCCAATAGCGAATGGCCTAATTACGAAATCGTGATCGCCAAAGATCACTCGGATGGAAATTGGGGCGGTGCGCCTGAAGTAGTCATGTTGTGCCATTCCAATAAGAATTTCTGTAAAATCCAGGGTATAGAATCTATATCCCCCTCCGCCTATACCACACCATAGAGAACGATAGGAGGGACAGAAAGAAAAAAAAGACTACTGTTCTTTCCACCTTTGCCGCGTAACTTACCAGCCAACATGGAATGAAGACGAGGAACAGAAGGAAATATAGCCCCACCAGCGCCACCACGATAACCAGAGAGTCAACGCCAATAGTGAAAGTGGCGCTAGGAAGGTAAGAGTGGGATAAAAACAGTGCCCTGCAAGCACGATTGACACAAGCTATGGAATAAGACCCCCACAGTACCATTGAGAGACTTCCGCTGTGCAAATTTTGAAAGAGATGTGTACAATATAGCAGGGGAAATTTCTCTTGAACACATTGTCAATAAACCCCTTGGCGCTCGTCGTTATTACTGCACAGGTATTTATTGAGTAAGGAATAGAAACAAGCGGAATGTTCAGGCAGCAAGGGTGAAAGCTGTCCGTCCGTCCGCGTTTGCCCTCCATCGGCCTATTAGCATTCATCTGTATCCGATAGGCACTCGATACAGGGGGTATCATGGCAAAAGCGAGGAAATTATTAGATTGCATACAGGGAATGCAGTTATACGGCTACGCCGCTGGGGGATATGCGGTCATACGGCATTTGGTTTGGAGTGTACAGTGAGCAGTCACTTGCAGTCCATTGTTGCTTCCAAATCCTATGCCTAGCGGCATAGGGTACTGGCTTTTGGTTCTGTTGACACCCATTGCTATCGAGCATCAGGTATCGGGCACCCGGTTCCCTGATGTTTCTTTAATACCCTATACCTTTAGGCATACGGTAGTCAGTAAGGGCGTAGGGCTTCGGGGCCACGGAGTATTATGAAACATTAGAATGACTAGATCGGCGGGAATTTCTAAGGATGAGATTTTATTAGCATAGTGTTGGGGGTTCGCTGAGTTTCGGGAGTTCCCCGAGTTGTCACTTTAGTTAGGCGGAGATATATCCCTCTGGGCCTGTCCTTAGCTAGCAGATAGATGGAGGGGCCATCTAGTCCACTATTCTTCCATGTTCTACTGCGCGAAGGGCCCGTTATGATTGCATATTGACCAATTCGTTCTTTGGTGCTTTCTTTAGGGTCCAGCAGTAACAATGGAAGGTCCTGTCGCACATGGTATGATATCACCACATTGGGGTGCCCGTGGAAGCTGAGGTTGTGGGGTAACTAGATTTAAATCCGGGCGCGTGGTGATTAGCTATCAAGTGTGTGGTAAACACTCTCGCGGTGGGATGCATATTTAGCTTGGGTTATATGCGTACGCCACATATATCATACTATTATAGAAAGGTTATCCCCGGTATCATATATTGTGAAGGACGGTTTACTAAAGAACACAGAGGGAAGGTATAATACATTTGAATTGCCCTAAAAAAGAGGGGGGTGAAAAAAAACTAGAGATGAAGACAAAAACAATGAGTATCCGAAAAAAAGAAGAAACACAGTTCTGAACTGTAGAGGTGGGGGCGAAAGAAAAAGATTAATGAGAGAGGGGACAAAAAGAAAAGCAGGAAGATGAGATTATGCGCCATAGATCACCACAGGAGTCCAGGGAGTAATTTCCAAAAGGGAGCTGTAACATTTCTCCCATACCTAACTTACGCCGCGTGTATAATTTAGCTATAAAACCACCACAATGAGAAGGCTAAGAGGGATAGACCGATAGGAGCGAGAAGATAGATAAGAAAAACTAGGGAGGAAATAACAACAAAGAAAAGAATAAGGTTGACAGGGGGAGCGGGGGGAAGGGGCTTCGATGATGAGGGGCAGGCCGCCGGTGGGTTTTCGGGGGCTTCCGTGGTATCTCCCGGGTTGGGAAAGAAGGGCCTAGGTTGGGGGAGCAGCTGCACAACTCCTGCATCTCCCCGAGAGGCAGCTAACTCAAGAACTGCTTCGTCGAGGCCTAGTGTATGTGGATTGGGATCTTCTCGTTCAAGTAGCAACTCTACTATAGCTTCGTATCTGCCCATCTCAGCCCACAAGAGCGGCGTTCGACTATATTTGGTGTCCATAGTGTTGGGATTGGTATCATCTCGTTCCAATAGCAACTTTACTACTCTCTCATGCCCAGCCTTTGCAGCCCACCAGAGCGGTGTCCGACCATATTTAGTGTCGGGGGTGTTAGGATTGATATTCGCTCGTTCTAATAGTAACCTTACTATTCCCTCGTGCCCAGCCTTTGCGGCCCACCAGAGCGGCGTTCGACCAGATAAGGTGTCTGAAGTGTTGGGATCGATATCCTCTCGCTCCAATAGCAACTTTACAATTCCCTCATCCCCGTGCTGTGCAGCCCACCAGAGCGGTGTTCGACCACACCCAGCCTCTGCGGTGTTAGGATTGATACCCTTCAGCCGTAATAGTATCTTCACGACATCCTCATGGCCTCCTACAGCTGCACCTGCCAGTGCCGTTTGGCCCATGATATCTCCCCTGTTAATATTCCATTCTTTCATCGCCAATAGAGCGGTAACTATCTCCCCCATCCCGAGAGATGCCGCCCCGTGGAGCCCTGTAAAGCGGATAGTGGAATCACCCTTACCAATACTCGGGCTCAGCCGATATATATTCTGATAATAATGCAGCCAGAGAAGTCGAGAAGATATATGCTCTTCGAATCCCATCAGTAGCCCGAGCGCAAGCGAAGTCACTCTCCCCGCCTCCTCCCCCTTTACCATGTGCGTTCCCCAATAACAAGAAGCGTATTCAACCAGGGGGAATGTCGGTGGGGCCGAACGAAGAGTTGGCGAAAGTTCCCGGACACACCGGATATTGAGGTACGTCAAACAAACCTCCGCTATCATCGAGTGTGGGCTTTGGAATAGGCTCGGGTTATTTGATAAATACTCCCGCAAAGTGGGGTGGATAAGCCTGACGGTGGAAGAGGATTCCTCGACTTTGATAAGCCCTAAAGAACACCTTACGAGTTCTCGAATTGTAGGAACGTTTTCAACATCCAGATCTGCGGACCCTAACTCTACTCCTAAGGCATGGCATAGCTCGCTAGTGTGTAATGGTCGCTCCGAATTCGATATCCACATCAAAGCGTCCATTCCGAGTCTGGATATTCCCCACCACCGTACCTTCATTTGGTCTAGAACTGTCGCATACACGTCTCCCAAATGTTGGCACTTGGCCAGCTCTGCCAACCTTCGTAACTTCGGAGAGATAGCAGGCTCGCTCAGGATAGCGTTGATACACAGTGAGGCAAGGAGGAATCTACACAGCATGGTTAGTAAATATAAGAGCACCCGTGAAGTTGGAACCACGGATCCCCCTACTCACATTCCAGAGCTTATTTGCGGAATAACCTTCAGGATACGCCTTCGTAAATCATCCGGCATCCCATATGGCTCCGCGTCCATCTCCAGCTTCTTCTCCAAATATCTCTCTATGTCGTGCGTCTTCGGACTAATTGATACTATAACACCGGTGATGAAATGTTTCGTAATTTCGGCCTCCATCTGAGGCCTCCCAGTGAAAAAGATTCGCATCCTCGGCGACTCCTGAAGTATGTCCTTTAGCAGCCCAAGAAGTTCTAGCAGATGCTTAGGGATGCACTCATCCAATGCATCAATGCAGATAAACACCTGGGGTAATGCGGCAATAGCTTGCTTCAACATCCGCACCATATCCGGAAGTCGCAGACCTCGACCTCCGACCTCTGCTTTCTCTTTTCGAAACGCCGACCGCACGTCCTCTAATACCCCGCCCCTGACCAACAACTGCTTAAGAATGGCTCCTATGATATTGGCAGTTGTCTGCTTTTGTTGGTTGTGGAAGTCGCAGTAGAACATTGCGATTGCAATGTCTTCCTCACAGGGCCCATCGAGCAGGTCATCAACCACTAATGAACTAATATTGCTAACCGTCAGCGGTGATCCCTGCCCACTCCGGACGCAAGAACTTACCTTAGATATGTCTTTCCCACCCCCGGGTCCCCGTGGCAAAATAAGACCGCCTTATCCACTCCACATTCATTACTCCTCCACTCCCGAAACTCCTTCGTTTCCAAGAGCCAACTCCCCACACAGTCGAACCTGTCCATACGCACATCCTGATGCCTTCCCCTGGGGTCCAGTGGCGAGAGCCACTGCATGATTTCTGGGTTCTCATCGGCTATGACTTTGTTCACATTGGCAATCTTGTTGTGATTATTCGTTACGTTATTGCAGTTGACATTACTGTCACCAAAGGAGGTGTTGTGAGAATATGCTGTGTAGTCCATAGTAACTTATGTCCGGAGTCTTAGTCGAGCGTAGATCTGCGATAGATAGCTGTGACAGCGAAATTAGAGGTCCTATGGAATTTGGAATGGCCGGGCTGAAAAAGGAGGGGGTCGGCTCTAACTGCTAAAACTAGCTTCACTACCCAATCATATCCCGCTGAGTAAACACCAGCACCTCGATGAGTGTAAGATCTGACTTCAACACCACAGTACTCGTAATTTTCTGACGTTTGTAAACACAACTATTATTGCATGTGGGCAAAAAATCGGTCTGAGCCTCAGGTTTTCGGTGATATGCAATAGCAGTTGTATTCACAAACGTCAGAAAATTACGAGTACACAATACTGATATTGATACTCGGGTACCGGTAGAGGGCTCAAGTGGTGTATGAAATGTAGTCCAAGAATCTATCATGCAGACCCTCCATCGCAATACACCTCGCCCTATTTATTAAAGTTGAAATCATCACCTACCTATGCAGGGAGAATATGAGATTATCCCATCAAAAACTACAATAACCTCCCGGTTTAAGTACTGCAAGGCACCCAACCTTCCCCGACTATCTGTAAACTGCAGCGTCCCAATCACGAATTCAGCTTCCTGCTAGAGCAGTCGGAATCTAGGTGCGTCTTCAGTACCGTTAATTTACGGTACTTGTGGTTCTCTGCCAAGATTTGGTTTCCCCATTCTTCGTGAGCATTGCCGGTTCCCTTCCGCTAACGAAGTCCAGTTTACCGGTATGAGTAGTGTGCAACGAGCAGTCTTCAACAAGAGGGGGCACGCACAGTGGTTCCAATTACTACTCGCAGGACAACGCAGAACTTTTATTGGTACGAATAAGTATAATAGAGAAGAGACGTTGGAGAGCAAAAAATAACAATGAAATGAAGATATGAGGTAAAGAATGACTAGTGCGAAATAACTGATAACCGAGCAGAGATAGAATAAATGCGTGATGTACGGATCACAAATAAACAAAGAGAAGAACAGGCTGTCTTATATCCTTCTTGAGACTGAACCTATCCTCTTCGGCATACTTCCTGCGCATGCCATATCGCTCATAAGTTTCTTCCACTTAGTCGTCTTTCCTCCTTCTTCGCCGAATCACATCTGAGGTGAAAACAGAATGGCCGGGGATGTAGTTAACCAGCCTTCCGAAAATTGAGTATATAACCGCGGATGCTGCCGATATTCGGCTATCTTTAGTGGTCGTGTTGTATTGCAGAACGGTCAGTGTTTGATGCTGTGGCATTAGATATTCAGGGTTGATGTTGGAGTTTGGTATGAAGCTAATGGTACAAGTAGTGGAATAGCCTTCAAGCAACCGTGTGTAAAAGGTGGTAGCTGTTGCGTTCCTAGTCCTAGGCGAATGGGAATATATGCAGCCCAAAATGATTCATGTCCACAAGCAGGAGGTCTACAGTACCTACCATAAAAACTTGAATACTCGAGTATTCGATCCGTATGCTATGTCGTTGGACTTTCCTTTCCCAGCGAAGTCTAGAAAAAAACTCTTGTATTCCATTCCATCCCGGAAGGGGTTAATTTGATTAACCAAACATACGATAGCTCATGGCACTACTCGTACAGACCCTCGGCAAGGCGTGGCAAGTATATGGTATTAGTCACGTGCCTTATCTAGGTGCATAATGGTACTCTAAATTTTTCTTATCAGACCCACGTGACTAATATAGCTATCGACCGCCCCCTAATCTGAGGTCATCCAGGGGCAAGTGCTCACATCCTCGGTGGCCCCACGAGCATATCCTTTGTTTGCGCGACAGGTAGCGTCAATGCTTAGGGGGGCACCCATCCAGAGCATCGATAACGATTTTAAACAGGTCAACGGATCAACGACAACAACCAAACGAAACGCCAAGAGTTCACAGAACAAAAAAGCACGATCGCCAGCACACAACTTAGGGGTAAGGGAAGTTCTCAGTTCTCCCCTCCTTCACTGCTATCAATCGCTCACTAACTAGCGGTAAAGACAGGAGCATATATAAATCACAGCGAAGTCATCCCCCTATCCTTCCATGGATTACCACACATCCATTCTCTTCCGCGTATGCCCCCCCTTTTTGCGTACTCCCGGGTTAACAAAAGAAAAACAAAGACCATGCCAAACAGCATCTCATGATTTCCAGCAGGTGAAGGCCCGTGGTGATGATGCGACAAGAGCCTGTCTTGACGTGTGCACCATATCCGGATATCGCAGACCCCAACCGCTGACCTCCGTTTTTGCCTTTTAAAACGTCCCTTGTGCTCCCCCTTCCCCTTGTTCGAAGTCACTAGATCCTGCTCTTCGTGCCCTGACCATTGTTATACTGTTCGGGTAGGCTCTGGAGATGCGCTGGGTTTGATACGTTTACTGGAACAAAAATGAAAGTATCGGATGCATGAGGGTGCTGATCCGCGGAGTCTCTATGATATATTCCTTTCCTTCGTTAGCATGGGAGTACGCAAGGGAAAAGAGACATACCCAGAGGAGACTAGATATGTGTAGTGATCGATGGAAAAATAGGAAGATGTTTGCGTTAAAATTTATATCTACCCCTACCTTTACCGCCCATATAGCCCTTTGATGAAGGAGTTTTCCACACATGTTATAAAAAATTTGATAAATTTCCCTGTTCGGATGGGGGTTTTTCCTTTCACGAGAGATGCTGATTTGAGATCATAAATTGTTTTGACCTATAATGGGTTACAATGGATGAAGGTGATAAGGTTATTATTATTTATTTGTTTAAGTATGATAGGCGGTGAAGATGTTTTTTATGTTTTTTGGGTTTTCTAGGCCATACTTTAGGGTGCTTGCCGGTATTTTCCCGTATTTTACGAATAAATTCAAGGATTTAACAAAAAATTTAAAAAAATACCGCCCATATAGCCAGAGATGAACGAGCGAACTTCCCCGCCCATCCCCAAGCGCCCTGCTGACCGGAGGTCATATTTTTGTCCCGTTGATTCTCGTTGTCCAAGACCCCTCTAACCGCGAACTGCCTAGGGATGGCTTCAGTGATGTCGGTGGCTGTCTGCTCCTGTTGGCTGTGGAAGTCGCAGTACTCGAGTAGTATGATACACTACGGCTACAATATCTTCCACACCCAGCTCATCACACCGGCTATCGGCCGCTAATAAGTTAATATTGGTGACCGCCAGCGATAATTCCTTCTTCGCCCAACCAGTCACCCACCCTTCCGGCAGTAAAATAAGACAGCCCTATCTGCTTCGCCTTCATTACTCCTCCACCCCCGAAACCCACTTTTCCCAAAAACCAATTCCCTACACTATCCAACCTATCGGTCTGTACATCATAATGCCTGCCCCTAGTCGAGTGGTAAGGGCCACCGCACAACCCCCGGACTATCGCCCGACAGGACTCTTTCGTGTTATAGCAATCGATATTATCGGTGCTGGCTGTTGAAAATGGTGCTACTCGCCATACTCTCGCGATACTTCCTTTGTTCAGATAGCTTCCGGGAGCGCGCTTGTTTGTGGCTTTGGATATGCGCCGAGGATTCGGGCATATGGCTCCGGCTTTGGGCGTTTGGTTTGTACGTTCGGGAAAGCATCGCGAGTGCAGGAATGTGCGGTAGTTTTGGGATCGTGCAGCTTTCGGGAAAGCCGCGAGAAAGCCGGGAGAAAAGCGGAAGCCCTGTAAGGCCAGCGTAAAAGCGCTGGAAGCCCAGAGGTGGGATAAGTGTTTGTTTTCTTTTTGGTTAGCCGGGAGTGCTCACGGGGAGGGAGAGACTCATATGGAGTAGTGTGGTGTCCCATGGATGGATATGATGTCTTCGTGATTGATGTATACTCCTTTTATCGCCCTTAGATAGTTAGAGAGCATAGAGCATCGAGGAGTCGTTGAGCGAGAGACTGTTGTTGTTGGGTTAGTGAAGAGTTTTTCCCTGCTCTAGAGTGCGATTGTTTAGGTGTGAGTTCCTTGGCGTATTTCGTTTCGTTTCACCAGTCGTCGCTCATCGTGAATCGTTTTCGCCATTGAAGTGCAAAACTGGCTAGGTGCGGCTGGGTTATCTATGGTATGATATGTTGAAAGTATATGCTACCGACGAATAGTAGTGATATGGGAGGCTCTGTGGAATTTCCGTTAGCGCGGTTGAAAAAAAGGGATCGCAATGCGGCTCCTAATCTTGCCAAAGTTCCTGCCGATTATGTAACCACGCGCCGCCCCAGCACTCCGTAGACCTGCCTCTCGGCCCACTTAAGACGAAATTCCGCGGGTAGGGAGACAGTGCGCAACCCAATCTAGACCTCTACCGTATGCATTCGACAATGCTAGGCTATCTGCTTCCCTACCGAAGAACCAGATCAAATATTTCAGTTTATCCCACATACTCCTAGGACAAAATTAAGAATTAACACTATTAACACTATTAACACCATTAATCTCATATACTAACTTAGAGGCTCCTTAGAAGGATTTTTTTGAAAAAGGTCGGTTGTATCATGACTGTTTTACCGTACGTGGAGTGCTCTCTTCAATAATTTCCGTGTCCTTATTATTGCTCACTGTCTCCCCGCTCTTGGAATCTTCCCCTAGACAGGCTTGGTTCTTGTTTGGAACGGATATTACGGTATGATACATGTCTTCCGGTGGTTTTTTTCATGGCAGATTGTATCCTATGTCGGAGGTCGCGCAGGAGAGGTCGGAGATGCAGTGTAAAGTAATGGGACTTGAACGATGAAAGAAAGAGAGAGATTGATTCTATATTGCTTGCTCGCCTATAGACGCGCCTGAGGCTGCCGTACTTTATAGCAGTCCCCAGTATCAACACACATCAATATGACTCTAGTTGCTTCCTTGTATCCCACATCCCAAGTAGCCTTGCCACAGGCCGAACATATCTGCACCGCACATCACATTGAAGTAATAATTCCGACATCCTAGATCTTCTGAGCAACGAGTGACAATCCATGATCTGTCATCTTTCCTGGACCAAGCAGACTACGAGTCGGTGTACCTATGCCCAATTCTTTTGATATCGTAGTTTTATCAAAATTTCCGAGTCAGAGTACCAGTATCTCTGGATACCGGTATATATAAAAGTGGGGAAGCCATCCCCATCCTCCCGCTTATCACCACCGATGCCGCTTTCCCCATACATGTTCTCCATTAGCTTATCTAGCCCTATAGTAGCAAAAGAGAAGGGTTCCGTGTAATCCCCTAATAGATGAAATCATTCACAAAGACCCACTCTCTCTTCCACTTTTGGTACAATGTTGGACCCTTGCTCTACCTTCATCTCCAGTATTTCATGTTTCCCTTTGGCTGTCGATAGTAGACTCGATACTCCTACCCTTCCATCAATAGAAACATCTCTCCAAACTTCCGAAGCTTTTGGAACAAAAAAAACTTTAACCAGAGTATTTTGAGGGGCAAGAACTGATTTTCAACCGTTGGCGTGGCCGGAATATGGTTGCTCTTTCTGGTTTCAGTTCTTGGTTAACTTAATAGGATAGGTTCACATTTTATTTTTCATGGGGATTTCCTGGCCGCTATGAACTGTTGAATGACTTGGGCGAAAAAAATAAAATAGGGAATAGTCTTAGTTACTCTCTAGCCCCGCAAGCCGAAGTGCCACCTGAGAAGAAGAATCAAAAAGGCATGAAGCATATCAAGTAGCTCACGTGACACGTAAGCTTAGATCCTGGCTAGAGGAATTGAATTAGGGGTGTGGGTGGTTGCGGCTGGGCCCTATGATCGTTGCTTTGTATATAGAAGCAATGGCCGGGAGGTTGGTGAGATTCCCGGACTTCTAGCAGGATGCCCCATAAGTCATATAATTATCCAAAGGCTACTATCTTTTGTGCAAGCTACAGGCATACAGAACCCGAACACTTGGGTCTGAATTTTGTATGGGCCCTCTGATACGCATAGATAATTTACCGTACAAAAGTTTTATCCCGGTCCTTTCCTGTATCAAAGAATAGCTACATAGGGGATAGTAGCCATGGAATTCGGGGAACATTTGTCCTCTGACAACGAAAGGAGCGTTTCGAAGGTAGAGCGTAGTTATACACTAGACCCCCCTCGTTCCTCGTTCTATCGATATTATGAGAGAGCACTATGATTGGATACTGATGTCCTTTTTTACTAACGATAAAGTATCAGGCGCCTGAACTGTCTATTTGTAAAGAGGCAGTTAAAAGGTCAGGAAGAAAGAGTATTATCGGCCAGTTCCCATGGTGTGACAGCTTAGGAGGTGGTCGGCTAATTTGAAATAGGGGCTATCATGAGCCCGAATCAGGGGGCAGGGAGCAGTCGAGCATTATCATAACTTGTATCATAATATTATACTGTTATATTATCAAAGGAACAGAAAGGTATACTACGCAGCAATGATAGAGCACCCTAAAAATAAAAATAAAAATAAAATAAAACCAAGAAAACCAGTAGCCCAATAATAAAAAACAAACAGTGTCGAGCTGTGAAAGTGAGGCGAAGCAGGAAAAAAGTGACGAGGACCGGCTAAAAGTAGAAAGGAGGATGAAGATGATGCGCCATAAACTGCCATGTAACTCCTAGGGCTAATTGCCATTGATGCTCGTGCATGAGCTCGAGTCAGTGTATCGAACAAAGCACAGAACCGTGTATAATACAGCGGTTATCTGTAAAACGATCGTAGTGAGGGAGCTGGTAGGGAAGGGCCGATAAGAGCGAAAAGATAGAAGAGAAAAATTGAGGAAATAATGACGAAGAAAGGAATGACTACTGCGAAGAGGAACCGCGCGGCGGGGGGAAGAGAATTCGATGGCGCGGGGCGGGTCGAGGGCTCGGGCGGGGGGCGCTCTGGGGATTTTGCGGTCCCTATTGGGAAGGAAAATGAGGGCTTAGGTTGGGAGAGTAATTTGACAATTCCCGCATGCCCACAGGAGGTAGCTAATACAAGGGCTGTTTCCCCGCTGGGGCCTGGTGTGTCAGGATTGATATCCTCTCGTTCCAATAGCAACTTTACTACCCCTTCATGGCCACCATCCGCGGCCCACAAGAGTGGGGATCGACCGTATAAGGTGTCTACGGTGTTAGGATTGACGTCCTCTCGTTCCAATAGTAACTTCACCACCCCTGGATGGCCACCACCTGCGGCCAACAAGAGTGGGGATCGACCGTATAAGGTGTCTATGGTGTTGGGATTGATGTCCCCTCGTTCCAATAGCAACTTGACCACTCCTTCATGCCCACCCTCGGCAGCCCACCAGAGTGGTGTTCGGTCATATTTGGTATCTACGGTATTGAGATCGATATCCTCTTGTGCCAATAGCAACTTTGTTACGCCCTCATGTCCACCTTTCGCAGCCCGCCAGAGTGGTGTTTGGCCATACCGGGTGTCTGGAGCATTGGGATTGGTATCCTCTCGTTCCAATAGCAGCTTTACTACCCCCTCATTCCCGCCCTGCGCAGCCCACAAGAGTGGTGTTTGGCTATATGAGGTGTCTACAGTGTTTGGATTGACATCCGCTCGCTCCAAGAGCAACTCTACGACTCTCTCACGCCCACCTTTCGCAGCCCACCAGAGCGGGGTACCATGATATTCGGTGTCTGCGGTGTCGGGATTGATGTCCTCTCGTTCCAATAGCAACTTGATCACTCCTTCATGTCCGCCCTCCGCAGCCCAGAGGAGTGGTGTAAGGCCATTCCGGGTGTCTGGAATATTGGGATCGGTATCCTCTCGTTCCAATAGCAACTTTGCTACTCTCTCATGTCCACCTTTCGCAGCCCACCAGAGTGGTGTTTGGCCATGCCGGGTGTCTGGAGTATTGGGATTGGTATCCTCTCGTTCCAATAGCAGCCTAACTACTCTTTCATGGCCACCTCCCGCGGCCCACGACAGTGGCGATCGACCGCATAAGGCGTCTACGGTGTTGGGATTGATGTCCTCTCGTTCCAATAGCAACTCGACTACTCCCTCACACCCGACCCTGGCAGCCCACGAGAGGGGCACTTGGCCAGACCCAATGTCTGAAGTGCTTGGATTGATATCCTCTTGTTCCAATAGGAGTTTGACCACCCTCTCGTGCCCCCCTTCAGCAGCCCACGAGAGGGGCGTTTGGCCATTGGAGTCTGGAGTATTAGGATTAATGTCCTCTCGTTCCAATAGCAACTTTACTATCCTCTCGTGTCCACCCCTTGCAGACCACCCGAGCAATGTTTGGCCGAATAAGGGGCCTGCGGCATTAAGATTGATATCCTCTCGCTCCAGTAGCGACTTTACCATTCCCTCTTGCCCACCCTCCGCGGCCCACCAGAGTGGTGTTCGGTCATATTTAGTGTCTGCAGTGTTCGGATTGATATCCTCGCGTCCCAATAGTAACCTTACTAGTCCCTCATACCGGCCTTTTGTAGCCCACCAGAGTGGTGTTTGTCCATGCCGGGTGTCTAGAATATTGGGATTGGTATCCTTGCGCTCCAATAGCAACTCTGCTACTCCCTCGTGCCCACCCTTCGCAGCCCACCAGAGTGGTGTCCGACCATACTCGGTATCTGCAGTATTGGGATTGATATCCTCTCGTTCCAATAGCAGTTTTACTACTCCTTCATGTCCACCTTTCGCAGCCCACCAGAGTGGCGTTTGGCTATACCAGGTATCTGGAATATTGGGATTGGTATCCTCTCGCTCTAATAGCAGTTTTACTACTCCCTCATGCCCGTCCTGTGCAGCCCACCAGAGTGGTGTCTGACCACCCCGGGTGTCTGAAGTATTGGGATTGGTATCCTCTCGTTCCAGTAACAACTTTACTACCTCCTCATGCCCGTCCTGCGCAGCCCACAAGAGTGGCGCTTGGCCATAACCGGTGTCCGGATTATTGGGATTGGTATCCTCTCGTTCCAATAGCAGTTTTACCACTCCCTCACGTCGACATATCGCAGCCCACAAGAGTGGTGTCCGACCATACTTGGTGTCTGGAGTATTGGGATTGGTATCCTCTCGTTCCAATAGCAGCTTTACTACTCCCTCATGCTCGTCCTGTGCAGCCCACAAGAGTGGTGTAAAGCCATAGGTGTCTGGAGTATTGGGATTGGTATCCTCTCGTTCCAATAGCAACTTTAATACTCCTTCATGCCCAAGTTTCACAGCCCACCAGAGCGGTGTCCGACCATACAGGGTGTCTGGAATATTGGGATTGGTATCTCCTCGTTCCAAAAGCAGATTTACTACCCCCTCATGCCCGCCCTTCGCAGCCCACGAGAGTGGTGTTTGGCCATAATCGGTGTCTGGAGTATTGGGATTGATATTCTCTCGTTCCAATAGTAGCTTTACTACTCCCACATGCCCGCCCCCCGCAGCCCACGAGAGCGGTGTCTTTCCGAATTCAATATCTCTGGCGTTGGCATTAACATCCTTCCGTCGTAACAGTATCCTTACGACATCCTCATGGCCTCTTGCAGCTGCCCACATAAGTGCCGTTCTGCCCACGACATCTGTAGCATTGATATTCCATTCCCTCATTGCCAATAATGCAGCGACTATCTCCCCGAGCCCGAAAAATGCAGCTCCATGGAGCCCAGTAAACCCATTATAGGAGCTGCTGCGACAGAAACGCGGCTCCGACAGACGTCTATTCTCATCGTAATGTAGCAAGAGAACCCGAGAGGATATATGCTGTTCGAATCCATTCAAAAGCCCCAGTCCAAGTGAAGCCACACTCCCGGCCTTCTGCTTTCCTATGTGCTTTCCCCAGTAGCAAGAAGAATATTCCACAAGGGGGAATGAGGGCGGTGCCGAACTAAGGGTTGGCGAAAGCTCACGGATGCACCGGAAATTGAGATACGTCAAACAAACCTCCGCTATCATCGAGTGCGGGCTCGCAAACAGGCTTGGATTATTGGATAAATACTCTTGCAAAGTCAAGTGGACAAGCCTGGCGGTGGAGGAGGATGCCTCGACTGCGATAAGCCCTAAAGAACATCCTACGAGTGTTCGAATTGTAGGAACGTTTTCAACATCCAGATCTGCGGACCCTATCTTGACTCCTAAGGCATGGCATAGCTCGCTAGTGTGTAATGGTCGCTCCGAATTCGATACCCACATTAAAGCGTCCATTCCGATTCTGGATCTACTCCCCTTCTGTGCCTTCATTCGGTCCAGAGTTGTCGCATATGCATCTCCCAAATGATTGCCTTTGGTCATCTCCTCTAACTTTCGCTTCCTCTCAGAGACAGTGATCTCTCCCAGGATAGCGTCAATACATAGCGAGACAAGGAGGAATCTGCACACCATGGTTAATTAATATAGGATCATCAATAAAGGGGGAACTGCGGATCCCCCTACGCACATTCCAGAGATTCTTTGCGGGATAATTCTCAGGATATCCGCTCGCAAACCATCGGACATCGCGTCGCACTCAGTGTCCATCTCCAACTTCTTCTCCAAATATCTCTCTATGTCGCCTGTCCTCGGACTAATTGGTATTATAACACCGGTGATGAAATATTTCGAAATTTCGGCTTCAATCTGAGGCCTCCCGGTGAAAAATATTCGCGTCCTCTGCGACTCCTGAAGGATGTCCTTCAGCGACCCAAGAAGCTCTAGTAGATGCTTAGGAATGCACTCATCCAATGCGTCAATACATATAAACACCTGGGGTAATGCGGCAATAGCCCGCTTCAACATCCGCACCATATCCGGAAGTCGCAGACCTCGACCCCCGACCTCTGTTTTCGCCTTTTGAAACGCCGACTGCACACCCTCCAACACTTCGCCCCTAACCAGCAGCTGCCTAAGGATGGCTCCTATGATATTGGTAGCTGTCTGCTTCTGTTGGTCGCGGAAGTCGCAGTAGAACATCGCGATTGCAATGTCTTCCTCGCAAGGTTCATCGCACAGGTCATCGATCACTAACGAACTAATATTGCTAACTGTCAGTGATGATTCCTGCTCGCTCCGGACGCAAGAACCTACCTTAGATGTGTCTTTCCCACTCCCGGATCCCCGTTGCAAAATAAGACAGCCTTATCCGCTCCACCCTCATTACTCCTCCACTCCCGAAACTCCTTAGTTTCCAAAAGCCAGTTCCCCACGCCATCGACCCTGTCCATACGCACATCCTGATGCCTTCCCCTGGGGTCTAGTGGCGAGAGCCACTGCATGATTTCTGGGTTCTCATCGGCTATGACTTTGTTCACATTGACGATCTTGTTGTGATTATTCGTAACGTTGTTGCAGTTGACGTTACTGTCACCAAAAGAGGTGTTGTGCGAATATGCTGTGTAGTCCATAGTATGTCCGAAGTGCTAGTCGAGCGTAGATCTGGTATAAACAGCTGTGGCAGCGAAATTGGAGGTTTTATGGAACTTGGAACAGCCGAGCTGAAAAAAAGGAGGGGCGGCTGCAACCGCCAAAATTACCGCCCGATCATCTCCCGCTTAGTAAACACCAGCACATCGATGCCTGTAAGATCGAACTTGTTCCGCGTCAAATTTATTGAATCAGCCCCTTCCCAGGCGAAGAGATCTTTTTCTTCCAGCCCTGGGAAAAGGAAAGCCCAACGACATAGCACGCGGTTCAATTATTCAGATTTTTATGGTAAGTAGACCTGCTCGTTGCACACAACTCGTACTGTCACGGTTAAAATTGAGCTTTCCTAAATTATACTTTTCTTGCTTATTCACGAATAAATTCTGCTTCATAAATAGCTAGTCACGATCATAAGCTTAGGGTAACCGTGCCAAGGTTGTGGCTCCGCCACAACCCCCGATCGCTCGCTTGCTCGCGACCGGGGGCACTCTCAAGAGAGTGTCTGACAGCTAAACGATAGTGACAGCCAAACGATAGATTGACAACAAAACACAATCTACCAGCTTCTCTCAACCATGTCCAATGTCCACAATCCCAAATCAAGGCCAAATTATGTCGATGAGGAGGCTAGAATCCAGCAGGCCCTTGATAAAATCTCCGGGGAGCTGAAGCCTAATATCGCTAAGCTGGCACAAGAATTTAATGTTCAAGAACAACGACTACGTCAGGGGTGGAAGGGCCGTCTACCCCACCATAAACGAGAACCACAAAACCGAAAACTTACCTCTGTTGAGGAACTTGCTCTCTGTCAGTTTCTCGATCAGCATGATGAGATTGGGATTCCATCACGCTATCAGCAGATTAGTTCATATGCAAATTCGATCCTTGCCACCTCAAGAGACACCTCCTATGCCCCAGCGCCAACTGTGAGTCGTATGTGGACCAGCCGGTTCCTTGAACGCAACCCACAATATTATACGAGAAAGCAAAAAGCGATAGACATCAATTGGAAACTGTCTCACAATCACGACAATCTTGAGGATTGGTTCCAGCGCTACAGGAAGCTTAAGGAAGAGAAGGGAATTCTCGATACCGATACATACAACTTCGATGAGACAGGATTTAGGATTGGGATTGGGAGAGACCAATGGGTCGTGACCCGGGAACAAGAATGTCCACTGTGTATCGGGAGTTCAACTAATCGGGAGTTCAAGTAATCGGGAGTTGATTATCTTAGTTGAGTGTGTGAGTGGAGATGGTCTAGTCTTACCGCCAATGCTTATTGCTCCGGGAACCCTGCACATAGAGGATTGGTATACCAAAATAGGCATCCCAGATGCATATTTGGTGGGGGTTTCTGAGTCCGGCTACTCAAATGAAAAGTTAGCTCTGGATTAGATCTGTCATTTTGATTACTTTTCGTCACGCCAGCAGGTTGGAGGTTGGAGATTACTTCTACTTGACGGGCATAATTCTCGCTGCACACGAGAGTTTAGAACCTTTTGTGATGGGAGAACCATTTTACTGTTTTGCCTTCCCTGTAACAATCCTATTATTGAGCGTATATGCAACAGGCAACGACAGTCGTCTCCTGCGTATGCGAATCTCGTTTTCTTGCACCAACAGGTAGGGAAGTACTATCTCTTCAGATAGTACGG